>Ga0180435_10000135_pt1 | contig 73535 bp, 60 predicted proteins | sample SS_ome_3_FD_132467 | JGI IMG/M metagenome (GOLD analysis project Ga0180435, IMG submission 132467) | Hypersaline lake sediment archaeal communities from the Salton Sea, California, USA - SS_3_S_1 metaG | ecosystem: Environmental > Aquatic > Non-marine Saline and Alkaline > Hypersaline >... | reverse complement strand
TGGCCATAGCGATGAACGAGCGGTTCAGTAAGCTTTTTCAGATTCCGGTCTCGGAAGTGCTGGGTAAAAATGTGGTGAAACTCTCCGAGCAGGGAGCATGGTCGCCGAATCTCTTCCAGCGCGTCGTCAAACAGAAAAAAATCCTATCCGTAATCCAGACCACCAGGAGCGGCAGCTCGATCCTGGCGACGGGAACGCCCATTTTCGATGATGCGGGCAAGCTCAGGTACGTACTCTTCAACGACCGGGATATGTCGCTGCAGTCGGTTCTCGAATCCGGCTCCGCCCAATCCGTTGAACTGGCCATAAACGCTGACGCCAGGGCCGAACACAACGTCGCGGAAACCCAGCAGTACCGGCTGAACGGGATCGTCGTAAAAAGCCGTATCATGAAGCGGCAGCTCAACCTCGCCCTGCAGGTTGCCAGATTCCCGGTGCCGGTATTGCTCACCGGCGAGTCCGGGGTCGGGAAAACCATGTTTGCCCGCTTTATTCACGATAAATCGCCAAGAAGGAAAGGACCGTTCATGGCGATCAATTGCGGGGCCATCCCGGACCAACTGGTGGAATCGGAACTCTTCGGGCATACCGAGGGAGCCTTTACCGGCGCCGCGGCCAGAGGGAAGAAGGGGCTGATCCAGGCGGCCGATGGAGGAACCTTGTTCCTGGATGAAATCAGTGAGCTTCCCTACGTGCTCCAGGTCAAACTCCTCCAGTTTCTGGAGACGAGCCGGATCTACCCGGTGGGCGGGACAAGCGCGATTCCCGTTGACTGTACGGTCATTGCCGCCACCAACAGAAACCTGGCATCCATGATCGCCGATAAAAGCTTTCGGGAAGATCTCTATTTTCGACTCAACGGCATACCGATAGAACTCCCGCCCCTGCGCAAACGCAGAGAAGAGATACCCTCTCTGGCGGCGTTTTTCCTCGAACAGTACGCAACCCGGTTCGGGATCGAGGCTGCTCTGAGTCCCGAAGCCCTGAACGAGCTTACCCGGCTCCCCTTCAGGGGCAATGTGCGGGAGCTCTCCCACCTGATTCAACGCCTGCTCATTGTCACCGGAGGCGGGGAAATTAACGCTGGCCATGTTCACGCGTGGGCAGCCGCGCAAGCACCGGACGCCCAGAGCCGCCTGCCGCGCTACGAAGGCACGCTCAGCCAGCAGGTTTCCCGGTTTGAACAAGATCTTATCAGGCAGACGATAGCGGAGTGCGGGAGCCAGGTTGAAGCCGCCAAAATACTGGGTGTCCACCAGTCGACACTCTCCAGAAAACTATAGCTCAACAAATCTACAGGCGTATGCGTTATTGCATCGTATGTGCATATTTGCATTATGGCATATCCGGCACCTTCTTCACAACATTCTGTATTTACACGATTATTTAGTTCTGGCACGTCCTTTGCTTAGAGGAAAATATCAAAACACAGACATTAAAACCTTCAAAAGCAAGGAGCACAGACATGGACCAGAACAATACCCGACCAATCAAAAAGATCCTGTACGCAACGGACCTGACCGAATCCTCTCCCGAGGCGTACCAGTATGTCCTCAACCTGGCGAAGCAGTTCAATGCAGAAATCGTCAGCCTGCATGTCGTGGACAAATACTCAGAATCATCAGCCATGCGCTTTGCCATGTGCTATCTCACCAGGGAGGAGAAGCAGGAAATCGTTTCACGGGAGAGAAGCCGATCACTCGACGAGATGGCGTATCGGAATCGCCAGTCTTTTATCCGCCAGCAGCTTCGCAGGGAAGATGCGCTTTATCCGGATCAGCTGGGACTGACGATAGAGAACAGGGTGGTATTCGGCAATATCGAAGAGCAGATTTTAAAACAGGCAGACGCATCGAACTGCGACCTCATTGTCATGGGAGCACACGAGAAACCTTTTTTCTCGTTTACGGCAACCCTGTCCAAACGGGTTACAAAAAGATCAAAGGTCCCTGTCACGGTCGTGCCGGCAGCACATGACCGCAAAGCACAGGCAGCCGGTTTCCTGCCCTCGCTTGTGCCGCCGGTTTCCGCTGCCCGGTAAAAGCACGGCGGGCATAAGCGGATGACACCGGTGCCGCCACGCCGCCATTCTGGAATTCGCTCGGGCCGTTACTAAGTATGGACAAGCCGTCTTATATAAGGCGGCTTGTTTATTTTAGCCCCTTTGATTTCACCCGGTTTTCAAGTAAATTACTGCAGGTCAAGGGTTTGAGTCGGCTGGTGCGACTCCGTAAAACCCTATCCGGTTACTCCGTTGCCTCATAACTGCCTGCAGGAAAACCCGTGTCGAAATTACCAGAGGAAGACAGCTCCCCTCCTGAACACAAGGCGGCTTTCGAAGAACTGCTGCTGGATGTCTCCACGCGGTTCATTAATCTGCCGACCGAATCTGTCGATGATGCAATAGAGGACATTCAGCGCAGGATCTGCGAGAGCCTCGATCTTGATCTGTCAGCCCTATGGCAGTGGGCGGACCGGGACGCGCACATGATGACGATTACCCACCTGTACACGATCCCCGGTGGCCCTGTCGCACCTGACGATATCGACGCATCGAGGAGCTTTCCCTGGGTACTGAACAGGATGCTTGCCGGGGAAACGCTCGCCTTTTCCACCGATGATTTACCTGATGACGCCGATGTCGACAGGCAGAGCAGGCGCTTTTTCGGCGTAGAATCGTCCGTTGATATACCGCTGCAGGTCGGCGGCCAGCCGATGTTCGGCATTATCACCTTCGATACGCTCAACAGGCTGAGGGAGTGGAGTGATGCAGAAGTCAAGCGCCTTAAGCTGGTGGCTGATATCTTCGCCAATGCACTTGTCAGGAAGCGGGCGGAGGAAGACCTGGTCAGGAGTAGAGCCAGGTTGAGTCTTGCCGCTGAATCAGCAGGCGCCGGGATCTGGGAACTGGATTGTACGACTGATGTCTTCTGGGCGACGGATCAGGCCCGGGAACTGTTCGGGTATCAGCGTGATGAGTCGATCAGTATGGACCGTTTCAAGCGCTCTGTTCATCCCGATGACTGGGGGCGGGTAGAACAGGCGATTACGACCGCCTTTGAAAAAAATAGCAGGCTGAATCTTGAATACCGTTTTTTCAGGGCCCCGGGGGATCTCAAATGGGTCGTCTCGAAAGGGAGGCCCCACTCCCACGACGACGGTTCTCCGGAAAAAATCCTCGGGGTGTCGCTGGATGTGAGCGAAAGGAAGCAGCTCGAGGAGCAGCTCAGGGAGCACCTTGGAGAAATAGAGCAGCTGAAACGGCAGATTGAGCAGGAAAATTACTATCTGCGTGAAGACCTGAAAGCAGTCCAGGGCTTCGCGCATATTGTCGGCACGAGCAAGAAGTTCAAATCCGTGCTGATCTCGGCAAAACAGGTGGCGGCGACACCGGCCACGGTTCTGCTGACCGGGGAGACCGGAACCGGAAAAGGTATCATTGCCAATACCATCTACCAGTTGAGTGGTAGAAACACGCGTCCGTTTGTCACGGTGAACTGTGCGGCGCTGCCGGATAATCTGGTTGAAAGTGAATTGTTCGGCAGGGAAAAAGGGGCATTTACCGGAGCGGACCAGACCCAGATCGGACGCTTTGAAATCGCCGACAAAGGAACGATATTTCTCGATGAAGTGGGGGAAATGTCGCTTGAAATGCAGGTCAAGCTGCTCCGGGTTCTGCAGGAAGGGGAATTCGAGCGGCTCGGAAGCGCCCGTACGGTCAGCGTCGATGTCAGGGTCATTGCGGCCACGAGCCGCAACCTCCAGGATGATGTGAAAATCGGTCGTTTCCGCGAGGACCTGTTCTACCGCCTCAATGTCTATCCCGTCGAACTCCCGCCGTTACGGGAACGAAAGGATGATATTCCGCTGCTTGCACAATATTTTACCGAGAAATATTCGCATAAAATCGGCAAAGAGATCGACCGTATTTCAAAACACGCACTCGATTTCCTGGTGGCCTATAACTGGCCGGGCAATATACGTGAACTCGAGCACCTGATCGAGCGCAGCGTCATTGTCAGTCCCGGTCCTTCCCTGGTCATCAACGAACAGTTTTTGCCGGGCCTTTTCCCTGGAGACGGGGATGAGGGGGTGGTAAAGAATCTTGCCGCCAATGAACGCGATCACATCAGGCGCGTCCTGGCCATGACCGACTGGAAAATCGAGGGACCGGGAGGAGCAGCGATCATGCTCGATATTCATCCGAGCACCCTGCGCTTCAGGCTCAAGAAACTGGGTATCAAACGTCCTTCCTGACCGCCCTTGCCTCAATATGTTGCGGTTCTGCAGATACTTGAGGGCAATGTCTTTTGTTCAGCACATTCCATCCTTTTGTAATTGCCGGCAGATATTTGATATTACAGCTCTTTATAGGTTCGTCGCGGTTTTCCGTCAGCAGGTATGGTCATTGCAACCTGACTCTTGAAGTGTGCCCGGCGGGGAAGTCATGATGTTCTCCCGGGGTGCGCCGGTCGATTCTTTCTGCCCGTAAATGGAGTCCAGGAGGTCTTGTGCGGACACGGGAGAGGATGCAGAGCGTCGGTCAGAGCCTGTGGATGGGGGATCTTTCCCGTGCATTGATTCGTGATGGATCATTGCTGCGGTATATCGAAGAGCAGTCGATCACGGGATTGACATACAGCCCCCAGGCTTTTCGGTATGCTTTATCCGAGAGCCCCGCCTATGATGCGACCATTGCCAGGAATCTGGGGCAGGGGGTTTTCAGCGAACTGCTGGCCAACCGGCTGATTTATGAAGATGTCAGGTATGCGGCGGATCTGCTCAGGGCGGTTTATGACAGGACAGATGGCGTAGACGGTTGGGTGGTGCTGCCCGTTTCCCCCCTGTCCATTTCGGACAGGGAGATGATCGTTTCGATTTTGCATGGAATGTATCAAAATATCCAGCGGCCCAATGTGCTGCTCTGCCTTCCTGCGCTTCCCGATCGCATCGGGATTATTGAAGATCTGGTTTATGCCGGGGTACCGATAAATATCGCCAATATTTATTCAGACAAGCAGTATGGCGTTGTTGCAGGAGCCTGCCTGAAGGGCATTGAAAGACGTATTGACGACGGACTCAAGCCTGCCGTCTCCCCGTTTATCACGATCAACATCGCCGGTTTCAGGAGCAGTTTGCTCCCTCTGTCGGATCGCCGGAAAGCCACGGAACTCAGTATGGCAATGGCCTGGAAAATATACCGGACGTCGCGGAATCTGGAGAATTCGGAACAATGGGGGCGGATCTTCTGCAGCGGGGCGAGGTCGATGCGGCTGGTCTGGGCGTGCTCCGCGGGCAGCGCGACGGAGGATGCCGACTGCAGCCTGTATAACAGGTTGATAGCGCCGTTCACCGTTGTTGCCCTGCCCGTTGAGCAGATCGATGAATTCATCTTGCTGCCGGCACCCGAGCAAAGCGTACTGACAGATGGCGCAGACCGCGAACAGGTTTTATCTCTCGCCGCTGGTGCGGGCTTCGATATCGATGTCGAGGCTGATCGTCTGCAGCAGGATTATATCGACTGGTTGGCAAAAGAATGGGCGATGCTCCTGGAAAGCATCGCCGTAAGGAGTGCTGAGTTGATACGGGCGCAGACTCGGTAAGCTACAATATAAAGTGAATGGAGGGGAACATGGGTAAAAAGGCGGCAATACAACATACATGCAGCCGTTTGGGAGGTTTGATGGGAGTGCTTGGATGCCTGGCAATACTGGTGTTTACGATGACCGGCCGGACCATGGCGGCTGAATCATCCGGCAGGCACATCACCGGTACGCCCGGATCGCCGAGTGCAACCACAACTATTGACGGGAAACAGCTGCCGCCGCCTCCGGATAAGGCCTTCGGCGGCAGGATCGAGCGTAATGCCCTGCAGTCGGTACCCTACTGGCCACCGCGCGTGGTGCCTCCGGAGGGGGCACCCAATATCCTGCTGATCCTGACCGACGATGCCGGCTATGGCGTGGCCAGTACGTTCGGCGGAGTCATCCCCACCCCGGCCATGGACCGGATTGCCAATGACGGGATACGCTATACGCATTTCCATTCCACGGCCGTATGCTCGCCAACGCGGGCGGCGCTGATCACCGGCCGCAACCATCACCAGGTCGGCACCGGTTCGATACCGGAACTGTCTACCGGCTATCCCGGCTACAACAGCATCATGACCAAGGATAACGCGACGATTGCACGAATCCTCAAGGGGCACGGCTACGTGACGTCATGGTTCGGCAAGAATCACAATACGCCGGATCTCCAGGTCAGCAAGATCGGACCGTATGACCAGTGGCCGATCGGCCTGGGGTTCGATTACTTCTATGGATTCATGGGCGGGGACACCAGCCAGTGGGAGCCGGGTAACCTGGTTCGCAACACCACCTATATCTATCCATACGAGGACGATCGCGATTTCAACCTGATCACGGCGATGGCGGATGACGCGATCGAGTACATGAAGACCGTGGATGCGCTGAACCCGGAGCAGCCGTTTTTCGTCTATTATGCACCCGGTGCAACACACGCGCCGCACCACCCGACACCCGAATGGATCGAAAAGATCAGCGCCATGCACCTGTTCGACGACGGCTGGCACAAGCTGCGCGAGACCATCTTCGCCAATCAGAAGAGGCTCGGGGTGATACCGCAGGATGCCAGACTGACGCCGTGGCCAAAAGACCTGATCAAGGAGTGGGACCAACTCACCGATACGGAGAAAAAACTGTTTATCAAACAGGCGAATGTATTTGCCGCCTACGTCGCCTATACCGACCATGAAATCGGACGGGTGATACAGGCGGTCGAGGACCTGGGCAGGCTCGACAATACCCTGATTATCTATATCACCGGCGACAACGGCACCAGCTCGGAAGGCGGTCCGACCGGCACGCCGAACGAAGTGGCATCCGTCCAGGGCGTGCACCTGCCGGTGGAGGCGCAGATGCAGTACTACGACGTGTGGGGATCAGATCAGACGTATCCGCATATGTCGGTGGGCTGGACCTGGGCTTTTGGCACCCCGTTTTCATGGACCAAAATGGTCTCCTCCCATTTCGGCGGCACGAAGCAGGGTACGGCCATTTCCTGGCCAAACATGATCAAGGATAGAGGCGGTATCCGCCACCAGTTCCATCACGTCATCGACATCGCCCCGACCATTCTCGAGGCGACCGGAATTGCAATGCCCGAGGTGGTGGATGGAATCAGGCAGAACCCGATGGACGGCGTCAGCATGCTCTATACCTTCGCCGAGAAGAACGCGGATGCGCCTTCGACGCACACGACCCAGTATTTCGAAATGATCGGCGATCACGCGATCTACCACGACGGCTGGATCCTCAGCACCAAGGTCATGCGGGTGCCCTGGGACAACAGTGGCACAGCCGACAAGGATCCGGCATCCTGGCCGTGGGAACTCTACGATCTCAGCAAAGACTGGACGCAGTGCGACGATGTGGCCGCCCAGTATCCAGAAAAGGTGAAAGAGCTTGAAGCCTTGTTCTGGGAGGAGGCGAAACGAAACCAGGTGCTGCCCATGGATACCACGACGTTCACCCGTTCGATCCTGCCGCGGCCGAACCTCACCGCCGGCCGGACGGTGTTCACCTACTCCGGGAAAGTAATCGGAACGCCCAACGCCAATGCCCCGAATGTTTTGGCCTCGTCATACAACATCAAGGCGGAGGTGGAGATTCCCGACGGGGGGGCGGAAGGCGTGCTGGTGACCCATGGCGGCCGCTTTACCGGCTACGGATTCTATCTGCTGCATGGTAAGCCGGTGTATACGTGGAACCTGATGGGCCTGGAACTGGTCAAGTGGGAGGGCGCGGAGGCGCTGTCTCCCGGCAGACACATCGTTGAATTCGACTTCAAGTACGATGGTTTGGGCGCCGAAACACTCCAGTACGGAAGTCCCAGCGGACTGGGCCGCAGCGGAACCGGCTACCTCAAGGTGGACGGCGAGGTTGTGGCAACGAAGAAGATGGAAAAAACCGTGCCAATGCTCATGCAGTGGGATGAAAACTTCGATGTGGGAGCGGATACCGGCTCACCGGTTTCCGACCAGGATTATCAGACTCCGTTCACCTTCACGGGTACGATCGAGAAACTGACCCTGACCATCGACCGTCCGGAGCTGTCGGAGGAAGACATCGAGAGACTCAAAATGGCCATGCATGACAACCCGGCGAGTGATTAGCGATTCAGGGGAAACAGGAAAAAAGTAAAGAAGGAGTTGCGGGGACATGCTTTGACGTGTCCCCCGGATCAGTGAAAATCAAGCTGTATCAAGTTCTGGAAAAATGAACCAGAAACAATCGAGGAGGAAAGCATGAAAACAATTGGATTATCGAAAAAAGGCTCTGTCGTACTGCTGGTCCTGGTGCCGCTGCTGTTTCTTGGTGTACACGGCGCCTTTGCCCGAGGGCTGCAGAACACGGTAACCCTGTACGGCTGGTATGCAGGGATAGACGGTACGGTGAACTTTCCGGACGGCTCCGGCGGGGAGTTCGAGGTTGAAGCGTCGGATATCATCGAAGACCTCGAGTTTGCCCTGATGGGCGGCTATGAGGGGCGCATCGGCCGATGGTCGTTCATCATCGACGCGGTCTATATGGATGTCGGGGATAATGAGGACGTGGCCACCCGGGCGGGCACCGCCAATGTCGACGTCGATGTCAGCTCCTGGCTGGTGAACGGCGGGGTCGGCTATGATTTCGTGCAGAATGACGATGTGGTCCTGGGGCTGGTCGGCGGCGTCCGCTATGTGTCCCTCGATGTCGACGTGGACGTTTCCCTGCAGGGGGCATCGCGGACCAATACGTCCGACGACCAGAGTCTCACGGACGGATTTGTCGGACTGCGCGGGCGGATTATGTTCAACGATAACTGGTTCATGCCGTACTACGCCGATATCGGCACCGGCGGCTCGGACCTGAGTTATCAGCTGTTTGCAGCGATCGGCTATAAGTTCGGCTGGGGCGATATCAGGCTGGGTTACCGCTATCTCGACGTCGAGATGGACGAGGACAAGCTCATGGAAAGCCTGCAGCTGAGCGGACCTGTGCTGGGGGTAGGGTTTCGATTCTAAGCCCTGCATGGGCTGCGCCTGTTCCCTCGTCTTTGGGCAGCGGCGGAGGTTTGTTCCTCTGTCGCCGCCCGCTGGTCCGGAGTCCGGCCGCTGCAGATACGTTGTCCTGTCTGGTGGCGCACTCTGCACACGTATGGATTTGATGGCACGCTCATCGAGCTGCCTGGCAATGGCCGCCGGATCAAAGAACACGTGCACGGCATCGCGAGCGCGGGCATGGTCCAGGTCGAAGGCCAGCACGTCACCGGGCTTCAGCGGACTTGCCTTCGCCATGAGCGCTTTCAGGTCATCGAAGCGATAGGTGCGGGAGCCGATGGTGGCCGATACGATTGGGTCAATTTTTCAGGTGCTAGGTGCGTGAAGCAGAAGGATGCCTTTTGGACCTTTTCTCGAAAATCTCCTCAAACAGGGGGACCAGGAAGACGAAACAGGCAATAAAAAACAGTAATCCTCCCGTCAGACTGTACATGTCCCTGTTGATGCCGGCACTGATGATATAGCATACTGCACAGAGGGTGAATAGCAGCCACCCTGCCAGCTGGAATTTGTGTCGTCGCTCCATGTAATTCGTCTGCCTAGGATATTAATAATGACATCTGACCCCCTGTCTGGCAAGCTCCTTTTGAATCGCGGAAAGCGGCGTGCGCCGACAGGGTGTTTTTTGTTTCACTGAAACGGCTGCCGCAACGCCGGCCCCCTGGCCGGAGACAGCGCAGCACATCATATTTCTCGTTGCCGCATGGGAAATCTGGTCCCCGGCGATCGATCTGCCGGCAACCAGCAGATTCTCGATGTTCTGCGGGAGGATGCTGCGATACGGCACCTGGAAATAGCGCCCGGTCAACGGCAGCCTCAATACGCCGAAACCGTCGACGAACTCCGGAAATATCCCGATCGAATCTTCGAATCGCGCTTCGTTCAGCACATCTTCACCGGTCAGGTTGTAATCCCCGATGATCTTTCGCGAATCCCGGGTCCCGAGGGTCATCGCAAAATTCCTGAGCCGGGCGTTCTCGAATCCCGGCACGGTATGGTTCATGGCTTTGATCAATTCGAGCACCTGCGCCCTGCCTTCAATCTCGGCCCGGGTGAGGTCGCGAATGTCGAGCACGTCTATGTTGCTCAGGTGGGCGAGATTCAGGTAGGTGGCCTGGCCGTCTTCTGACACCGTGCTCCAGGAACCGCAGAAGTCCCATGCACTCCGCTCGATGATGTTTTCGTCTAGCGCCTGCTCGAACTGCTTCTGCAGGTAGGGGGAAAACAGGTCGTTCTCAAGGCCGGAAGTCTGCTGGGCCCAATCCTCGCCCCAGTCGGAATATTTTGCCGGGTCCGACTCGACATATACCATAAAGCGGTCTTTATCAACGCCGCAGGCGCTGAAAACCATCGTTACCGCCTGGCGTTCAGGCGGTGGCGCGAGATTGCACGGCGCCCCGGCCCGAAACGCGATGTCGGCGTCGCCGGAAGCGTCGATTACGGTTTTTGCCAGGATCGCCTGTCGGCCCGATTTGCTCTCGGTGACAACGCCTTTAACGGCGTTGCCCGCGATAATCGGTTCAGTCCCGTAACAGTGGAGCAGCGGTATCACGCCCGACTCGGTTACCAGCGTATCGGCAACGTGCTTGAAGAGTTCAGTGTTGAGCGCCTGGCTTTCCGACTGGACCTCCTGTGCCGTTGCTCCCATGGCCATCGCCCGGCGTTCAAACTCGATGCCGATGCCCTCGGTATCTATGGTCTTCTCGTGCCGGTACCAGGCGAGTGATTCGACTCCCACGGCCGTCAAGTTGCCGCCGAAGCAGCCGTAGCGTTCGACGAGGACGGTCTTGACCCCGGCGCGGGCGGAGGCGATGGCGGCAGCCAACCCTCCCGGGCCGCTGCCGACAACCAGTACGTCGGCCGTATCCAGTATCGGGGTCTCTTTTTTCGGTTCAATTATATACTTCATGGCTTCCCTCCTAATATCCGAACAGGCCGGGCAGGAACAGCGTGAACTGCGGTACGAACGTGATGGAGAGCAGAACGAATATCAACACGGCTAAAAACGGCCAGATGTTCTTGATGACTTCCTCGAATTTGACTCCGGCAATATCGGCGGCTACATATGCGCAGACGCCCAGCGGCGGGGTGATCAGGCCGATATTGAGGTTCAGCTCGAGGATCACGCCGAAATGCATCAGGTTTATCCCCATGGTCCCCAACAGCGGCAGCAATACCGGCACCAGGATAAGCATGACGCTGATGCTCTCCATGAAGCATCCGAGCAGGAGAATGAAGACGTTCAGGATCAACAGGATGAAATATTTATTCTCGGTGATACCGATGAGAAACTCCGCGAGCATCGCCGGAATTCCTTCGTAGGTCAGGATCCAGCCGAATACCGACGCAAAGGAAACGATGAGCATGATTTTGCTGGTGCTTTTGCCGACGTTGAAAATCGTGGTGATCAACCCCCTGAAGGAAAGCTCCTTGTAGATGAACGCACCGAGAATAATCGCATAGATTACTGAAATTACTGCGGCTTCGGTAGGGGTTGCAAAACCGGTCAGGATCCCGGCGAGAATGATGATCGGGGTCAGCATCGGCAGCAGCGATCGCAGGAATGCCGCCAGGATGATCGTGAGCGTGGCCCGGGGGTAGATCTTGAAATTGCGCTTGCGCGCTTCGAAATAAACGATCAGCATCTGGGCCAGGGTCATCAGCACCGCGGGCACGATACCGGCGATGAACAGGCCGGCGATCGAGGTTCCGGTCATCGATCCGTAAATGATAAAGCCCAGCGACGGGGGCATGATCGTGCCGACCGTGGATGACGCTGCCGTTACTGCAGCGGCGAAACCGGGGTCGTACTTCTCTTTTTTCATGTAATTGATTTCGATGGTCCCCAACCCCGCGGCGTCAGCGGTTGCCGACCCGGACATGCCGGCGAAAATCAATGACGAGACGATATTTACATGGCCGAGTCCGCCCGGAATGTGACCGACGAGTTTTTTACAGAAGTCGAACAGGCGCTCGGTGACTCCGCCCATATTCATGATCTGTCCGGCGAGCATGAACAGCGGGATAGCCAGCAGGGTGAAAGACTCGAAAATGCCGAGCATGATCTGCGGCATGGTTTCGAGCGGGACCCCGTTGGTAACGAAATAAAACAGGCAGGAAAGGCCCAGGCTGAAAGCCACCGGGACTTTCATGATCATCAGGATCAGGAACACAAACAGAAAGAGTATGCTGCTCATAGGATTACCTTCAACGAGTCGTCAGTGACAGGATGGCGGCGCTGTCGGGTTTGGATGTTTCAAAATCGCTTCTGGTCTTCGCCGGTGATGCGGGCCTTGAGGTGGTAGGCGGAGAAAACGGCAATCCCCAGAAAGCCGACCAGGATGGCCAGCGTGTACAGAAGAATCGGGAGCCTGACCGCAACAGAGGTGATGCCGACCTGCGCTTTCATCGTTATGACTGAATCGACAATGAGAAACAGGCTCAGTCCCGTGACGAGGGCCAGGATGCAGATGTCCGCATATTTCTGCAATTTGAGGCCGGCGCGATTATAGAAAAAATCCACTTCGAGGTGACTTTTTTCCCATGAGCAGATTGCGCCGCCGACGAATGTAAACCAGCAGAATGCAAAGAGCGAAATTTCTTCTGTCCAGGTGAACGGCTGGTTGAAGCCGTAACGCGAGATGATCTGAAGCACCACGCAGACGATAATGGTGATGAACGAGATCAGCAGCAGGCCGGCGTAAAGTCCGTTAACGCGATGTAATAACGTTTTCATGGGTCCCTCCTTGGCTCACGGCAGGGATGTGTGGAGATGCGGGCGCCAGGCCCGCATCTCCACCGGTAAGAGTTGGGTGCGGCGTTACTTCAGCAGCGCCTGGATTTCATCCCACATGCCGGCTTCCCATTCGCCCTTTTTCTCGGCTGCGACCAGGGTTTCGGGGACGACCTTGTCGATGAAGCTCTGTTTGTCGACGGTGTGTACGGTTACGCCGCCTTCCTTGACCATGAGATCGATGTAGTGCTGCTGCAGGGTTTCATTTTCTGTGACGAACCACTCGTCAACCTCGTCGTAGGTGTCGACGATCATTTTGCGCTGACCGTCGCTCAGGCCCTGCCACCATTTATCGTTGACGATGAAGCCGGTGATGTCATAGCTGTGATCGGTTATGACGAGGTGTTTGGCGGCTTCGTACCATTTCATGTTGTAGAGTGACTCGACATGATTTTCGGCGCCGTCAACCACGTCCTGCTTCAGCGCCAGGTAGGTTTCGCCGAAGGCTACCGGCGTGGGAGAGGAGCCAACCGCCTTGAAGGATTCGATGTAGGCATATACTTCCGGTACCCGCAGCTTCACGCCTTTAAGTTCTTCCACATCCTTGATCGGTTTGTTGACCAGGATCTGTCTCGGGAGACGGGTCCAGCCGGCTGTGACAAACCTGATGCCGTGCTTTTCAGCCAGCTTGTCGTTGAGCCGGTTCAAGCCCGGGGAATTGGCGACGATTTTTGCCTGCTCTGCAGAATTGAGGGTAAAGGGGAAATCGAGCAGGGAGAAGCCGGTATCGAACTGCGCCAGCCAGCTGATGGAACCGCGAAACGCCTGCAGGGTTCCGGATTTTACCAGCTGCAGCTGTTTGTTCGCACTTCCCATCTGGGAGGCATGGAACGCCTTGATCTTGATGTTTCCATCGCTTTTTTCGGCGATAACCTCGCCAAAACGATCGAGTGCTTTTGCTCCCAGGTTCGCCACATTTTCGATGTCGCCGACTTTCATCGTGACCTTCTTTTCCGCCTGGGCGGACACCGAGACCATCATCAGCAGTGCAATGGCCATGACAATCGCTAACGTACGTTTCATCTGTTACTCCTCCTTTGGTCTTTTCCGTTTAAAACGCTTTTTTTATCCCGCCTGTGAAGACAGGTCTGCACCTTTATCCATAACCCTGGCATTGCCCAGGCATCTCCTGAGCAGCAGGTAGTGATGGCTGACTAAAGAAAGTGCCGTCTGGGTATCGCACGCCTGTATTTCGCGGGCGGTTTCGAGCCAGTTGGCAATGGTGGCCTCCCTGAAATGAGGCTCTTTGTAAAGACTGAAATCGTGGGAACTGAAACCCAGCTGAATCGCCTGCATGACCCAGTGAAAAATCGGGTTGCCGGACATTTTCGAGAGCCGGATGTTCAGCTCGCGGTCCAGTTCCACCATGGATTCGAGATCAGGGGATTCCTGCTCGAGAAATTTCTCCAGCTGTCTGGTCATGGCGACCAGCTGCTTTTTTTCCCGGCTGGAACTGTTCGTAATGGCGAGGACGGTAATGGTGCGGTCGATCGATTCGCGGAACTCGATCAGGTTCTTCGGGTCGACGTTGTTCTGCTTGAGAAAGAGGGCCAGCGATTCGCTGACATTGGCAACGTCGACCTGTTTGGCAAAGGCCCCTCCCTGCGCGCCTTTCTTGATCTCGACCAGCCCTTTCTGCTCGAGCGTGCGCAGCGCTTCGCGAACGGCCCCCCGGCCGGTGCCGAAGCGTGCCTGCAGGTCCCGCTCGCTGGGGAGCTTGTCGCCGGTCAGGATATGACCGTTGATAATTGCGACTTCGATCTGAAGGGCGATTTCCTCACTGGCTCTTCCACGGGTAACAGGGGTGAAAAGAGGCTGGTTTTTTGTCTTTCTCACTTGGTACTACCTTTATTGAGCGTGAAGTGTAAAAAAACTGCACAAACCGCCAAAAAATAGCGTTATAGCGTAAATCTGCAGCATGCAGGATTTTTCGCGGCCTTAATGGTAGTACCATTACAATGGATAATGATGCCCGTCAAGATTATTTTTTTATTTTTTAGATCAGGATCAAAATTACTGTGGTACCGTCTGGCTGGCCCTCAACTCCGTGAGCACTGATTTGAAGACTTTGAGCGGCTGCGCGCCGGTCAGCGGTTTGGCTCCTTTCAAAATGAATGTGGGCCAGGGTGGGATGGGAACCCGTTTGAAACGATTCGAAACAGGTGCGGCGATCATCTGCAATACCGGCAGGACACAGGTGAGGCTGAACACCAGCCGTTCGATCAGGAAGGACTGCCGGTCTTGTCCGCTTGTATCATTTTCAGGTGATTGCTTGAACAGTATTCAGGGGAACGTTATAATCGAGGCCGCTGCGTGGAATAATGCAGCGGTGTAAAACTCAATAATCTCCTGAAAATTCAGTGACGTAGAGAATGAATACCGAGCATCTTGCCCCGCCACCGCCTGCAGACGAAAACAAGAAATTGCCCCTGTTCAGGCAGGGACTGATCGCCAGCTGGCCCATTTGTCTGGGATATATTCCCATTGGCATGGCCCTGGGAGTTCTGGCCCAACAGGGAGGATTTCCGGTCTGGGCCGTGGCAATGATGTCCATTCTTGTCTTTGCAGGAAGTGCCCAGTTTATCTGTGTCGCCATGGTGGCTTCCGGAGCTGCGGCCCTGGCCATTATCCTGACAACCCTGGTGGTTAACCTGCGCCATGCCCTGATGAGCTCGGCCCTGGCTATCCACTTCAAGGGGGTGAATCGCTGGTTTCTCAGCCTCTTTTCGTATGGAATCACCGATGAGAGCTTTGCCGTCAATATGGCAAAATTCCGAGAAACCGACTGGTCCAGGTGGAGCGGGCTGGTCGTCAATCAGAGTGCCAACTTCGTCTGGATCCTGTCCACCATCAGCGGCTGCCTGATCGGCCAGTTCATTCCCCAGGGCGCATTTGGCATCGACTACGCCCTGACCGCGATGTTCCTCTGTCTGCTGGTCTACCAGCTGCACGGGCCCATTTACATTCTGACCGCCGTGATTACCGCGATCATCAGCGTCCTCTGGTACATCCTGCTGCCGGGGGAGTCCTATATTGTCGGCGCCTCCATGTGTGCCGCCACCATAGGGTATCTGATCAAACGCAGAAGGAGACGTTCATGACATTCTCCGAGTATCTGTTTCTTTTCGCAGGAATGGGCATGGTCACTTACATACCGCGCTGTGTTCCGTTGCTTTTTCTTGCCCACAGGCGCCTTCCCCAATGGCTGGTGGACTGGCTCAGTCTCATCCCCGCAGCCATCCTGAGCAGTCTGCTCGCGCCGATTCTGTTCACCAGGGCCGAACCAAGGAGTTTCGCCCTGGATAAACCCGAACTGCTCGTCGCCATCCCCACCCTTGTGTTCGCGCTCAAAACCAGAAGTCTCGGCGGCACCGTACTGTTTGGCATGCTGCTCTACTGGCTGGCGGGGCGTTTTTTCTGAAACCGGCGGGGAAAGAGGCTGCAACGGAGATTTTTTGTTGACCATGGCTCAATTTCGAAGGAAAAGGCGGATGCCTTCAAACCGTATTTTGAAAGTCACCTCGGATGTATGATGCATCTACAAACTTTACCCAGGAGAGGTCCATGAAACATTCGATCCGGTTGATTGTTCTCTGTGTCTTGACTTGGTTCGCGGGCACCGTCTGTCTCGACGGTGAAATCTGCTTCGCTGCAGGCAGTCAAAAAGAAACCGTCCAGGCAACCGAGTCAGTGGAGCACCTGCTCGCCGGTCTCAGCGACGAGCAGGTTCGTCAGCTGCTCATCGATGAACTCAAGAAGACGTCAGAAACAGAGGAATTGTCTTCGCCGGGCCAGATGAAGGGACCGGCCTTCGTGCTTTCCCGGATGCTCAGTAAATTAAGCAGCGGGCAGGAGAACAACAAAAACCAGATCGCCACCCTGTTAGGCTTTACCCCCGATGTATTGCCCGATCTCTACAAAACATTCACGATGCTCTGACCGTTTCGGACATCGCAGGGGGCGATGCTCAATACGTTCTGGGTATTTTTTTTCATCGGCATCGGGGCCTGTCTCGAATACCTGTTCCGTCGGTTCATCTTGTCGCATTATCTTCCAGACAATCCAGATATGGGAACTGCAGATCTCAGCCGGTTCAACAGATTCACGGCTTCCCTGGTCCGGGCTCTGCCGTCCATTCTCGGGCTGATCGTATTTTTCGGGAGTGCCTATTTTATCTTCATGATCTTCTTCTGGGTGGATTCACCGTGGGTCCAGCTCTTTTTCCTCGGGGTTCTGATAGCCGTAACCTGTATCCGCGCTATCCAGATCCTGTCCCGAATAATTTTCTCGCCCGACAACGATTACCTGCGCACCGTATCCATGCAGAAGCGAACAGGCGAAATAAGCCACAAACTTATCGTCTGGGGATGCGGTTATATCATTGCCGGCCTGATGTTCACCGTCATCGCCAAACGGCTCGGGGCAGAGAAGGAGACGGTGCGCCTCCTGCAGCTGTTTATCGCCACGTTCCTGATAGCGCTGACCGGCATCGGGACGGCAATCTATCGGGACCGGGTGCGCAGCGGGATTATTGCAGCAGGAGCAATGGAAGAGCAGGAGCCGTCATGGGGCCGGAAACAGTTTGCGAACATCTGGCATATCCTGGCCATCATGTACCTGGTCATTCTCTGGATTCTGCTGCTGAACGACCTGGCCGACCCGACCGTAAAAGGGAGTGGAGCGTTTATTTTGAGTTTCTTCGTCGTGCCGATCTGGATGGTCGGCGATCAGCTGATCCAGTGGGTCGTGAAGTACGCGATGAGCACCCTGGGAATTCATCGGGAAAACTACAACTACCAGGTCGATCTTTCCGAAGAAGATCTGGCCCAGCGGGAAAAAGGCAGAGCCCTTTACGTGCGGATGCTCGGTATGGCACGGATCGGTCTGGGGTGCGCCCTGGCGGTCTGGGTCGCCAGCCTGTGGCAGATCCGAATACCGCTGTTCTCGGAACTTGCTTCATTCCTGCTTGACTCGGTCATCATACTGACCGTGGCGCTGGTCTTCTGGCGGTTCCTCAATGCATGGACCGAACGGAAGATCCAGGAGTCCATTCCGGACGGCGAAGAAGAGGAAGAGAGTGATGACGAATGGGGCGGCGCCGCCAAGCGCGGCAGGGCTTATACCCTGCTGCCCATGGTCAGGAAATTCGTCGGTACCGTTCTCATGGTGATGGTCGTCATGACCCTGCTCTCGTCACTGGGAGTCGATATCGGCCCGCTGCTGGCCGGTGCCGGTGTGATCGGCCTGGCCATCGGGTTCGGTGCACAGAAGCTTGTTGCAGACATATTCTCAGGTTTTTTCTACCTGCTCGACGATGCCTTTAGAGTCGGCGAATACCTGACCGCCGGCTCGGTCTCCGGAACCGTTGAAACGATAACCCTGCGCAACGTGATGCTCAGGCATCACCGAGGCATGCTGCAGATCATCCCGCACAGCGAACTGGGGGCGATCACGAACTACATGCGCGGCGGCATCATCGTGAAATTCAACCTCGATTTTCCGTATGACGCTCCCATCGACAAGATCAGGAAAGTGATCAAGAAAGTCGGTCAGAAGATGCTCGATAACGAGGAGTACGGCAAAGATTTCATCAGGCCGGTCAAATCCCAGGGGGTGAGGGAAATCACTAATTCGGTGATGACCATACGGGTCAAGTTCACCGCCCAGCCGGGCACGCACTTTGTCATCCGGCGGGAGGCGTACCGGCTCATCACGGAGGCGCTCAATGCCCAGGGCATTTATTACGCGCACCGAAAGGTGATCGTCGACGTCGGTGACCTGACAGAGCATTCCGACAATGGGACGGATGCCCAGAAGCAGTTAACGAACATCGCCGGTGCCGCAGCGATGAAAGTGGTCGAGGAGGAGCAGACCGCCGGGCAAGCGCCGGAGAAGGAAGATCCGATGGGAGGATAGTGAGGCCAGAAGCAAGGACGTATCGTATGAAAGCAAAACACCCCATAGACGGTTGTATTTACATGGCCGGCGATGATAGTCTTAGTAATGGAGACCATTATCCCCGAATCTGACCAGGCAGGAAATGATGAATAGCGTCCTGAAAACGTTTGTTGTGAGTGTTGGCGTGCTGTCTATTGCCACCGCGATGAGCGGCTGTATCGTCCAAAACCTGGGGCAGACCGTTGAGCAGACGGTAAAGGGAGACTATTTCCTGCAGAGCGACCAGCCCAAACGGGGCCGCGAGAGTTTTCGTGTGGAGGTGGAGGAGAACCCGGACAGCCATCTGGCACACTACTACTACGGCCGTTTCCTGCTCCAGGGAGAAGAACCCGAACTGGCGCTTAACCATCTGTCAAGAGCCCAGGCGCTTTCCCCGGAAAAGGCTGAATATCAATTCTGGTTGGGCGTTGCGTACGGTGCCACCGGCAACATCGATAAAGAGGAAGCGTGCTATCGGGCGGCCCTGGACCTTGACAAAAACCACCTCCAGACCCTGATCTATCTCGGCCATAACCAGTTTGCACAGAAGCAATACATTGACGCGCTGCACTACTACTACCAGGCACTGGATATCTGGCCTTCGAGCCCGTCCGCGCTCTACAACCGTGCCCTCATCCTCCATATCCTGGGCAGGACGCCCGAGGAACGGGTTGCCTGGCTCGACTACCTCGAGCGCTATCCGTCCGGGGCGAAGGCTCGTCAGGCTGCAGATTACGTAAATATGACCGGTGACTTCAATTTCAGGAACCACATCGTGGGGGCCACGGTTGTCACGCTGGAAAAAATCAGGTTTGAGCCGTTTACCGCCGAACTGAGCAGCGCAAGCTATGATTCATTGCATGTCATCGGGGAAGTTTTCCAGGATATGCAGCGCGGTACCCTGCAGGTCGTCGTTTTCCAGAAAAACAACAAAGCACTCGCCAAAGACCGGGCTCTTGCGGTCAGGCGGTTCCTGCTTGCCGAATTTCCCCAGATCAAAACAGGGCAGATCGGGGTGAGCTGGTTCGCTGAACCGCAAAGGCTCTCGATCAATAAAAAGAAGCTGTCGATCGATGAATCCGTCAATTTCTTTGTAACCGAATAATTCCGGTCTTCAATCACGACCACTTTTTTGTGACCAATCGGCTCAGCAAACGTTTATTAGGGTAAAGATAAAAGGATTTCATGAAGATTTCCGACGAAACCCTGGTTATGAAGGTGCTCCAGGGCGACACCGAGGCTTTCGCACAGATCGTTGATCGCTACAATGTCCAGGTATACAACCTGATGTACCGATACAGCGGTTCACCTGAGGATGCCGCGGACATGACCCAGGAGGTCTTCTGCAGGATTTTTGAACGGTTGAACCGTTACCAGAGAAGAAATCATTTTTTTTCCTGGAGTTATACGCTGGCTTTGAACTATGCAAAAGACTGGTCCAGAAAGAAACGCAACCGGAGGCGCACCTTAGCTGAATTTTCGCTGGAGGCAGGCAATAATCAGGCGGGTTCGGCTCACCGCCCTATGGAAGAGGGCCGGAAGACGGCCAGTCTCAACGCCGCCCTGGAAACATTGCCTGACGATCGCCGGGAGATGGTGCTGTTGAGGTACCGGCATGAACGCTCAATCAAGGAACTCGCTGAAATATTTGATCTCTCGGAGAGTGCGGTCAAGATGCGTCTGCATCGGGCACTTGAAGATCTTCGTGCGAAGATGAAATGAAGATTATGGAAGACAGGCAACAACAAAAAAAGGATGCAGAGCTTATAGCAGGACTGAAATCTCTGCCGCTCCAGAATGTACCACCCGACCTGACCGATCGGGTAATGGAGCGCATCTCAACGGGCCGCAGTTCCCTGCTGAAAACCATCTTGAATTATCTCGGCCAGACCCAAACCGTATCGTTCAGGCCGGTCTATGCTTTATCCATGCTCCTGGTCATCTGCGGCGCCTTTTTCATCGGCAGATTTTCCCAGCCCGTGTCGCAGACGCCGGCATCACTACCTGCTCCTGCATCCCAGCTTCTGCCTGCGGTGATCGAAGTTCCGCAGTCGGCCTATCTGGTCGGCAGGGGGCTGCTGCAGACGGACGGAAGCCATGAGCTGGCCCTTGCCTTTCTCAAACGCGCTTCAATGCTTGAACCTGAAAACCCTGAATTCGCCTATTGGGAAGGTGTCGGAAACTGGGTGAACGGCAATTTGGAGCAGGAGCGGCAGAGTTATCTCCGGGGGCTGGAAGCAAATCCTGCCGACCTCCCGCTGCTCATCAATCTCGGACACAGCTATCTGGGTGAGAAGAGGTATCATGAAGCCCTTGATGCTTATCGGACGGTGCTCGCCAGCCGTCCGGCAGAGCCGTCAGCCCTCTATAACAGCGGATTGATATACCGGGCTCTGGGGATGCGTACGGATGAGATTTCCTCCTGGAAATCATATCTGCAGGCCAATCGTGAAGGGAGAAAGGCTTACCGGGCTGTGAATCGGCTGCACGCCTATGGTGACTATACATTCCGCGACTACCGCATCGGTCAGCAACATGCAATCATAAACCAGCAGAAGCTGCTCAATAACCGGGAATCCGCACCGTCACAGAGTGCAGAACTGGCTGATATCGTGACGACACTGGAACAGGATCAAACCCTCAATCTGGAAGTTGTCGTCTTCATAGAAAATGATCTCGAAGCTGCCAGGGAGACGGCGGTGAATATAAAAAAACAGATTTCGGCCATCAGCAGCGCAGGCACTCAGGGGCGGGTGGGGGTGAGCTGGTTCGATGTGCCGGAGACGATACAGAAACCCGATGGCGGCCAGGATGATTCACTTTCCGAAGGGCTGCTGTTATTTACCCACCGGACAAAAGGAATAGAGAGGGGGACTTCGATATGAAACACAGGACGCGATTACTGATCCCGACGATGGTACTGGGCCTGTTAAGCCCTGTCGGTCCGTCGGCTGCGGAGGAGGTGACGCCCACCTTTCAGAATGCAACCCAGGCCCAGCGTGCGGCCAATATGGCCCGTGCGTCAATCACCGAAGAGGATATGGAGGAGGTAAGACAGCAGGCGGCAACGGAGGCAGAAAACCAGGTCAAACAGGTATCCAGCGACTATGCCGATGGCGTCGTAGAGCAGATATCCAATGATTACGCAGATAAAGCTGTCGATGAGGCAGCCAGGACACATGCTGATGAAACCGTAGAGGCACAAGCGCGCGAATATGCGCTTGGTTTCGGTGAGGAAGGGAGCCGCGCCTATGAAAAGGCTTATGCTGACGCGATGACGCGAGCCACGGATCCCTCATTTCGCAATTTGTGGGATACGACATATGAAGCCGAGTTGGAGCGGTTGACAAATGCGAAAGATCCCGCCTATGACGACTCGGTATGGCAGGAAGCCTATTCCTATGCAAAAGCAAGAGCTACCGGGAAAGGATATCATAATGCCTGGCAGACGGCGTACGAGTATGCCTGGAAGCGGGCGACTGACCCGGACTATTCCAACGCCTACCAGGCCGAGTACAAAAAAGCGCTTGAAGCCGGGGTTGCAGATATTACCGGGGACAAGATCGAGGAAATTCACCGATTGCGCTATGTTGATAAACTCGGCGTGGGAGTAATCAATAAAAAATTTGGCCTGCACCCGAGCCATGCAGGGATGGGCAATAAATGGAAGCACAACGCACCTCCTTCCCTCGATGATGAAATCATACCTTCTGGACCTCCGGAACTGGATGAAATGCCCTTAGAAGAAGAAATAGCCGAAGCCACCCGGCGAAACACCAGGACCGGTTTCAACTATGAATTGGAATCCGAAACTGTAGGCAATAAAAATAAGGGCTCTAAAAAAACTTACGGTTTGGCCCAGACAAGTGGCCTTGCCGGCGAAGATGCACTCGGGAAGAACAAAGGCAAGGGCGGCAATGGAAACGGGAAGAGCAAATCCAGTGGGGATGAATCGGGTATAACCGCGACAACTGACAGCTCTTCGGCTGCAGCTTCCGGAAGTTCGATGAGCAACAGCGGCAATAACAGCAACAGGGGCGGCAATAACAGCAACAGCAACAGGGGCGGCAATAACAACAACAGCAACAGGGGCGGCAACAGCAACGGCAACAGCAACAGCAATAAAGGCGGCAACGGCAAAAATAAATAACGCGGCAGTGCAAAGCCCCGAGGCAGGGTGAATAACTCCAGGCAGGTAGTGGCAGTCCTGACTTGGCGGGGGGGGGCTTTGTTGAGTATTCCCGGTCGTTCTATAAGATGGAGCACTGCTCAAAAAGTGGTGCTTACCGGCAGGGTTTGATTCCAATACCATTTGAAGCATGAGTAGGGACGGGCGAATTAATCGTACGGTGCAGGCATTGGATTACTATGATTTTACCTGGTCAATTTTCAGACATAACAATTTCTCAAGCACATAGCTGAATCCTTTTCCCCTCCTCCTGTCTTATTCTATCCAGCGAGCCGAAACTCGGATTATTGATATCGCGATCTGCCAGAGTAGCAGGACGGTGATGTTTTAGAGCTCTGTCACTGACAGCGTCTTGGCAGTACGCCCGGTCATTTATTCAGATACAGACAGACAATAAAGAATTTATGATGACAGAGAGAGAATCATGGCGCGCACAGCGCTGATAATCGATGCATCGAGCGGCATTTCTGCTAAGCCGGGTCGATATCCTTATCAACAGCATCGGGTTCGGCGGGCGCTCTCGAATCGGTGGCAAATTGCTGATATGATGCTATGATCAAGGCGAACTTGTCGAAATGAAAGAAAAAGGCTCGTATTCCGAGGAAGTGATCTGATGATGTTCGCAAACAGGGACTTTTTATAATCCGCCGGAAAAACAGAACGTTGAGGTGCCATCGTGCGGCAATTGTTTAAAAAGATACTGACATCACGGGTATATGAGGCGGCTGTGGAAACACCGCTCGACGAGGCGCAGGACCTGTCGATAAAGTGTGGCAACCGCATCCTCCTGAAACGGGAGGACCAGCAGCCGGTATTCTCGTTCAAGATACGGGGCGCCTACAATAAGCTCGCTCATCTGGATGAAGGTGGGCGCCGTCAGGGCGTGATTGCGGCGAGCGCCGGAAACCATGCGCAGGGCGTTGCGTTTGCGGCAAGAAAGTTGTGCATCAGGGCCGTGATCGTGATGCCCGAGACCACCCCCAAAATAAAAGTCGATGCGGTGAAGCGCTACGGGGGGGAGGTTGTCCTGGCCGGAAACAGCTATTCCGAGGCGGCGGTCCATGCCGACGCATTGACCAGGGAAAAGGGAATGGTCCCGGTGCATCCGTTTGATGATGAACTGGTCATTGCCGGTCAGGGTACGATCGGCGATGAGCTGCTGCGGCAAAACCCGGGTCCTCTCGATGCGGTGTTTGTGCCGGTCGGCGGCGGCGGGCTGATTGCTGGCATTGCCCACTATATTAAAACGCTTCGACCGGACATAAAGATAATTGGGGTGGAGCCGCAGGACAGCAACGCCATGGGCAAGTCGCTGGAGGCGGGCAAGCGGGTCAGCCTCGATTCGGTGGGCATTTTCGCCGATGGTGTTGCGGTCCGAAAAGTAGGCAGGCTGACCTACGAACTGTGTGAAAAGCATGTTGACCGGATCATTACGGTCACCACCGATGAGCTGTGCAGCGGGGTAAAGGAGGTTTATCAGGCCACCCGCTCCATCGTCGAACCGGCCGGCGGCCTGGCCATGACCGGGATGATCAAGCATATCCGGGAAACCGGCTGCACGGGGCAGACCTTTATAGCCATCAACTCAGGGGCCAACATGAATTTTGACCGGCTGCGCTATGTTGCGGAGCGCACGCTGATCGGTGAGAAGCAGGAGGCCCTGTTTGCCGTGACGATACCGGAACAGCCCGGGTCGTTAAAACGATTCTGCACGGAAATGGTGGGGAAACGTAATATAACGGAGTTCAACTATCGCCTGTCCTCACGCAGGCAGGCCCACATTTTTGTCGGCATTTCCATCCGCAATGAAGGCGAACGATTCCATTTTGGCCGTTTGCTCAGTGAAGCGGGGTACGACAATCTCGATATTACCGACAACGCCCTGGCCAAAACCCATATTCGCTATATGGTGGGCGGAAAATCCGAATCCGTCAGCAACGAGCGGCTGTTCCGCTTCTGGTTTCCGGAAACCCCTGGAGCGCTTACCCGCTTTCTGGAAGCCACCCGCGGCAACCACAACATTTCACTCTTTCACTACCGGGCCCAGGGGGGTGATTTTGGACGGGTGCTGATCGGCCTCGAGTGCCCTGAAGGAAGAGACGGCGTGCTCGAGAAAAGACTCGACGCACTGGGGTTTCGCTACCGGGAAGAAACCGATAATCCCGCGTACAGGATCTTTCTGTGAGCGCTTCTATATATTCGCCGCTATATTTGCCCGTGCGTACTGGCTGATGCCGCCGGCAATCTGTTCTGTAAGTGTTGCGATAAAGGTATCGTCGGCCAGCAGCTTCGCATCGTCGGGGTTGCTGATAAAGGCCATTTCAATCAGGATGGCCGGCATTTCAGCACCGATCAGGACATAGAACGGGGCCTGTTGGACACCCATATCCTTCAGCTGGTACTGGGATTCCGCGAGGCCTGAGCCGATGCTCGTATGCACCTGCTCAGCGAGTCGCGAAGACTCGTTGATTTTGGCGTTTTTCATGATATCGGACAGGATGTCCTGCAGGTCGCTCAACTGGTGGGTTGACGTCGCGTTCTCCCGAGCGGCGACCCGCATCGCTTCAGCATTGGCGGTGAGGTTCAGGAAATAGGTCTCGAACCCCCTGATGTCGGGAGACGGGTGCGCGTTCAGGTGCAGGGAAATAAACAAATCGGCGGCATTCGTGTTGGCTATTGCGGTGCGCTCCTCCAGCGGCAGGAAGGTGTCGTCTTCGCGGGTGAGGATAACGGTCGCATTGAGCTTCGAGCGCAGGTGTTCGGCCAGTTTCCGGCCGGTTTTCAGGACAATATCTTTCTCTTTCAGGCCGTAGCCGAGGGCTCCGGGGTCTTTGCCGCCGTGACCCGGATCGATGACGATCGTGCCGATGCCGAGGCCGAGCTGCTGGGCAAGCGACAACTGCGGGGCCGGAATACCGTTTGAATCGATGGTTTCCTGCCCGATCACGATCGGGGCCGCGGTTTTTCGATTTTCCTTCAAGATGGCGACCGGACCCGGGTCTGTCTCTACCCGTTCGGCAACCTGCGTTTGCGGGGCGGCCTGCGGTTCGGGCACGGGCTCCTGCTGCCGCGGCGGCTGTCTGATTTGCGCACCCGTTACCGGCACGGGCGCTGCAGGCCGCACTTCCTGCTCGACCGGTGTGCTGGCTTCAGCAATCTGCTGCTCCTGGATTTCCGGCTGCGCTTCCGGTTTCGCCGGAGGCTCCGGCGGTTCGGGCGGCGTGAGCGGCGTGAGCGGAGCCACCGAACTGATCTGCTGCGGCTTTTTCTGGCCACGGACATCGATCACCACGCGGAACGGATCGGGAAGCGAGAAGATCTTGTAATCGGAGATCGATTCGATATCGAGGACGACGCGAACCGTATCGGGGCTGAACTGCCCGGTCCGAACCTGTCTCAGCAATCCGTCTTCAATCGGGATCGGGGAACGATAGCGGGGTTCGATATACGCGTTTTGAAAATCGATATAGAGCCGGCGCGGGCGGTTGCCGACTTTTTCCAGCAGTTTTTCCCGGTACGCGGTTGGGCCGGAGGTCTGTACGACCACCCGGGTATAGTCGCTGGACGACCAGTATTTGGCCGGCCTGACATTGGTCAGTTCCATCAGCGGCGCAGCGTTGAGCATCTCCTCGGGCAGGGGGATGTCGTGATCCTTCGACAGCTGTTTCAACTGGGTCTCGGCCAGGGAGCGCATATCGCCGTCGGGATAGTCGGTGATGATCCTGGCGAAGGTGTCTGCCGAACGTCCGGGGTCGTTGACGTCTTCGAGCAGGATGGCGCCGACCGCGTAGAGCGCGTCATCGGACAGCCGGTTGCCCGGAAACAGCGTATTGACGTCGCGGTAATATGAAATCGACTCACCCAGGTCGATGCCCTGGCCGAACTTCCGGTAAGCATCGTAGTAGAGCCTGCCGAGCATGAAGAGGCAGGCCGGGGCCAGCTCCGATTTCGGTTCGGAGAGATAGATGCGGCGGAAATTACCGGCTCCCTTCAGCCAGTTGTCCCGATCCGAGCCCAGCTTGTCTGAAGTCTTGAGCTGGTTGTAGAAGAATTTCGCTTTTTCGTAATGGCCCTGCAGGTCTGCTTGATCCTCGTATTGCGGGGATTGGGTTGCCGAAACGGATGCCGCGAAGATCAGAAGTAGTGACCAGAGCAGGCTGTGAATGAGAAGGGCGCGTTGCTTCATAGACTTCGAAAACTCTCGGGCGACCCCGAAAAATCCGGATTTTTCAGGGCTGCCGTCAATGATTAATCAAGTAATCATCTGAAATCAGCACCTTATATATACCTGCTGGGGCAAAAAAAACAACTCGTATCAGAATATCATCAATTATTGAGCAGATCTTTCAAGGCGTAGAGTTGTTCCAGGGCCTGGCGGGGAGTCAGCTCGTCCGTATCGATTTTTTCGATGATGTCTACGATCGGATGTTTCGGCTCGGGGAAGAGGGCCAGCTGGTTCGGGTGCTTTCTGCCGGTTTTCCGCCGGCCGGCCTGCCGGGTAATCGAGCGATGATCGAATTCGCCGCGGTCGATCTGCTTGAGGATCTCTTCGGCGCGCTTGACGACTTCAGGCGGCACACCCGCCAGGGCGGCAACCTGGATGCCGTAGCTGCGGCTGGTTCCGCCTTTGACCAGTTTGTACAGGAAGATGATCGTGTCGTTCCACTCCTTGACTGCCACCGAGTAGTTGCGCACGCGCTCGTGGGTCTGCGCGAGCTCGGTCAATTCATGGTAGTGGGTCGCAAACAGGGTTTTGACGCCGATACCTTCTTTTTCAACCAGCGCCTCGGCCACCGACCACGCAATAGACAGCCCGTCGTAGGTAGAGGTTCCCCGGCCGATTTCATCGAGGATGACGAGGCTGCGCGGGGTCGCATTGTTGAGGATGTTGGCGGTCTCGTTCATCTCGACCATAAACGTGGACTGGCCGCGCCGCAGATCATCCATCGCCCCGACCCTGGTGAAAATCCGGTCGACGACGCTGACCGCGGCTTTGCCCGCCGGTACGAAACTGCCCATCTGGGCCATCAGCACGATCAGCGCCGTCTGCCTGAGCATGGTCGATTTACCGGCCATGTTCGGGCCGGTGATGACCAGTACCTGGCTGCTGACCTGATCAAGCGCGATATCGTTGGGCACGAATTTTCCCGACGGCATCGACCGCTCGATGACCGGATGCCGGCCTTCTTCCACCCTGATCGTGCCGTCGGTCGTCAGCTCGGGCCGAACGTAGTGATGGTTCCGGGCGATTTCGGCGAGACAGGTGAAGACGTCGATTTCGGCGAGAAAATGCGCAGTCTGCAGGATGCGGGAACTGTTCGCGGCGAGCTTTGCCCTGACGTCGATAAACAGCTGGTATTCGAGTTCGAGGCTGCGGTCCTGCGCAGACAGGACCTTGTGCTCGAACTCCTTGAGCTCCGGTGTTATGAAGCGCTCGGCGTTGACCAGCGTCTGTTTGCGGATATAGTGCTCGGGAACCTTGTGGAGATGCGCGTTGCTGACCTCGATATAGTAGCCGAACACTTTATTGTAGCCGATTTTCAGCTTGGCGATGCCGGTCCGCTCGCGCTCCGTGTTCTCCAGGCCGAGGATCAGCGACTTCCCGTCCTTGAGCAGGTGGGAAAGTTCGTCGAGTTCTCTATGGTAGCCGCGTTTTATCAGCCTGCCGTCGCGCAGCGTGATCGGCGGGTCGTCGGCCAGCGCGCGCTCCAGCAGGTCGGACAGATCCGCCAGGTCGTCGAATTCGGCGGCAATCTGCGTCAGCCTGGCGACATCGCATTGCTGCAGCAGCGCGTGGATCTGCGGCAGCAGCGCCAGCGACTGTTTCAGCGCGACCGCATCGCGGCCGTTGCCCTGGCCGAGCACCATGCGGGAGTTGAGCCTTTCGAGGTCGTAGATCGCGTCGAGATGATCCCGGAACTCCTGCCTGGGCGCCGGGTTTTTGAAGAAAAAGGCGACGCAGTCGAGCCGTTCGTTGATCTGCTCGATGTTCTGCAGCGGCTGCAGCAGGTAATTCCGGAGGAGCCGGCTTCCCATCGGGGTGCGGGTTTTATCGAGCACGGACAGCAGCGAGCCCTCACGCTTGTTGCCGATAATCGTGCGCGTCAGCTCGAGGTTGCGCCGCGACGAATCGTCGATCATCAGCACCGAATCGAGGTTGATCGGCGTCAGTTTCTCGATATGGCTGATATCGCTTTTCTGGGTTTCCCGCGCATAATCAAGCAGGACTCCGGCGGCGACAACCGCCTGGCTCATCGAGCCGCAGCCGAAGCCGTCGAGGTTGATTACGTTGAAATGCTCATGCAGGTCCCGGCCCGCCTCCTCCACAAAAAACAGGTCTGCATTGCGCTCGGTGATGCAGATTTCCGGCAGGTGGACGGTGATTGCATCCAGCAGCGGCTGCAGCTGGTCCCGGTGGGCTTCGTTGATCAGCAGCTCAGCCGGAACCATCCTGGTGAGGTTGTCGATGACCTGTTCCGGGACGGTCCCGTCGTCGATCATTTCCCCGGTCAGGAATTCCCCGGTGCTCAGGTCCAAAAAGCTGATTCCCCACAACACGGAGTCGTCTCCGGGCGACCTGCTGACTGCGCAGACGTAGCGGTTCTCGTTCTCCTCGAGCAGCTGGTCGTCGACGACGACGCCCGGCGTGACAACGCGGATGACTTCGCGTTTGACGATCCCTTTCGCCTGGGCCGGATCTTCGGTCTGCTCGCAGATCGCCACCCGTTTGCCGGCTTTGACCAGCCTGGCGAGATAGCTCTGGGCGGCATGATACGGGACGCCGCACATCGGAATCCTGACGGAATCCGCCTTGTTGTTGCGCGAGGTCAGGGTGATGTTGAGGATTTTCGAGGCCGTTTCCGCATCGTCGAAAAACATCTCGTAGAAGTCGCCCATCCGGTAAAACAGCAGCTCGTTCGGGTACTGCTCCTTGATCTCAAGATACTGCCGAAGCATCGGCGTCATTTTCGGGGGGGCTGCCATTGTGCTTACATAAAATCAGGATGAGTATAGGTGTCTAAAGGTAACCATGAAAAAAGCGGATTTTCGCTCAAGGTCGGGGCGCGCATGGACCATGCAACCGCAGGCAGAGCCATATGTCGGGAATAGAATTGTCATGCGCAACGCCCTGTTTTGGGCGAAAAGACACGTTTTCACATTGCTTTTTCGAATCGAGCAAGGAGCTTATCATAGGTTCGTTCAATATGCTCGGGAATTGCACGGATGTCGGCGATGACCGTCATGAAATTATGGTCCCCGTGCCAGCGCGGCACGATATGGTAATGAATATGATCGTCGATTCCGGCACCGGCGACGGCGCCGATATTGAGACCGATATTGAGGCCGTCCGGTTTAAGCACATCTTTTATGATTCCGGCACTGACCTGAACCAGGTCCGAGAGTGCATGCAGCTCGTCGGGTTCGAGGTCGGTGATGCAGCCGACATGGCGGACCGGCGCGATGAGCAGGTGTCCGTTTGCATACGGAAAGCGGTTGAGCAGGCAGAGGCTGAACCTGTCCCGGTAGAGCAGCAGGTGCTCCTTTGCGTGCGGGGCGTTTCCCGGCGGTTCGAACAGACACCCTTGAGGGCGCGGTTCCTCCCCGAGCACATGCGTCATCCGCCACGGCGTCCACAGCGTTTTCATATTACCCCTTCGTCTGCAGGGAATGGATGGCCGCGGACAGACCGTCCGGGGTCAGCGAAATAACGGCATAGGTGCCGCTGCTGCCGTATCTGCCGCTGCCTCTGAAGCTGCCGGGATTGACCAGCAGCACGGAACCGAATTCGGTTACGAGCGGGCGGTGCGTATGGCCGAAAATAATGCAGTCCGCGTCATCGAATCTGGTGATCAGCCCGGTTTCAAGGTCGTAGCCGAGACCGTCGCCGTGATACAGGCCGAACGTGTACCCCTCGACCGTAAACGTCCTCGATTCGGGAAGCGCGGAACGGGTGGAAAAACTGCACATGTTGCCGTGCACGGCGTACAGCTCTTTCCCGGCGAATACGTCGAGGATTTCCCGATTCGTCAGGTCGCCGGCGTGGATGATGATATCGCAGCCGGCAAAGGCGGCTGCGACGTCTTTTATGAACTGGTCGTCCGGGCGTGAGAGATGCGTGTCGGAAAGTACGCCGATTGTCTTGGAGCGGGAATCCTGCATGATCTATATATAAGTCTTTGTTTGTTGGCATCAAGGAGAGGAGTGAATTTGAAAAGGAGTCTGGATAAGCCCATGGCAGGGGAAGGAATCGGGGTTGCTTGGCTTAGGCTGCTTCTCTCCGGCCTTATCGCCGTATCAGTTCCACGGCAAACGGTTAAAAGGCCGACGGCCTTTTCCCTACATTGCCAACCGTTCCACTGATACGGCGGGCCTCCGCGATGCAGCCTGAGCCAAGCAACCCCGATTCCGCCATGTCCTTTTCGTTTTTCGATTTTTAAAATCCCTGAACCTGATCCTTCGGAGAACCGTTGGAGCAGTTTTCCCCGGCGGCTGGTTACTGCTTGCCGGCAGCGCTCTTTGCAGCAAACATATTTATTGTGAAAAACGGGCTCGGAAAGGTATACTATGGGATTATTCCATAACCATTAACGGAGAAAATCATGTTCAACGCATCTGATTTACGCAAGGGATTGAAAATATTGATCGATGGCGAACCGCATATCCTCGTGGACTTCGAATTTTCCAAGCCGGGCAAGGGGCAGGCGCTGTATCGCTGCAAACTGAAAAACATGATCACGGGGGCGCAGTTTTCCAATACGTACCGCTCCAACGACAAGTTCGAGAAACCCGATCTCGAAGAACGCAACATGCAGTTCCTGTACAACCAGGACGACGAGTACCATTTCATGGACACCGAAAACTACGAGCAGCTTTTCCTGAACGGCGAGCAGATGGGCGACAACGTCAACTACCTGGTCGACAACATGGAAGTCCAGGTGCTGTTTTTCGGATCCCGGCCGATCGATATCAGCCTGCCGATCTTCGTCAATCTCACCGTAACCCAGGCGGACCCATGGGCGCGCGGGGATACGTCGGGCACGGACACCAAGCCGGTTACCGTGGAAACCGGTTATCAGCTGCAGGTGCCCCCGTTTGTCGAAGAAGGCGATAAGATTCAGGTCGACACCCGTTCGGGAGAGTACGTAACCAGGGTTAAAGAGTAGGCATGCTGGATTTGCAGGGGCTGCAGTTGCGGGCAGCCCTTTTTCGCTGTATCCGCCGTTTTTTCGAGCGCCGCGGTTTTCTTGAAGTCGACACCCCCATCCGCCAGCCGGTGGTCATTCCCGAAAGCAATATCGAACCGCTGCCGTCCGCTTCCTGGTTCCTGCAGACGTCGCCCGAGCAATGCATGAAACGGCTGCTTGCGGCCGGATGCGGCGACATATTCCAGATCTGTTCCTGTTTCCGTGCAGAAGAGCGCGGCAGCAGGCATCTCGAGGAATTCACGATGCTCGAGTGGTACCGGACGGACGGAGATTATAACTACCTGATGGAGGATTGCCGGCAGCTGGTGCAGTGGGTCCTGGCTTCTCTGGACGACGACCCCGGGTTCCGGCAGGTTGTCGCCGCATCCTGGTTCGCGGATGCCGCGCTTGCCGGTGACTGGCAGAAATTGACCGTTGCCGACGCTTTTGCGCAGTGGTCCGATATACCGGTTCAGGAGGCGCTTGCCGCGGATCGATTCGACGAGATCATCAGTGTCGAAATCGAACCGAAGCTGGGGGCGACGGTACCCGCCTTTCTCTGTGACTATCCTGCCGAGTGCGCGTCGCTTGCGCGGTTGAAAGCCGGCGACCGGAACCTGGCCGAACGTTTCGAGCTCTACATGAACGGCGTGGAACTGGCCAACGGATTCAGCGAACTGACCGACAGCTCCGAGCAGCGGCGGCGCTTTATCGAAGAGGCGAGCCTTATCGAGAAGAAAACCGGTGTTCGCCGGGAGCTTCCGGAAAAATTCCTGGCCGAGCTCGACAAATTGAACAGGGCGGCCGGAATCGCCTTCGGGCTTGACCGCTTCCTGATGCTGCTGTTGTCAGCCGACCATATAGACGCGGTGCTGCCCTTCTCCGTTGACGACCTGGTCAATGATTGATCCTCTGGAGTCTGTCGAATGCTGCGGTTTCCGCGATTTGGTGTCGAAGACCTCCTGAAAACATGCTACAGTGCGTTTTTTTGACCTGAACCGTTTTATTACGTGTCGCGTAATGGCGCGATGTTTACGTCATCAAAAGGGGGGATGATGCTGAAAAGTGTGTTTGGGGTGAGCGACGATCTTGATCCGCTGGCGGGAGTCAGGCACGTGGTTGCCGAATGCCGCAGTCAACTCGGAAGCTGTACCCCGCAGGCCGGCTTCTTCTTTACTTCCTGCATGGATACCGACTATGCTTCGATGCTCGCCGAAATTCACCGGGAATTTCCGGAAATCAAACTGATCGGCTGTACCACCGACGGGGAGATTACATCGCTGCAGGGATTTACCGAAGAGTCGTCGGCTCTGCTGATTTTTTATTCCGAGACGATATCTTTTGGCATCGGCGTCGCCGAAGACCTCTCCGGGGATCCGGAGCCGGCGATGCGCGCCGGCTACGAGCAGGCAATGGCTGACCTGGGGGCTGAACCGACGGCGGCGTTTGTGCTGCCCGACGGCATTACCACCATGCAGATCCCGGTGGACGCGCACCTGCAGTCGGTATTCGGCGACCAGCTGCCGGTATTCGGCGGAATGGCCGGAGACGGGTTCAGAATCAGGCAGACGTATCAGTTCTGCGGCAATCGCGTGTTCACCGATGCGATGCCGGTATTGCTGCTGGGCGGGGAGATCGATATCTCGGCGGATATCGCCAGAGGGCCGCGTCCGTACGGGGAGTATTACATGGTGGACAGAGCCGCGGACAACATCGCGTACTCCATAGACGGGGTGACCGCGCTGGAGTTTTATGAGCGCTTCCTGGGCGAGTACCTGGAAGACCGGGAAGTTTCTTTTTTTCCCCTTGCCGTCTATGTCGACGGCAGTGACGATTTCATGCTCAGGGATCCGGTTGAAATCGACCGAAAGGACGGCAGCATGACCTTCGTCGGTCACGTGGAGGAATCCTCCCGGGTCAGGCTGACCCAGGTTACCCGGGAAGAAACCCTGCGCTCGGCGCAACGCGGCGCCGTGAATATCCTGTCGGCATTTGCTGAGCGGCAGCCGGATCTGGTATTATTGTTTTCATGTACGTCCCGCAGGCATGTGCTGGGATCGCGAACCGACGAGGAGTATGACGGTTTGAGAAGTTCGGATCAGGCGATACCGTTTTTCGGTTTTTACTGTTACGGTGAAATCGGCTCGTTTGCGCCCGGAAAACCGGTGAAATTTCACAGCGACACGTGCGTGTTCGTCGCGCTGCGCAGTGCTCGCCCGTGAACGATGAGTGAACGTGACCGCCTGAAAAAACAGCTTGGAAGCGCCGAGCGGGAAATCGGTTATCTGAAGCGCGCGCTTTCCCGCATGCAAAAGCAGCTGGCCCGTCAGGAAAAGATTGACGATATGAATCGTCACCAGACCAGATGGGCGATGAACAAGCTGGACGAAGCCCGGGTGCAGGCGGAGCAGGCCAGCCGCGCCAAAAGCGATTTTCTCGCCAATATGAGCCACGAGATCCGCACGCCGCTCAATATCGTCCTCGGCATGGGCGAGCTGCTGGCCGATACGGACCTCGACAGCACCCAGAAGCACTACCTGCAGAGCCTGCGATTCTCCGGGCAGCACCTGCTCAAACTGATCGATGACATCCTGGAGTTTTCCCGCATAGAATCGGGTGCGCTCAAGGTGGAGTCCCGGCCGTTCAACCTGAAGGAACTGCTCGTCGGCATCGAGGCGATCGGCACGCATCTGGCGGTCGAAAAGGGGATCGAGTTCGAACTGGAATGCGAACCGTTGATGCCGATGAATCGGATCGGGGATTCCAGGAAAATCAAGCAGGTCCTCTTCAACCTGCTGCACAATGCGGTGAAGTTTACCGACAGCGGAACGATCTCGCTGTCGGTGACCGACCTCAGAGGCTATGCGGGGCCTTCCCTCCTGTTTATCGTGTCCGATACCGGTATCGGCATCCCCGATGAGAAGCAGCCGCACATTTTCGACCGGTTTGCCCAGCTTGAACAGGAGGACCTGCAGACGCGGCGCGGGGTCGGACTCGGGCTGGCGATCAGTAACCGCCTCGTAAACGCGATGGGGGGGCAGATCAACCTCGACAGCAAGGTTGGTTCGGGCAGCTCGTTTATGGTAAATCTGCCGGTCCCGATAGCCGCTGCCGAAGCTGCCGAAGATCGGCACCGCATCGTGGTTGATCCCGTATCGAAACTCGAGCCCATGCACATCCTGGTGGTTGACGACATTCAGCTCAATTTCGAGGTGGTGCAGAACTATCTCGGCAATTTTGACGTGACGTGCGACTATGCCGAAAACGGACGCAGGGCGGTCGCATTGTTCAGGAAACATTCCTACGATGCAATCCTGATGGATATCCGGATGCCGGTCATGAGCGGTTCCGAGGCGGTACGGCGGATACGGCGGATCGAGAAGGTTGAGAAGCTGGCGCCGCTGCCGATCATCGCGATGACCGCCCAGGCGTTCGTCGACCAGGAGTCGGACTATACGGCAATCGGGTACGACGAGGTGCTGATCAAACCCTTTTCACGGCAGGAGCTGCTCGCTGCCCTGTCCCGATATACCCGGCAGGCCGGCCGGCAGAAATCGGCGGTGAGCGGCAGGGCGGAGGTGAGCTCCGGCGCGGATCCGCTGACGCCTCTCATACCGCGGGTGCTGGAATCGACAAGCGCCGAGATCGAGGGGATTCGCACAGCCCTGAAACGCAATGATTTCAAGAAAGTGATCGAGATCAGCCACGCGATGAAAGGCCTTGCCGGCATGTATGGGCTCAAAGAGCTGTCCACGCTGTTCGGTTATCTCCAGAAAAGCGCGGAGAAGCGTGAACAGCAGACGACCCGCACGCTGCTGGAGGCCCTGCATTACCGTGTCCGGGAACTCAGGAAGCATGATCACGACAACCTGGGGGGCCTGGCCAACTGAACCGGTCCCGCCCTATTTTCGCCTTTTTCCATGTACCCGGTTTTTTGCTGCCGGTCTGCGCCTGCGGGCTGAACGCTGCCCCGGGGCGCTTTTCTGAAAAAACGCCTGTTCGATGATCCGGCGCTGGCGGCTGCGCTCCTTCTGGTTCCTGGCCACCGTTATCGGTGTGTTGCGGTCACGGTGGATTCCGCTTACATACATCGCGGTGGAGAGGGTGCCCGGGGTGGGGGTGAAATCCTGGAACTGGCGTACGTTCAGTCCCAGCCGTTTCATTTTCTCGACCATGGCCGCTGTATGCCGGCTGCTGCAGCCGGGATGAGCACTGATGACGTACGGGGAGATGCCGATTTTTTTCCCGTGTCGCTCGGCGAGCCGGCTGTTGATCGCGTGAAAGATCGACATGAAATTGACCAGCTGGTCATGGGATTCCTTGTGCATCAGGGTGAGCACTTCGTCTTCCGTATGCTCCGGCGCGATTTTCAGGTTGCCCGGGGTGTGGTCCCTGAGCACCTTTTCCAGCAGCTTCCTGGTTTTCTGCAGCAGCTCGAGCCGCAGCCCCGACGAGATATGGAGATGATTGACGCCGGACACGCCGCTGGTGCGTTCCAGCAGATCGAGAAAGCGATGCTCGTTGAGAATGAGGTTTTTGCAGATTTTGGGGAACAGGCAGTCGTGCTTCGCACAGGAGCCGATCGCACATTCGGTGCCGAAGAGATTGGCGGTCGGGCCGCCGAGATCGCTGACGGTGCCGTTGAAATCTTTGTGGGCGGACAGCGTCTCGACTTCGGCGGTGACGGAGTCGATGCTGCGGCTGGTTATCACCGGCCCCTGGTGCCTCGTTATCGCACAGAAGGAGCAGTTGCCGTAACAGCCGCGGACGATGGTGATCGAGTCCTTGATCATGGTGTAAGCCGGCACATCCGGTGTTGACGGGTGGGGTGCGCGGCTGAACGGCAACTGGTAGAGTGCGTCCATCTCTGCCGTGGTCAGCGGTGCGGCCGGCGGGTACTGGGCGATCCAGACCGCCTGCTGTCTCTGGAGCAGGACCGTATTTCTGCGGGAACGCGCGAACCGGTCGATAATCCGCTCCGCCTCCATGAAGCGGCTCGCGTCCTGCTGGATTGCTTGCCAGTCCGGCAGGATAAGAATATCATAGCCGCGCTCGCGGCACTGCCGCCTGAAGGTGTCGATATTCGTGTCGGTTACCCGCACACAGGTGCCGTCTATGGCGTCGGGCGCCTGGTGAGCTGCGTAGTGCGCGGCGGCCTGCAGGATGGCCCGTTCACCCATCCCGTAGACGAGCAGGTCGGCTTTCGCATCGCTGAGGTGGGATCCGCGCAGCTTGTTCTGTTTGTAGTCGAAATGAACGAAGCGGCGCAGCGATGCCTCGATTCCGCCGAGCACCAGCGGCACGTCCGGGTACGCGCGCCGGACGAGGTTGGCGTAGTGAAGTACCGCGCGGTCGGGGCGGAACCGGTTGTTCCGGTCCTGGATCCGGGATCGCCAGGGGGTGCAGCGTGGCGAGTACGCGTCGATATCGCGTACTTTACCGTTGGCGCTGTAGTTGGCGACAATGGAGTCGAGGTTGCCGCCGGATACCCCGAAAAACAGCCGGGGACGGCCGAACCGTGTGAAGTCATCGGCGCTGTCGCAGCGCGGCTGCGGCAGGATGGCCACCCGGTAGCCCCGGTTTTCCAGCAATCTGCCGATCAGCGCGATACCGAAAGAAGGGTGATCGATATATGCATCTCCGCTTACGAGCACGATATCGACCGCATCCCAGCCCCTGGCGCGGCATGCTTCCATGGTGACGGGGAGCGGCTGATCGGTTCTGTTCTTCATGGGCTGGCAGCCGGGGAATCTGGCATAAAATCAGGCAGTGTGAGCGTATCGGTGTCGAGGCAATAAGCTAAGGGTTATGAGCGCCAATTGCAAGGACATGATGGCAGAAGCGGGAAATCCGAGAAAGATTCTTGTTATTTGTATATTGTTTTGTAGAATTAGCAACGTACCATGTGTCGACGATATGGATTGAGAGGGGAATCAGTGGTTGATGTCGGTCGTTTTCTCGATGAGCTCGAGCAGGAAGTGATGCAGTACCGGGTCCCGGTCGTGGACCTGATCGGGGTGCAGAGCCGGGATTCCTATCGGGTACTCATCGCGACCATCCTCTCGTCGAGAACCAAGGATGAGGTGACGGCGGCTGCTGCCGACAGGCTGTTTCGGCGCGCTCCGGACTGCGCCGGGCTGGGCGGGCTCGACGAGGCCGAAATTCGTGAGCTGATTTTCCCGGTTGGTTTTTACAAGACCAAGGCGGGCCATCTGCGCAGGACCGCGCAGATGGTGCTCGATACATATGGCGGCGTGGTCCCGGATACGATCGAGGAACTGGTCAAACTCCCCGGGGTGGGCCGCAAGACGGCCAACCTGGTACTGGCGGTTGCATTTGACAAACCGGCCATCTGTGTCGATACCCACGTGCACCGGATCATGAATATCTGGGGGTATGTAAAGACCAGAACGCCGCTTGAAACGGAAATGGCGCTCCGGAAAAAGCTGCCGCAGGAGTACTGGAAAAAAGTGAATAGAATTTTAGTCGCATTCGGGCAGGGGAAATGCAAACCGGTCGCCCCGCATTGCGACGAGTGCATGCTGGAAAAAGCGTGCGCGCAGATAAACGTCGTCCCCCGTAAACGGAAGTAAGCGCCATGGTCGAGCAGATGCAAAAATACCGGATCGTGCTGGCCGATGATCATGAATTGATCAGGCAGGGGCTGAAAAATATTATCAGCCGGTCTGCGGACCTGGAGGTGGTCGACGAGGTAAGCGACAGTGAAACCCTGCAGAACATGCTGGACAGCGCAATTGTCGATCTGCTCGTCCTCGATATTTCGATCCCCACGATAAACGGTATCGAGCTTACGGAAATTTTCAAAAAACGATATCCGCGGATGAAAATCCTGATTCTTACGATGCATCAGAATGTCGGCTACCTGCGCCGGGCCGTCATCGCCGGGGCCGATGGATACCTGGTCAAGACCGACTGCAGTGAGGAAATATTAGCGGCAATTGACAGCATCCAGGAGGGAGAAACCTATATTTCATCATCCTTGAGGGCTGAATTTTCAGAAGACATGCTCGAGTCGCTCGGGGACCGGTCCACGGCCCGCTCGTTCAAAGATCTGACGCGACGGGAAAAACAGGTGCTCACCATGGTTGCGGCGGGGAAGACGTCGAAACAGATGGCCGCCGAACTCGGTCTCAGCCCCCGCACCGTCGATCATCACCGCGCCAGCCTGCTGCGCAAGTTCAAATTGAAAAACAGCGTAGACCTGGTCAATCACGCGATCAAGCAGGGCTATATAACGATCGAGCAGTAGTCCAATCTGTCCTGACCCTCCGGCTTTCTGGCGGCATGCGGCCCCTCCGCACGCGCCAAAATAACTATCTGGCCACCCGGGGACAGTCCCCTCCGCAGCACAGCAAATCCAATCCTACGGATCACTTCTCCGAACCAGCAGGTACCACGCGAGCGACCCGCCGACAACCATCGCGGTGCAGAGCACCTGGCCCATCGTGAAGTAGTGGAAAATATAACCGACCTGGGGGTCCGGTTCCCTGGTGAATTCGATGAAGAAGCGCATGACGCCGTAACCGATAAAAAACAGCGCCAGCAGCGACCCGTGCGGCCATAACCGACTGTCTGCCTGCCACGGTTTTTTCCGGAGCGTCCAGAGCACGATAAACATGATCAGCCCCTCGCAGATCGCTTCATAGAGCTGGGACGGGTGGCGCGGGACCGGGCCGCCGGCGGGGAATATCATTGCCCATGGCAGATCGCTCTGCCTGCCGAACAATTCCCCGTTGATGAAGTTCCCGATCCGTCCGAGCATGAGCCCGATCGGGATGGTGGCGATGTAGATATCGGCTGCCTTCCGGAACTCGATCCCTTTTCTGCGGCAGTACCACAGCCCGCCGAGGATCAGCCCGAGCGCAGCCCCGTGAAAGGACATGCCGCCCGTCCAGGTGGCCGGGATTTCCAGCGGGTGGGCGAGATAGTAGCCGAGGTTGTAGAACAGCACGTAGCCGAGCCGGCCGCCGATGATGATCGAGATGATCAGAACCACATTGAGATTTTCGAAATGCTCCTGCAGCTTCGGGAAGGAAACCTGCTGCAGCTGCCGCTTGACCAGCAGGTAGGAGGCGAGGAAGCCGAGGACATACATCAGGCCGTACCAGCGTACCTGGAATGGGCCGAGACTGACCAGGACCGGATCTATGTCGGGGTAGGATAGCATCGGCGGGATCCTATCTGCGTTTGCGCAGGTGCACCTGCAGGACCGATATCGCGGCGGGCGTAATGCCCGATATACGGGACGCCTGACCCAGCGACAGCGGTTTCACGCTGGTCAGTTTTTCCACGACTTCGTTGGACAGCCCGGACAAATCGGTATAGTCCATATCATCGGGTATCTGGGTGGCTTCGAGCTTTCTGAAGCGTCTGACCTGCTCGTCCTGCCGTTCGATGTAGCCCTTGTATTTTACCCGCAGCTGGATTTCCTCGCTGAACCGGGATCGACTCAGCATGGAGATGCCTTCCCTGTCTGCTGCATCCGCCAGTTGCGTAAGATCGGTGATGGCCAGCTCAGGTCTGCGCAGCAGGTCGGCAAGGCTGGATTTTTGTTTGAGTCCGGTACTCTGGGCCGCAGACAGCCGGGTATCGATATCGGGCGACGGCTTGACCCAGGTGTTTTCCAGCAGCGCGATGCCGTCGTCGATTTCCTGCTGTTTGGCCCGGAAAAAATCGTACTGCTCCTGCGGCAGCAGTCCGATTCGGTAGCCGATTTCGGAGAGCCGTTCGTCAGCGTTGTCTTCCCGGAGCAGCAGCCGGTATTCGGCCCGGGACGTAAACAGGCGGTACGGCTCGTTGGTGCCCCGGGTGATCAGGTCGTCGATAAGCACGCCGATATAGGCCTGGGAGCGGTCGATAATCACCGGCTCCTCGTCGCGGCAGTAACGGACCGCGTTGATGCCGCCGAGGAGGCCCTGCCCGGCCGCCTCCTCGTACCCGGAAGTACCGTTGATCTGGCCGGCCAGAAACAGGCCCCTGACTTTTTTGGTTTCCAGCGACGGCAGCAGTTCAAGCGGATCCACGTAGTCATACTCGATTGCATATCCCGAGCGCACGATGACCGCGTTCTCCAATCCCGCAATCGAACGAATCATTTCCACCTGGGTGGCCAGCGGCAGGCTGGTGGGCAGTCCGTTCGGGTAGACCTCGGTCGTATCGATGCCTTCAGGTTCCAGGAAAATCTGGTGCCGCAGCTTTTCCGGGAACCGCATGACCTTGTCTTCTATCGACGGACAATAGCGGGCCCCGACGCCTTCGATGATGCCCGCGAACAGCGGTGATTGAGCGATGGCGCCGCGGATGATCTCATGGGTCTTCTCGTTGGTATAGGTGATATGGCAGGGAAACTGCGGCTGCCGGTACGCGCCTTCATTGGCGAACGAAAAAAACGCGGGCGGCTGGTCGCTGTACTGCGGTTCAAGTCTGGAGTAATCGATCGTGTTTGCGTCGAGGCGGGGTACCGTGCCGGTTTTCATCCGTCCGACGGTAAAGCCGTGTTCCTTGAACCATCCGGCAAGGCTCACGGATGGGGGGTCACCCATGCGTCCCGCCGGAAAATTCTTCAGGCCGACATGGGTCAGGCCGTTTAAAAACGTTCCGGTTGCGACGACCACGGCCCTGACGTCGATGTCCTCGTCGAGCGAGGTGCGCAGGCCGGTAATCCTGCCGTCTTCGACCCGGAGTGAATCGACCGTTGCCTGGCGGATGGTCAGGTTTTCCTGGTTCTCCAGGATTTTTTTCATGCGCAGGCGGTACAGCAGCCGGTCCGCCTGGGCCCGGGACGACCTGACGGCAGGCCCCTTGCTGGTATTTAAACGGCGAAACTGGATAGAGGTTTCATCGATGTTCCTGGCCATTTCCCCGCCGAGGGCATCGATTTCCCGCACGACGTGTCCTTTGGCCAGGCCGCCGATGGCCGGGTTGCATGACATCGCGCCGATGGTGTCGAGATTTATCACGCAGACAATGGTCCTGCATCCCATCCGGGCGGCTGCCAGGGCGGCTTCACAGCCGGCGTGCCCGGCTCCTATTACGGCGATATCGAAGCGGTTCGAGTTTTCCATACGGGTTGGCCGTTAACTGTTAGGGGTGTGGTTCCATGACAGGAGCGCCCAGCGCTGGGGCGGGTCTCTTTTGACAATGATGTAATCCGGCCCGGATGCAATGACCTGCTTCTCAACATAGGACCTCAGCAGCCGTTCCTCATCAGGCTGCAGCTCTTTAAACATCCACGTATAGGCATTCAGTGCGTGCTCCAGCGAGTCGAATCGCTGTTCTCGGTCCATTTCGATGAGCTCGATACGGGGGTGTATGCCGAGCCCGTACAGTATATTGACGGTATAGATGTAGTCGGGTCCTGATTCAAATGGTCGGCCGACGGCTTTGAACGCGTCGGCGTCCATCGGCGACGGGTCGATCCGGTCGGCTACATAGATCGGTCCCGCGGCGTGGGCGCTGAGTTTTTTCAGACCGCCGGTCAGGTTCCTGATATTGAGGGACCGGGACGCGATGACGATATCGTACGTGGCAATGTCGTGCTGCGCCCAGTCATCCTCCCAGGCGCAGAGAACGGTCCTGATATTGCCGAGGCCCGCCTGGTCCGCCTGTTCCCGGAGCAGTTCGAGCATCTTCGCGGAATAATCGATGGCGGTTACCCGGGCGACTTTTCCGGCGAGCGGAACGGATAATGTCCCGGGGCCGCAGCCGACGTCGAGCACCGACAGCGACGGATCGAGGTCGAGGTGCTGCAGGAACCGCTCGACGTATGCCGAATCCCTCATCCGTGATGCGAACGCCGGCGCCTTTTTGTCCCATCCTGCGGCATCCTTGCTTCTCCATGAGCGCTGCGCCCGGCTCTGTTCCCACAGCTGCTGCCAGTCAATATCGCGATAGGTGGTAATCTGCTGAGACGCCGCCATGATCCGTGCTGTCCGTGTTATTTGCCGAGGCAGAATTTTTCGAAGATCACATCGAGTACATCTTCGGTTGTGGTCTCCCCGACAATATCCCCGAGATGGTCGAAACATTCAAGCAGGTCGATGGTGATCAAGTCGTTGGGCAGCCCGCTCTCGAGTCCTTCGCACACCCGCTCGAGCGCGGCAAGGCTTTTCTCCATGGCCGCCTTGTGCCTGAGATTGGGCGTGCATCCTTCTTCCTGCCACTGTTCCCTGCCGCCGGTAATGCGATTGAAGATCCGCTCCTTCAGTTCGACCAGCCCTTCCTGCTTCAAGGCGGAAATCGGTATCGCCGCAGCGGTGATCGCATCTTCGGCGCCGGGTTCGACCTGCTGTTCCAGGTCGCACTTGTTGATGACGGTTATGTACGGTTTATGGGCGACGGTCTGAAACAGCGCCGTATCTTCGCTGCCAACGGGGGTGGAGCCGTCCATGAGAAACAGCACCAGGTCGGCGCGGTTTATCGAATCGCGGGCCCGCTGGATTCCCAGCTGCTCGACTGCTTCGACCCCGTCCCTGATACCGGCCGTATCGATAATCCGCACCGGGATGCCGTGGATGTCGATATACTCCTCGATGGTGTCGCGGGTGGTGCCGGGGATCGGGGTGACCAGGGCCCGCTCTTCCTGGAGCAGCGTATTGAGCAGACTCGATTTGCCGACGTTGGGACGGCCGACGATGACGATCGCTACACCGTCCCTGATGATGCGGCCGTCGTCCGCCTGGGCGATCAGTTTCTGGAGCGGCGTGCGGGCTGCCGAGCGTATGGTTTCAAGGAGTTCCCGGTGGTCGGCGATTTCGATCTCTTCTTCCGGGAAATCGATTGCGGTTTCCAGCAGCGCCCTGACTTCCACCAGGGCCGAACGCATTTCATCGACCTGGCGATAGAGAGTGCCGGTCATCTGCTCGAGGGCCAGATCGACTCCTTTTCTGGTGCGGGCGGAGAGAATGTCTATGACGGCTTCGGCCCGGGTCAGATCGATACGCCCGTTTAAAAATGCGCGCTTCGTGAATTCACCCGGTTCGGCGAGCTGGGCCCCGGCTTCCAGGACCAGTTCGAGCACCGACCGAAGCACCAGGAAACTGCCGTGGCAGTGAAGTTCGACCACATCCTCCCTGGTATAGGTCCGGGGTGCCCGCATGAATACGGCGAGCACCTCGTCAAGCAGTTTTTCGTCGGCGGGGTTGACGATGGTGCCGTAGTAGAGTTGGTGGGAGGTATAACGGCAGTCGGGATCGGCCGGTTTGAATATGGTCTCGAGGATGGACCGGGCGTCACCGCCGCTGATTCTGATGATGCCGATCCCCCCCGCACCCGGGGGGGTGGAGATGGCGGCAATAGTCTGGTTGTCCGTATTTGCAGAACTCATGGCGATGCCCGCAAGATGGAGTTGGGGGTCGCGCGCGGTATCTTACGATGCTTCCCGTTTCTGGGTCGAATTATTTTTCCTGCGGTTGTTTGATCTGCCCCGCCTGCGGCCGCCTGATTTACGTCCTTTTCCCGGCTTGTAAATCAGTACTTTCTTGAATAATCCGTCACCGACGCTCCTGCTTCTGATATCCGCGTCGTCCTGCAGCGCCATATGCACGGTGCGGCGTTCGGACGGATTGAGCGAAGCGATGACCTGGGTCTTGCCGTCCGCTTTTACCAGATCGGCCAGTTCGACGGCGCGCTGACGCAGCTCATCGTAGCGTTGTTCCCGGTAATTGCCGACGTCGATGGTCAACTGGACACGGCTTTCGGTTTTCTTGGCAACGATTTTGCGCAGCAGGTACTGGAGGCTGTCCAGGACTTTTCCGTCCTGGGACGTGAGGATCTCCTGATATTGATCGCTCACATTACAGTGGGCCGTTCCGCCCGCGTCTTCGACGGTGACCGACGATGGGCAGTCCATCCGGGCAAGCAGCGCCTCGAGTTCGCTTTTGGCGACGGCCAGCGTTTCTTCTGGCAGCGGATCTTTTCTGCCTCTGCCGTTGTCCGGCTGGTCGTTGCTGAAGTCTTGCGGCTCCGGTTGTTCCGCGGCAGGTTCTGCAGCAGATTCTGCAGCAGGTTCTGGGGAAGCTTGCGGGGCCGGTTTCGCCGGTTCCGGTTCGGGCTTGCTTTTTTCAGGGCCGTCACCGCTATCGGGCTTTTTCTGCTTTGCTTTCGATTTCGCCGGCGCCTTTTTCGGTCTGCTTTTTTGTGCCGAATCTTCCTCGGGGTCCTGGACGCTGACGCGAATGTGCGCGTTTCGGCGAATCAGGCCGAATATTCCTTTTGACCCGGTTTCAAGAACTTCGATGTTGAGATTTTCCTGGGCAACCTTTAAAACCGTGCACGCTTCCTTTATTGCTTCAGCTACATCTTTTCCGAAAAAATCTTTTGTTTCATTTGCCATGGGTTATACCTGTTCACGTTTTTCCACCACCGTGTCGGTCATCGATGTCTCGATTACCGTTCAGGCCTGAGCAGGTTTTTTCTGACGGTTGATCAGATACTGCTGCAGGATTGAAAGGAGATTGTTCACGAACCAGTACAACACCAGACCTGAAGCAAAGTTGACGAACATGACGGTGAAGATGAGCGGCAGGAACATCATGATTCGTTGCTGGGTCGGGTCCGCGGTAGTGGGAGTCATTTTCTGCTGCAGGAACATCGATGCGCCCATCAGCAGGGTCAGTACCGGGAGCCCGCCAAGGTAGGGCAGGTCGAATCCGAGGTACAGTCTGTCCGGGGCGGAGAGGTCGTTGATCCACAGCATGAACGGGGCATGCCGCAGTTCAATGGACTGGAGCAGAACTTTATACAATGCGAAGAAAACGGGAATCTGCAGCACCATGGGCAGACAACCGCCCAGCGGGTTGACCTTGTAGGTCTTGTAGAGATTCATCATTTCCTGGTTCATCCGGGTCGGGTCGTCCTTGTATTTCTCCTTGAGCTTGACGACCTTGGGCTGCAGTTTCTGCATGTTCTTCATCGACTTGAGGCCTTTCTGGGTGATGGGCCAGAAGATCGCTTTGAGCAGAACCGTAACGAGGATGATCGCAATACCATAGTTGTGCACAACGGCGTAGAACCAGTTGAGCAGATACAGCATCGGCCGGGCAATGACGTCGAACCAGCCGAAATTGAGCGCCTTGTTGAGGTTGTTGCCGGCATCGTTCAGGACGCCGAGCTTTTTGGGGCCGTAGAACAGCTGGTATTCGTAGGTGCTTTCAGCGCCCGGGTTCAGCGATTCCAGGGCGCTGAGCAGATCGAGCGATACCAGTTCATCCTGCGCGTTCATCGTCACGAAAACCTGGTCAGCGGCGGGCAGGATGCCGGTCATGAAGTAGGTGCCTTCATAGGCGACCCAGTCGAACGAGCCCTGGACGTTGATCGGGCCTTCGTCGAATTCTTTCAATTTGAATTCCTGCAGACCCTCGGCATTGTAGAAAGCAGGTCCCCGGAACAGCCAGTTGCTGGCCCTGCTCAGCGTGCTGAATGGGAGGTTCTTGTGGTGCAGTCCGGCCGCACCCTGCAGCACCTGTTCACTGCGGTTGGCCACCGTGACCTGGTGATTGATCAGGTACGTGCCGCGGGTGAATTCATAAATTCTGGAAACTTCTGCGCCGGTGGGGCCGACGGCCTTCATCACGACAACGGCCGTGCCCGTGCTTTCATCGAATACGGCTTCGGTGTTTTCCAGGGTATACAGCGTATTGCCGTCAACGATGCCGGACCACGTAAATGCCAGAGGAAAACCCTGGCTGGCGTCTGTCCTGACCAGGTCTACGCCGGGGGCGTTCTCATCTTTTTCTTCGCGGAATTCCTTGAGCTTGAAGCTGCTGACCACGCCGCCTCTCTCACTTAAGACGGCCGTGTAAAGATCGGTTTCAATCGTAATTTCACGGGCCGGACGGGTATCTGCAGGTGCCGGGGCCACCGGCTGAACGGCCTGCTGCTGAGCCGGCGGAGCGGTAATCTGGGGCTGCGCGGCCGGTTGCGCCGGAGCCTGTGGGGCTGGCGCGGCCGGCTGCTCGGTTGTGGTTTCAGCCGGTTCCTGCTGGACGGGGCCGATAAAGAAATACTGATACCCGAGAAGAATGACGAATGAGATCAAAATAGCCAGAAAGGCTCTGTACATGTCCATGATAGTCGGTAGTCCTTGTGTTACCGTGCCCTATAAGCTGTTTGGTTCGGCAATATCGACGGTGACGGTCGAAGTACGGGGCGGCCTCGCTAAGCCGGGTCGTATCCGCCGCGGGAAAACGGGTGACAGCGCAGGAGCCGCCACAACCCTTTCCCGGCTCCGCGCAGGGCGCCGTATTTTTTAATTGCCTCGATGGTGTAAGCAGAACAGGTTGGGTAAAAACGGCAGGCAGGGGGGAATAACGGAGACAGGAGATATTTGTAGCCCTTGATCACGGCAATGAGAATCCGGGCTGCTGCTCCCTGTTTTTCTGAAATTTCCATTATTACGCTGATTGCGGGGGCGCCAGCTCGGCCACCGCCCGGGTGATCTGGTCAGGTGAATTAAGCGAAAATTCGGTTCTCACCGCGACTACAATATCTGCAGCGGGGGGATACGTTTCCCGGTTGAGTCGAAAAGACTCCCTGAATATCCGTTTAATTCGGTTCCTTTTAACCGCTCCTTTCAACTTTCTGCTGATACTAATTCCGATGCGGTTGTATGCACAGTGATTCGGCAGAAAAATGAGCGTGAATCCGTTACCGTGCAACCGCGTGCCGCGCCTGTAAACTGCATCGAATTCCCAAGTCTTCCGTACCAGACATTTTTTCGGAAGGGCAAAACGACGCAAAGGGATCAGGCGGACAGCTGTTTCCGGCCTTTGGCCCGGCGGGCATTGATGATGGCGCGGCCGGCTTTGGTGCTCATACGGGCCCGAAAGCCGTGACTTCTCTTGCGTTTTATATTGCTTGGCTGAAATGTTCTTTTACTCATTGCTTACATCCTCTTGTTGGCGCCCTGTCTGCGAGAAATTGTAGGGGCACCTCTTATCATGCTGGAATAACATGAAATATAAGTATCATTCACGCGCCGAAATAGCGGCGCACCAGTGCAAAGTCCCAACTATGCAAAATAATATAATTAACCACAGAAGCCCGCAGTTGTCAATTATTTTTGCCCGGGAGACTGTCTGTGCGGCCGCTTTGAAATGCGCAGCTCCGCGTGAGGGCGAATTGACCATCGGGCAACACCGTCGTGCGCTTGAACAAAGAGAGGCGCTGTGCTAGGTTTTGAGAACGGCAGGGCAGGTATCTGCTTTGAAAGAACAATCTAAGCACAAGCGGTCAACGGATACAGCATGCAGCTCGAACAGGCGCTGGAAAGAATTTTCAACACGACTCCGATCATGGGCGTAGAGGGGGTGGATCTCGGGTCCTGCTGCGGCCGCGTCGCTGCCGGGGAGAACCCGGCGATCCTGCCGGTTCCCTGCTACGACCAGTCGAGCAGAGACGGGTATGTGCTCAGCGGTGACGGAATACCGATCGGTGCTGGTGAACAGGCTTTCAGGATTTGCGGCGAGATTCAGGCGGGGCCCGGCGTCGAACGCTCGATCGTACCGGGGGAATCGTACCGGATTATGACCGGGGGACTGATTCCCCGCGGAGCAGACCGCGTGGTGCCGCAGGAAGTCTGCCGGGTGGAAGGTGCGGACGTGATCGTCGACCAGGAGGTGCTGGTCTCTCCGGCGAAATTTATTTGCCGGGGCGGGAGCGAGCGCGCGGCAGGTGAGGCGCTGACGAAAGACGGTACCCTGCTCGATGAAATACATGCGGCCCGGTTTGCAGCCTCCGGAAATCATCGGGTCGAAGTCTATAAAAAGCCGCGGGTTGCCTTCCTGTGCAGCGGCAGCGAGCTGGTTATTCCCGGAGATATGCTGCAGCGGGGACAGAAGTTTTCATCGAATCATTACCTGCTCAAACTCCTCATCGAACGGTCCGGAGGGATCGGCTGTGATTATGGTGTCGTCGCTGATGAACCGCAGCGCCTCGAACAGCTGCTGCGGGAGATCGTGGCGGCAGATGTCGATATGATCATCAGTACCGGCGGGGTCGGACCGGGCAAGTACGATTTATTCAGTACCGTACTGCCTGCCCTGGACGCAGATATCAGGTATCGCTCGCTGCAGGTTCGGCCCGGCCGGTCGACGCTGTTCGGCACGATCGGCACCAGGCTCTATTTCGGTCTGCCGGGTCCGCCCAGTGCCGTTCACATCATTTTTCAGGAATGCGTGCGCCCGGCCTTGAGAAAAATGCTGGGGTATCATGCCTGGCGCAACCGCCAGGAATGGGCCGTCCTGAACCACGAAATTTCTTTACAGAGATCCGATGTGCTCTGCTTCAGGGAGGGTGTTTTTGCCCTGGCCGAAAGTGGCCTGACGGTCGGGTTTCCGGACCGGTTTCAGACGCCGAACAGCCTGATTATTCTGGAGCCGGGGATCAGTTCATATGCCCGGGGCGACCGTGTCCGTATCAGCCTGCTGGAGTTCTAGGCGCCCCTGAAATATTGTCTGGAATATACGTTTTCAGGCAATAAAAAACCGACAGGTTCCACTGTACTGATGCGTGGAACCTGTCGGTTTTTTTGGTTAAGTATGAACGGCTCTGTTACGAGCGTTAAAAGCTATCGAACTGCCGGTTATTTTTCAACAAGGGTAAGGTTTATCCGGTTCTTGAAAAATTTGACCGTAAATGCATCGCCGGCGTTGAATCCGGAATTGGACAACAATTTAGCGGAGAGGGTAAGTGTCTGATTTTTACCGATTTTCACGGTAGGCTGCTTGGTCTGCTTAATCCTTTGGGCTTCTTTTACCTGGTAATATTTTTTATCTTCATCCATCAGTTTCAGCATCAGGTTGCTGAAGGTCGGGTGATTTTTAATATTCATCGAGTCCATGATTTCTGATTTGGTTTTACCGGCAACAACCATATCTCTGAAAGTTCCCAGGTCATACTTTGTTTTTCGTGCCATCATTTTCCTCTCTCGGGTCTGGTTAAGTTTGGAGTTTTATATTAAAAGTAACGATAAACAATAAAATATCTGGAAATTTCAAAATGCAACTATAACTCGAATCGGTTTTATGTCAATAAAACGCTGACAATTAATACAATGCGGTTTTGAAGTGAAAAAATATAATGAGGAGACGTTTTACAGATACAAAACGTACAGATAGGTTTGTTAATCCGACATAACTTTAAAAATATCTATCATGATAATCTCTTATTTTTGATATTTTTCAGAATTTTATACAGATTAATTCTCGGGAAATATCACTTAAGGACCTGCTTCCGTCAGGGGTGATTACCACGTCGTCTTCGATGCGGACGCCGTGGGTTCCCTGCAGATAGATGCCGGGTTCGACAGTAAACGTCATGCCCGCTTCGAGCAGTTGGGTATTGGCGTCGTGGATGTAGGGTTCTTCATGGCATTCCATGCCGAGCCCGTGCCCGGTCCGGTGCCTGAATTCCGGGCCATATCCGCCGTCGGTGATGACGGCTCGGGCGGCACGGTCGACCTCGAGGCAGGCAATTCCCGGGGCAGCCGCTTTACGGCCGGCTTCATTGGCTCTATAGACCAGGGAGTGGATCTCTTTGGCATTATCGCTGACCGGGCCGATGGCAAACGTCCTGGTCAGGTCGGAGGTGTATCCCTGCCACGATGCTCCCCAGTCTATGATCAGCAGGTCCCCGTTCTGCAGGACGCGTTCGGAAGGCTGGGCATGGGGGTTCGCCCCGTTCGGCCCGGCAGCGACTATCGGGGAAAACGGGAGATTCGGTTCCGAGCGATGCCGCAGGAGCTGAATGACCAGCTCAGCGGCTATTTCCTGCTCCGTTATGCCTTCCGTGATAACCGGCAGGGTCGCCTGCAGGCTGTCCTGGGCGATTGCCACCGCCCGCTCCATTTTTTCGATCTCGGAGGCGTCCTTGATTGTCCGGCATGTTGCGATTGCGTCATCGGCTTCTGCAAAAGAGATATCACCGGCAGCCTGGCTGATCAGACTGGATTCGAGCATGCGCAGCTGCCGTGGCTCTATGCCAAAACGTTTGTCCGTTGCGCCCAGATGGGCAAAGGCCTGTTTGAACACGTCGGGCCAGCGGGCCGGGTCGTCGGGGTAGGAAAACGGGTTGAGAGCGAACGAACAATGCTCGAGTTTTGCCTGTTCGAGCTCGGGCAGGATAAGCAGCGGCGCACTGCCGGCGGCGATGACGCAGACGACGGGGCGCTCCGACAGATGAAAATGAAGTCCGGTAAAATAGGTCAGGCTGGGGCCCGCATTGAGTACTATGCCGTCGAATTCCTGCTGGTCGAGATAAGCGATGATTTTGTTCTGTCGATCGGTATACATGGTTGTTCTCCTTATATAAATCGCTCCTGTCCGCGATCGGGCCTGGGTTTGGGTTGCCTGAAAAACAGGCTTCATGTTGACTTCACCGGTCGGGAAGGTAAGATACCCGGTAACCACACCGAACTGCAAGGGATCTCGTCAAGGAGCCGTCTATGGATCCGTCCGTCATAACCACCGACATGATAATTGTGTTCTGTCTTCTCGGTTTTGCCATCTTTCTTTTTGTTTTCGATCTGCTGCGGGTGGATCTGGTCGGCCTGTTGATGATGGTCCTGCTGCCGCTGAGCGGCGTGATCGACCCCCAGGAGGCGATCGCCGGTCTCAGCTCGAATGCGGTGGTGTCGATTATCGCGGTTATGATTCTCGGGGCCGGGCTCAATAAAACCGGGGTAATGAATGTGGTTGCGTCGCACATAATCAAAATTGCCGGGCATAGTGAAGCGCGGATCATGGTCATCATCTCGACGACGGTGGCCGTTATTTCGAGCTTCATGCAGAATATCGGTGCGGCGGCGCTGTTTTTGCCCGCAACGATGAGAATCGGACGCCAGCTCAATATCCCCGCAAGCAAGATTCTCATGCCGATGGGGTTCTGTGCGATTACCGGCGGCTGCCTGACCCTGGTCGGCTCATCCCCGCTGATCATGCTGAACGACCTGATGGAAGGATGGTGGCTGAACAACAGCGATGTGGTGAACAACGAGGCCTTCGTGCCGCTGAGCCTGTTGTCGGTGACGCCGTTCGGCATTGCCCTGCTGGCGGGGGTGCTGATCTATTTTGCGGTGATCGGCAGGAGACTGCTGCCGGAGGATGTCTGCCGCCTCGATGACAACTGCATGGACAAGCGGCTTCAGGAGATCTATGGAGACCAGGTCGGGCATGGGTATGAACTGGTCGTACCTTCGTATTTCCCGACGCAGACGCTTGGGGAACTTGAACTCCGGCCGAAATACCATGTCACGGTGGTCGGTATCGCCAAAGGCGAGGAGCGATACACGAAAAATTTCGCGCCGGTAAAAGAAGATGCCATCGAGGCGGGTGATATTCTCTGGGTAATCGGTTCCGACGCCAAGGTCGCCACGCTCGTCGAAGAACTCGGCTGGCAGCTCCGGGAAGAGCCCGAGCTGTTTGCCGACGACAATTCGATCGATGAGAGCGGCATTATCGAGGGCGTGGTGATCCCGCATTCGAACCTGACCGGCCATACGATGGAAGAGCTGAAATTCCGCCGGCTGTACAAGGTCAATCCGCTCGCCATTGTCCGCGGTGATGAAATCATCATGGACAACATAAACGTCACCAAGCTGCTGCAGGGGGACACGCTGCTGCTGCAGGGAAAATGGCAGCGTTTCAAGTTGATAGCCGAAAAAATGGACATCGCGTTCATCGAAGAAATTCGCGGCGAGGATCTCAAGCCCGAGCGGACCAAATGCGCCCTGTTCTTCCTGTTCATGTCCCTGGCGCTGGTGATGGGGTTCCAGGTCAAGCTCTCCATTGCGCTGCTGGCCGGGGCCCTGGGAATGATTATCACCCGCATCATCTCGGCGGACTATGCCTACGAGGCGGTTGACTGGCGCACGGTGTTCCTGCTGGCCGGTTTGATCCCGCTCGGCACCGCGTTTGAAAATACCGGGGCGGCGGCTTTTATCGCCCTCAAAGTGCTCGGGGCGTTTGCACAGATGACGCCGATGCTGCTGCTGTTCCTCGTGTCGGTCCTTACCGCTTTTTTCTCGCTGGTCGCGTCCAATGTCGGGGCGGCGGTGCTGATGGTGCCGCTGGCGATGAACATGGCGGCCCAGATGCAGGTTGATCCGATCCTGGCCGCCCTGGTGGTCGGGATTTCAGCGTCCAATACGTTTATCCTGCCGACCCACCAGGTCAACGCGCTTATCATGCGTCCCGGTGGATATCGGCCCAAGGACTACATGAAGGCCGGCCTGGGCGTGTCCATCCTGTACACGGTGATCCTGCTCGGGATATTGAAACTGTTCTATGGCATCTAGGCATCCGTGAAACATGGGAATTATCGTGGCCGGACCGGTCTGTGATATCTGCGACGATGCGCTGCAGGCTGTCGAGCAGGTGATAGCGGAGCATGATCTGCAGCTTGCCGTTGAACGGGTCACTGATTTTCAGGAAATCATCGCGCTCGGGGTATATGCGGTTCCGGGAATCATCGTCGGGGATACGGTGAAAAGTGTCGGCAGGGTTCCCGATCCTGGTGAAATACTGCTCTGGATTGCCGAAAACGACCCGTCTTAGTCTTTCCAAAAGCCCCGTTCTCCCTGCCTTTGGTGAAAATAACTGTTGTCATTTTGACCATACCGACCTATTAATACTACAACGACGGCCGGCAGCAATAAATCGCCTCCAGCGCAAACGCTGCGTTGCGGAAGTCACGGTATTCCCCGGCATCTCATCTGTATGCCTGCGGAAACTTCCCGTGCGCGTCATGCTTGCGAACGGACATGCGCATTTTTCAAGGCTGCCGGTTAAATTGGCTCCGAGCTGAGAGACCTGTGTTGCCGGAAGTCTCCTGCAGTATGGTCTGAAGCCGACAGGGTTGCGCCGGAAACAGCGCAGCCTTCCGAACTTGAAAAGGAGTGTCAGTACCGATGTATCAATCATCAGCAGATGTGCCTGCGGATTCAGGCAGACAGCAAGCTTCCCGCCTGGTCGACAACCACGGCCGCCAGATTACATACCTGCGCCTTGCCATAACCGATCGCTGCAACCTTCGCTGTACGTATTGTATGCCGGAAGAAGGCATTCAGACCGTAAGTCACGATGACACCTTGAGCTATGAAGAGCTCGAGCGGCTCGTTCGCGTGTTTTTGAAAATGGGTATCGACAAGGTTCGGATTACCGGTGGAGAACCGTTCGTGCGACGCGGCTGCATGGATTTTCTCGAACGCCTGAAAGGTGAGCTGGGGGTTAAACACCTGGTGGTTACCACCAACGGTGTGGCGACCCATCGATATTTATCGCGACTCAAGGCGCTGCCGATTTCCGGCATCAACCTGAGCCTCGATACGCTCGATCGCGAGCAGTTCAGGGCAATCACCCGCAGAGACCATCTCGATGATGTGCTGAAAACTTTGTATGGGGCCCTGGAACAGGGAATCCCGCTGAAGGTCAACAGTGTCGTGTCGGCAGAAACGAGCGATGAGGAGATCAGGCGTTTGGCCGGACTTGCCCGGGCCAACGACCTCAGCCTGCGTTTTATCGAGCAGATGGGCTTTTCCGGGGATGACGGCTTGACGGATCGGGTGGATTACAACCTGGAGCAGCGGCTGATGCGCCTGTTTCCGGGGATGCGTACATGTGCCTATACACCCGGTACTACGGCCAAGCTATATCGCGTGCCGGGATTTGCCGGGACGCTCGGCATCATTGAAGGCCATTCCCGCAACTTCTGTTCATCCTGCAACCGGATCCGCATTACCCCGCAGGGGATCCTGAAGGCGTGCCTGTATGACAACGGGGTGCTCAACCTGCGGGAACTGATCCGCAGCGATATCGACGAAACGGCGCTTGAGTACCAGATACGCGGCTGCCTGAACAAACGATTTGCCAACGGGGTCGATACCGAGCAGGCATACCACAACAGCCATACCCATCCTTCGATGGCGGCAATCGGCGGTTGAGAAAGAGAGCTGAATGCTAGACGTGCAGGTATTTTTTCAGCACGCCGTTCAGTTCACGTTCGAGTTTTTTCCCCTCGAGTTTTGATACGACACCGTAAAGCCTCGGCGCAATTTCCTTGAAAGCTGCGAGCAGCACCGGATCAAACTGGGACCCGGAGGCGAGTTCGAGCTTCTCGATTGCGTCATCGAGTTCCTTCGCGCCTCGGTACGGCCGCGGTGATGTGAGCGCGTCGAATGCATCGACGATGGTGAAAATGCGCGCTGAAAACGGGATTTCGTCATGGCCGGCGCCGGCGGGGTATCCGCTGCCGTCGTAATTCTCATGGTGGCAGAGAATGATGTCCCGGCTCTGTTTCAGCCATTTATACGGTTTAATCAGATGCGCCCCTTTCCGCGGATGCTCCTGCAGCGATATGCGTTCCTCCGGACCGAGCGGGGCGTTTTTCAGCAGGATGGCGGTCGGTACGTCGAGCATGCCGAGGTCATGAAGGAACGCCCCCTGGATGAACGCCCTGATCTGGGTGCGCTGCAGCTTCTGGTTCTCCGCCAGCTTGACCCCGTAAATGAGCACCCGGTGGCTGTGCCAGGGATCGGCAACGTCGCTTTTGGCGAGGGCCGCACCCAGTTGTTTGAGCAGGAAGCCGTTTGCCCGGTTCAGCTCGGAGCTGTTTTTTATCAGGTGGTTATGAAAACTGACGAGACCCGGATACAGCAGCACTGAACAGATCAGTACCCCGCCCGCGCCGATCAGGCATGACAGGCCGATCCGCTTCAGCAGGGACGTTATGTCGTGCAGCGAGGCTCGATAGATCGTTTCGGCGTGGCCGATGATATCGTCATCCTGCAGCCCCGTGACCGGGATAATGCTGTAGAGGAGCAGTCGTTTATCCTGGTATTTCCAGACGCCGGTGCGATTCTTGCCGGGCTCGAGGCCGACCCCGTAAGCGGTGAAAACCCGGGCGGCTGCATCTGAACCAGGCCGCGATTTTTCCATCAGCAGCGTACCGTCCCTGGCGTAGAGTCGAACCGTGACAAAAGCGGTGTGTGCAAGCGCATCGCTAAATTCCGGCTGCGGCGCTGCGCTCTCGGACTGTTCACCGCTTCCGTCCTGTTTCAGCAGCAGCGGGACGAAGAGCCGCGCCTCCTTTTCGGCGGCGTCCAGCATGGTTGGCTCTATCTGCCGATATTCAAGATATAGAACGGCCGCGACGGCTAGGAAGCTGCCGAGCAGGCCGATCGCCGCGATCCGTTTGAGCAGACGGGCGTGGATTTCTTTTTTCAGCGCAGGGAAAATCATAGAATACCTTGGGTTAACGGAGCATCACACGTTGCCGCCACACTCTACCATTGTCGCTGGTAAATGACAAACAAAGCCTTTGTTTGTGTTTCCGTAAGTGGTAATAATATGTGAGGAAAACTATTTTGCCGGTGCGGAAAATGGCGTGACTGCTAGGCGGGCCGGAGAGGGAATTGTCATGGGTCGCTCTCGCTGATGAGACCGGACGGCAATATGGGGTTCATATGACCGGTGAAAAGGGGGAAGGGATTGCCGCCCGGCCACTCTCGTTCTAATGTCGTCAATATACAGGCTTTTAATTGTCGATTCTTTGCAAATGACGGCTAATTTTTGTCATATCGCGCCAAAGTCGCAGGAAAGGAGATGTGTCAGTGCTGCTTACGAAACTGGCCAGTATTCAACATATACTCTGGGAGATTCTCGAGGAATACGGTATTGATCCCGATCCGGTTTTTCGCCGCGTAAACCTGGATCCGGCGCTGCTCTTCGAGCCGGGATCGCGATATCCGCTGCGTGATATATCCGCTCTCTGGAGAGAGATGGAGCGCCTGATCGACGACCCGTGTTTCGGGTTGAAGACCGATGCTTATTATCACCCCTCTCACTTCGGTACCATCGGTTATGCGATGCTTGCCAGCGCCACGGTCAGAAATGCGCTCGAACGGCTCATCAGGTACCATCGGGTGGTTTCCGATGCCGGTTTTGGCGCGCTCATCGAGGACAGAGCGGCTGGCACGCTCACCATAGAGCTGAACTGGAATGATGAGCCACCGTGGACGCCGGCCAGAGAAGATGCGGCCCTGACCTATATCCTGACCAGTTGCCGCTATACCTGCGGCAAACCGTTATCTCCCAGGCGGGTCGAATTGACCCACAACCAGCACCGGTGCCTGCTGCAGTATGAGAAATATTTCGGGTGCCGGGTCGAACTGAACCGGCCCGCTCCGCTCATGTCCCTGTCTCTTGCTGATGCTGACAGACCACTCAGGAGCGGGGATGAACACCTGGCCAGATTTCATGATGCGATCATGGACGATTACAGCTCCAAACTCTCTGAAATCAGGTTGATACGCTCGGTCCAGAAATTTCTTGCCGCCCATTTGCCGGACGGGCCGGTAACGCTTGAAATGACCGCTAAGGATCTGGGCATGAGCACACGCAAGCTGCAGCGTGACCTGAAGCTGGAAGGTACGACGTTTCAGGAACTGCTGAATCAAACGCGGCGGGAACTCGCCCAGCGCTATGTTCAGGACCGCCAGAATGATTTGACCGAGGTCGCGTTTATCCTCGGTTTCGCGGACCTCAGCACCTTCTCCCGTTCCTTCAAGCGGTGGACCGGTACGTCGCCGAGCAAATACCGGAAAATCTGGAACAGCGAAAATGACGGAAGAGCGGGGTCGGTATAGTCTGAAAGGATTTTTTCCCTCGAATTTCATGGTTTGTGATCAATGCACGTTGCCGCTATAACGGGACGGCACAATGTAAAGCGCTGCCCTCCGGCCCGATCGTCAAATCAACGAAAAATCAACCCAATAACGCTGCTTCGCCACCTGTGTCTGCGATCCGCAGAAAGGCATTTTCATTGATCCGGCTGAGCTCCGCAATGCCGCCCGAAGCATCATGTCGCCGCCCCGGACATGTCTTGTTAACTCACCTGCAAGTTACCGATTTTGTTAGTTGCCTTGTAAGTCAGATATCTATTATGATAAGGTTACAATACCAGCAAAAAAGAGGTTGCTGAATACATCGTACGTGGAAAAAAGAGATCCGGAGAGAGCATAACGGCTTCCAGCGACACACGGATGCATTGGCATCGGTGTCGGGTGTGATCGTGCAGCCGGGGCCGGAAACTCCTGCGCAAAATTTTTGCACTTTTATATCTTTTCTCAGGGCACCGGGTTGCAGGCGGTGCCTGCCTGATAAAGAAATAATAAGCAGTGTCCGGTATACATTTTTCTCAAAACAAGTATTTGCCCCCGTGCCCGGTGTGAGCGGGCAATTCGTGCATGCAGCCATAATGAGGGTAATAAGACCATTATGAAAAATGTACTTGTAACCGATGATGAAAAATCGTTCCTGATTACCCTCAAGGAGGCGTTGGGGAGGGATTACGGTTCGTACCGGATTTTAACCGCCGAAAACGGGGCGCAGGCCGTCGAGCGGATGGGAGCCGAGCCCGTCGATCTGCTCATCACCGATCTCCGCATGCCCGTTATGGACGGATTCGAACTGCTGGCCTGGGTCAGCACGAACCGGCCGAAGCTGCCGATAATTGTGATGACGGCGTTTGGCGACGCCGACCTGGAGTCGAAGCTGGAGCCGTACAACACCCTGAAATGCCTTGAAAAACCACTGGATTTCAGCGTCCTGCGCGATCTTGTGCAAACCGCTTTGACGGAAAGTGCGATCAGTAATATCCACGGGGTAACGTTGTCGGCTTTTCTGCAGCTGATGAGCCTGGAGAAGAAAAGCTGCACGTTGATCATCAGGTCCGGCGGCCGTTCCGGGCAGCTCTACCTGAAAAGCGGTGAGCTGATCAATGCCGGGTACGGTGAGCTCGAAGGGATGGACGCGGCTATCGAGATTCTCAGCTGGGATAATGCCGAAATCGAAATGGACCAGGTCTGCAGAAATGATGCGGTATTGATCGGCAGTGGAATTGAGTCCATTCTCCTGGAAGCTCATCGAGTCAAGGATGAACAGTTTGGGGAGGAAGGAGGTCCGGCGGCGCAGGGCGAGACCCGTGCTGAGGGTGATTTCCTTAGCTCGATTGATGACCGTGATATGGAAAGCCCGGCCGCTACGGAATCCCTTGACGAACCGTTCGGACATGAAGCGGAGCTCGAGGTCGAAGAGGCGGTGCCCGAAGAGACCAGGGAAATGCTGGTGAAATATATATACGGGCACAAGGCAACCCAGGAGTGCTGTTTTTTCAATCACGAAAACATACCGGAGCAGACGCAAACCAGGACAAAATGTTCCCAGGTAGATTTTGATCCGTCTATTTTCCTGTTTCTTGCCGCGCAGCTTGATCAATTCCTGCCGGCGGGCGACTTCAAATGGATGAGTTTCTCGCTGGCCAGCCGCAACAGTTACCTGTTTTTCAAACTGCGCGGCTGCAGTTTGCTGGTGAAACTGGTCAAAGGAGCGCGACCGCAGTTGGTTGGAACTGAATATCTGAATATTGTAAAAATGGTAATGCCGAACCGTTGATCGGACGCAGTCTTACTAATTTTGTCGCATGGGGGTGATGTTGATGGCTGGATTTCTCGATGAATTGCAAAGTGTTCCCGGGGTCTTCGGTGCATGCCTGTTTCACAGCCGTGAGGGGGTGCTGCAGACGAATCTGCCGGCAATTTATACCACTGAAAAGCTGAACGAGATCGGTAAAACGTTGACCAGGCTTCATGCCGCCGGTCAAATGAACTTTGCAGACCTGACCGATTTATCGATCCGTTACGATGAATCCACGCTTCTAGTCAGAAGACTCGATGAAGATGGGATCCTGTTTGCGATTCTCGATGCTGACTGCAACCTGAACCTGGTGACCATGTCACTCAACATCATCCAGCAGGAACTCAAAGGCCGGAACCTCGTCTCGGAACATGCCCCGTCAGCGGCGGCTGCAGCGGCGTCTCCGGCCCCGCAGGAAACGTTGGGGCCGGGGCCGGCTGCCGCCGATGTCGAGCCGATTCTGGCGAAGATGAAGGAAATGCTGCCGAAAATTCTCGGACCGATGGCGGCGTTGATTTTCGATGAAGCGGTTGACGACTGGAGAGAGCAGGGCGGCGGTACGAGAAAATCCCTGCCGGCGCTGATTCAGCTGTTGAGTGATGAAATCGGCGATGAGGCGAAAGCTCAGGCCTATCGAAGCATGGTTGACCCGCTTCTCTGATACAGGAGATACGTCATGGCATCAGCAAAAGACTTTGTCAACAGAATCAAGACCCTGGAAGGTGTTGCGGGTTGTCTGCTTGTCAGGGATGACGGGACGATGCTGGCCCGCACGCATCGCTTTCCGGATGAATATGCAACGCTTTTTATTCTCGCCAACCAGTATGCCGAGAACATTCAGGCTGCCGCCGGTTCCAGCTATCTTAAATTCTTGAGCTTCTACCGGGCCGGGGGCAATCATTATCATGTATTTAAATTCCAGAATTTCTATCTCGGCGTCGCCCAGGCCCGGGAATGCGATCAGGTCAAACTGCTCGGTCAACTGGACCAGATACTGGGAGCAATAAAAGACGGCGACTAGAAGAGATGAAGCCGGCATTCGAGGAAGAGGCCGGCTGTTTTTTGAGCAGATGCTGCCTGGAGGCTGCGTATCACCAGATACGCAGCCTCCAGTGTTTTTGGGGGAGAGATCGATACGATCAGTTGCTATTTCTTCTTTTTCAGGCGGTTCATGGCGAGGCGGATGCTCGTACCCATCCTGTCAATGGCCTGGCTGAGCTGACCGATCTCATCACTTCTGCCCAGTCCGCTGATTTCGAGGTCAAGCTGACCTTCGCTGTATTTGTTCGCTACCTCGGTAAGATTGCGGATAGGTGCCGTCAGCCACTTTGAAACCAGGAACGCGCTCAGCAGGATCATGGCCAGGGTAGCGGTAAGCAGGATAATCGCCCGCTGGTTCTCGGCCTGGATCAGCTGGTATGCTTCATCATAATCCTGCTGGCTGACCACCGTGTAGCCATGCGCGGTTTTCTGGGCCACTGCGACAACCTGCTCGCCGTCTTCATTGGCAAAGATGCTCTCAGACTGCCCCTTGGCAAGCGCCTCGATGGCCTGATGGCCGCTCAAGTCGACCCTGGATTTCGTCATCTCCTCTTCGGGGTGAGCAATTACCAGCCCATTTTCATCGACGAGAAAGGTAAAACCGGAGTTGCCGATCCTGGTGTTGACGATTTTGCTGGACAGGTCGGCGAGGGTCATCGCCTGGGCGAGTACCCCTGTCAGGGCCCTGTTCGAATCGAAAATACCGGTTGATAAGACCATCGCCGGTTCCCCCGAGGTCTTGCCGATGAGCACCTGCCTGCCTATCTGCTGCCCATTGAGGATTTGTTTGAAATAGGCGCGGTCGCCGTAATATTTCGGGGGTTTGCCGTCACTGCGGCTGACGTTGTCTCCCTGCGGGTCTACGGTGAACGCGAGGTAGGCCCAGTCATAATATTTGGTGATGGTTTTCAGCATCGGTTCCTGCTGGAACTGATCCATTGACTGCATTGACGCGAGCGACGCATTCTGGATCAGCATCCGCTCGTTCATGTCGATCCACGCATCGACGAAGGTCACCAGTTTGTTGTTGATCGCGTTCAGTTCGAGATTGGCTTTTTCAGCCGTTAATTCGGTAACGTTCTTGTAGCTCAAATACCAGATGGTCAAGAGCGGCACCAGGGCCACGATCAGCAGCATGAGCGATAACTTGGGTGAGATTCCAAACCGTACTTTTTCCGCCATTTTTTCCTCCAAATTCAGGTTAATAAAACAGGTTTAAATCACAGGACAGGATCTGTGGGAAGTGCCGAAATCATATACCGGTGAGCAGCGTCCAGCGACTGGACGGGGGGTGGGTATAGATGGTGTGACAGGGGCATGCCGAAAGGCATCAAGACGTGGCGGCTGGATTTTTGTCTGGAGAAATCCAACGCTGATATAACCGGATTATGCGGTGAGTTTGCAGGCCCCATACAATATTTGGCCTCAAATATTTGGGAATTGCAAGGAGAAATTTTGGCGAGCTAACTATGTTTGCCACTTTGGGGGCAGGATGAATTATAGGGGGACCGTATGCGGGGCGGAGCCGTCATTCTCGGCAATTCAGGGGAAGATTGCTGGAGTGAACAAATTCGGCGGCGATGGCGGTATACCATAGACCGCATCGCGGAGGCCGGCCGGGGCGGTGAAAATGGTTTGCTACGGGCCGAAGGCGTAGGCCGCATGCGGCCGTATCCCGGAGCAATTTTCACCGACCTGGCGAAAAGGTCGGAGAGCAGCGGTCTATGGTATACCGCCATCGCCTTTCCGGTACTGACCAGAAGGGGACACGCTGAAGCATGTCCCCGCAGATTACCGTGGTTTTAACAGATTCTGTGCTCTACAGGTCGGAGTCTAAATCAGCCGGCTCATAGTATTCCTGGGGATGATCACACGACGGGCACTTATTCGGCGGCTCGGTGCCTTCGTGCATGTAACCGCACAGGCTGCATTTCCATTTGATCGGCTTGTCGCGCTTGAAAACGGTTCCGTCTTCGACGCGGGCCAGCATCCTCTTGTAGCGCTCACGGTGCTCGGCCTCGACCTTGCCGATCTGCTCGAACTTCATGGCCGCTTCCAGGTTGCCTTCTTCCTTGGCTTCCTTCGCGAAGTCGGGGTACATGGTCACGGTTTCATAATCTTCACCTTCGACCGCTTCTTTCAGGTTCGCAACGGTATCGCCGATGCCGCCAAGCAGCTTGAAATGGTCGTTGGCGTGGCGCATCTCGTTGATAGCCGTTTCTTCGAAAATTTTGGCGATGTAATGGTAGCCTTCTTTGCGGGCCACTTTGGCGAAGAACGTGTACTTGTTTCTCGCCATCGATTCACCGGCGAATGCAGCTTTCAAATTTTCCGTGGTTTTACTCATTATACACTCCTTTAGATGTGATGAATCTTGGGGAAGACGGTTCCAGTCCCGTTTCCCGTGTGAAAAGCATATCGAGAATAATTATTATTATCAGTTGGGCCCAAAATTTTCAATCAGTTTCAGGGCCTGCTTCTATTTCTTTACCGATGTCTTCGGCAGCAGGTCTATCTGCAGTTTGCCGGGTTTGAAAATCACGTTTTCAACCCGGGTTTCGATTACCAGTTTTTTACCGCCGATATCGGCGATTATCGGCTGCAGGCGGTCGAGCTTGACCGGGATATCCTGATCGTTGAAAAGGGCGACGATCAAGGTGCCGATTTCCCCGTTCTGCCCTCCCTGCTCATTGATGTCGGTGACTACCGGGTGGATCAGCAGCGTTTCGGTTTTCCTGTCGTAGCGCGTCTTTGCCGATACCGAGAAACTCAGGTCGACATTGCCGACGTTGACGTTGATTTTCTGGCTGCCGAGGCTCGTACTGAGCTTCATGTCGCGCCCCGACAGCGAGACTTTACCGCTCAGCCCCTGGTCGTTGAAAGCGAGGTTGTCGATGCGTTTCAGGGCGATGCTTCCCGCCAGTGCATCCGAGGTTTCGTCAATCTGGATCGGCAGGGCTTTGGCCAGCGTATCGGCGACCACCGATTGCGGCAGGGTGAGGATAATGGTTTCCGCGGCCTCGGCTGCACCGGTAAAGATTGTCGTCAACAGGATTGCAAGCAGGAACAGGTTCTTTTTCATCGGTATGCAGAAAAGAGTAGATTTTCCCCTGCAGGGGCTATTGAAATGATCCGTTCGTCAGAATACTATATTTGGACGAAAAGGCAATTTTTCCAGATCGCCTCTTGGCCAGCAGGAAATCTATCGTGACAGCAACGCTCACCGTATCATCGGATTGTTATCTCCAGGAAGTCGACGACCTGGTCGAATCGACGATAAAAGACCGGCTGACCATCGATAATCCGCAGTACGTCGCCGCCCGGCGTTACGGCCGCTGGATCGGCAAGAAACTCAAGCCGAAGCTCTATTATTTCACCCCCGAGCCGGATGGACTGCGGTTTCCGCGTGGATTTACGAATCAGGCCATCGAGATCTGCAGGGATCACGGTGAAGACCTGGAAATCATCGACAACCGGCAGCGCCTCGACCATCACGATTTCACGTTTCTGGCGAAGCTTCGCCCGTATCAGGAGGAGGCGGTGAAGACGATCTGCTCGCGATCGTTCGGCGTCCTCGAAGCAGGGACCGGCAGCGGCAAGACCGTCATGGCGCTGGCTGCAATCTGCACGCGCAGACAGCCGGCCATCGTCATCGTCCATACCAAGGAACTGCTGTACCAGTGGCGTGATCGCATCGGCGAATTCCTGGGAATCGAAGCAGGCCTGATCGGCGACGGGAAGTTCGACATCCAGCCGCTCACGGTAGCCATCGTCAACAGCGCGCGGAAAAGGACCGGGGAACTGGTTCCCCGGTTCGGGCACCTGATCGTCGACGAGTGTCACCGTGTCCCCGCAACACTGTTCACCGACGTCGTGTCGCAGTTCGACAGTTATTTCCTGCTGGGACTGTCGGCCACGGCGTTTCGCAGCGATGAGGGGATGACCAGGCTGATCTATTATTTCATGGGGGACCGGATTCATACGGTCGACCCGATGCACCTGAAAGTTACCGGCGCCGTCCTGAAGCCGAAGATCATCCGTTCCGAGACCGCGTTCGAGTATGGATATCGCGGGGATTACCAGGCGCTGATTTCAGCCCTTACCCGTCATGAAGGGCGCAACCGCCAGATTGCCGATGATATCGCGGCGTGGGTGCGCAGTGATCCGGCCTCGACGGCGCTCGTCGTGTCAGACCGCGTCACTCACTGCAAGGTTTTCGTGGAACTGCTTGAAAAGCGGGGGATTGCGGCGGCCCTGCTCACCGGCCAGACCCCGCCGGATAAACGCAATCAGATCGTCGAGGATGTGCAGAACGGCGGCGTCCAGGTTCTCGTCGCGACGCTGCAGCTGATCAGCGAAGGATTCGATTGCTCCGGGTTGTCGAGCCTGTTCCTGACCACGCCGATTTCGTTCGAAGGCAGGCTGGTCCAGGTGATCGGCAGGATCTTGCGGCCCGCGGAGAACAAGGTCCCGGTGGTCTACGATTATGTGGACAGCAACGTAGCGGCCCTGCGGCGCTCGGCCAATGCGCGCCAGAAGGTGCTCCTGAAACTCTAAGGTCACCTGGAATATTTCCCCTTCCTTTACATATGAGCCGGTCTGTTGTATTGTTGCGGCCCTTTCAAAACAGATAGAGTGATGTACCATACAGGATAGGCAATACAGCCGGTGAATACCGCTGAGAGTATAGACAATGCAGCAGGATAAAATCAGAAACGTGGCCATCATCGCCCATGTCGACCATGGGAAAACGACCCTCATTGATCAGTTGTTCCGGCATTCGGGCATGTTCAGGGACAACCAGGAAGTCGCCGAGCGGCTGATGGACTCGATGGATCTGGAGCGCGAGCGCGGCATCACGATTACCGCCAAGAACGGCTCGTATCGCTGCCAGGATTACCTGATCAACATCATCGATACGCCCGGTCACGCCGACTTCGGCGGCCAGGTTGAGCGGGTGCTGCGCATGGCCGACGGTGCACTGCTCCTGGTGGACGCCCAGGAGGGTCCGATGCCGCAGACCTATTTCGTCTTGAAGAAGGCGCTGGAGAACAGCCTGCCGGTGATCGTCGTCGTCAACAAGATCGATAAACCGGCGGCACGGTGCGACTGGGCGGTGGACCAGGTTTTCGATCTCTTCGTGAAACTTGACGCCCCCGACCACATTCTCGATTTTCCGATCATCTATTCATCGGCCAAGGAAGGGTATGCCCTGGCCGAGCCCGGCGACCCGGTGCCTGAAGGCGGTTCGATGGAGCTGGTGTCGGAAATGATTGTGGCGCACATCCCGCCGCCTGCGGGGGACAGCGCCAAGAGCCTGCAGATGCAGGTTGGAACGATCGATTATTCACCGTATCTCGGCCGGCTCGGGATCGGCAAGGTCGTGAACGGGACGATGAAACTCAATCAGCCGATCGCCGTGGCGCGCCGGGACGGCTCGATAAAACCGGTGCGGATTTCGAAAATCTACCGCTTCGAGCAGGACCGGAAGGTGTCGGTCGATACCGCCTCGACCGGCGAGATCGTGGCCGTCGCCGGCATGGAAGACGTAACCGTGGGGGTGACGTTTACTGATCCCGAAGATCCGCAGCCGCTGCCGCTGATCGATATCGATCCCCCCACCATATCGATGGACTTCATTCCGAACGACTCGCCGTTTGCCGGAAAAGAGGGGACCTACGTAACGTCGAGGCACCTGAAGGAACGGCTCGACCGGGAGACGCTGGCCGATGTCGCGCTGCGCGTCGAACCGCTGGAGGAGGGCGTCGGCTTCAAGGTATCGGGGCGCGGCGAACTGCACCTGTCGATTTTAATCGAAAAAATGCGCCGTGAAGGCTACGAGCTGCAGGTTACCCGGCCGCAGGTGATCATGCGTAAAGCGGGCGGGAAGGTGGTCGAACCGTTTGAACGCCTCACCGTCGATGTCGATGAAACGGTGCAGGGGCCGGTGATTGAGAGGCTCGGGAAGCTCAAGGGCAAGATGGAGGAAATGACCCAGGCCCACGGCATGACCCGGATGGTGTTCACTATTCCGACGCGGGGCCTGCTCGGCTATCGGCCGCAGTTCATGACCGATACGAAAGGGATGGGGAACATGAGCTATGTCTTCGAAGGGTACCACGAGTATGCCGGGGACATCGCCAACCGTATCAACGGGGCGCTGGTCGTGAAGGAGTCGTGCGGTTCGGTCGCGTATGCGCTGTTCAACCTGCAGGAGCGCGGCACGCTTTTCATCGGCCCGGGGGTTGATTTATACCAGGGACAGATTATTGGTGAACATTGCCGGTCCGGCGATCTGGTCGTCAACCCGGCAAAGGGTAAGAAACTCACCAACGTGAGGGCTTCCGGTTCGGATGATGCGGTAATCCTGACGCCGCCGAAAGTACTGAGTCTCGAAGACTACCTGTCATTTATCAATGACGACGAACTGGTCGAGATAACGCCTGAATCGATCAGGCTGCGCAAGCGCTCACCGGGCAAAAGATAGCGACATCATGCAGACAATCGTTTTTCTCATCATATCGGTGCTGGCCGGGCTGGGCGTATTCGGGCTCATCGTCCGCAGATACGGCAGCGACTGTATCCCCTGACTGTTGCTCTATTCCTCTGTGGGTACAGGGGTGGTCGTGTTCTGGGCACTCAAAACACTGTTCTGAGATTTACGTTTTTGCGGAAAAGTAATCGGCGAGTATCCGGGCGTGGTCAAATACCAGGTCCGGAAGTCGGTCTCTGCTGAAGAGTCGCGCGTTTCCGGCATCGTCACCCGCCACGGGACTGCCCGCACCGGTGGCGATGAATACCGTTGAGGCGGTATGAAAGCGCGGGTCGCGGCCCGGTTCTGAATAGGTCCTGAACTGGCGCAGGTTTGCAACCGCGATGCCTGTTTCCTCCAGGGCTTCGCGTGCCGCCGCTGCCTCGTACGACTCCCCGTAATCGACAAAACCGCCGGGCAGGGCCCACCCGTGCGGCGGGTTTTTGCGTTCGATGAGGACGATTTTATCACCGATTTCGATAATGATGTCCACCGTCGGAAACGGGTTCCGCGGCTTTATCTCCTGGTTGCAGTGAGGGCATTTCATGGGACTCTGTCCTGCCTGGCAGCTGCGCCGCTCAGCGGCATCATGCCGCAAGTCCGAGCATGTGCTCGATTTCACGCCAGCTCTCCACCGCCGGCAGGTCGTGCTGTCCGCGGTTCCACGGTTGAGAATAGACCACCGGCGACAGCCCGGTCTCGGCCAGTTGAATGCAGGTGTGGGCGCGATCGTCGATAAAGTAGGAGAGGTTGTGCCGCCTGATATAGCGTTCCTTGTCGTCGTGGTGTCCCGAGGAGACCACGGTGATTTTATCGGCTGTTTCGGGTTCGCAGTAAAAATCGAGCCAGGCTCTGACCGGGTCGATCTCCGGCCGTGCGGTGATAATGGTGACGCCGTTGAGGCGGCTCAGTTTCGTCAGTGTTTCGATAGCCCCGTTAATCGGCTTGAGCCCGGTTTTGACGGAATCTTCGAGGATGTCCTTAAAAATCCGGGCGACGATTTCAAACGGTATGTCGAGGCACTCTTCGACCTGAAACGTGGTGATTTTGCCCAGGTCGAGCGAGCAGTAGCCGTGATCGGTGCAGGCCAGCCTGATAAAGCTTTCTCCGATGTCGGCGATAACACCGTCGAAATCGAAGCCGACCTGGTTCGGGGGAATCGAGAACATGGTCCGCTGGAGTGACCGCTATTCGATAATCGTGCAGTTTTCGATGAGGACCGCGTACTTGTAGCCGAACCCGAAATCCTGGTTGGCGGCCACGGTTCCTTCAACCGTGACGACTTTGCTTTCGCCGATCGGGGAAGAACTGGTTGCGACCAGGTCATGGGTGTTTGTCATCGGGTCTCCGGTTCCATCCTGCAGGTGCAGCCAGTTGCGGTTCATGATGTTGGCGTTGAATTTGACAACCAGTCCCCGCACACGGACTTTTTTACCGTTGAGGGCTTCAGCCTGGGCGAAGATTTCAGCGACCGTGTAGCTGTTGTCGCCGGTCGCTTTTTCAATTTCGGTATCGGCGAACGGTGCGATCGCTCCCTGGCTCCCGCCGCTTCCTTCCACCGGCTCGACCGGTTGAGCCTGCGCTGATGTGCTCTTTTCTGCGGCAACGGCGGCGGCAAACGAGTCGTCAGCCGGTTTGGGTTTTTGGGTTGTGCCGTGGAACCCGGTTGCTTTTGCACCGGCCAGTCCCGGCGAGAAGATGATGGACTTGAAGGTTCGATCCATCGCGTTTGAATGGAAGTCAACCATCTCCATCCCTTCCCTGGCAGAAACTTTTTCACCGGCAGTTACTTCGGTTTCAGGTATCGCGACCCAGATTTTGTCGCTGCCGGTATCGAGCAGCAGATAGGTGTATCCCGCAGCGTTCATGGTTTCGGCAATGGTACCGGTGATATCCTCGGCCTGGCTGTACCGGGCGGTGGAAAAAACCAGCGCGATGACGGCAAGAGCGGGGAGAACAAAGCGGATGAGCAGGGAATTATTCAATGAATTAATCATCACATCATACCTCATGGTGAAATTGTAAATGCGTCGATTTTTCGTGCTGCAACGATAAATCAATCGGCCTCTTTTGCAAGCAGTTTGCGTAAATATTCGTCAAGCGCTGCGGCCCAGAGTCGATACCCGGAGTTGCTGAGGTGGACCCCGTCGAAATCAAAGAGCCGGTCGGTGCTGGTTTCAAAATGGCGGCAGAGATCGAAATAGATACCGCCGCACTCGCTGCAGGCGCGCTGAAGCCGGTCGTTGGCGGTATGTATCGTGTCGCTGATGCCCGGGATTTCAAAAGGGAGCAGGCCGGTTACCAGGATTGGCGTGTCCGGAAACCGTTTTTTGAGTTCGGCAATGATCCGCCTGGTTGACTCGATGAAGCTGAAATCACCGAACACGATGTTGTTGGTTCCGGTCATCAGTACAACGGCATCGGGTTTGTCTCCCGGGGTGAGCCGCGGCAGCCTGTGCAGCAGTTCTTCCGCGCGTTCGCCGGGCACGCCGCTGCTCACGGTGCGAAATCCAGGCAACCGTCGATGCCATTCGCCGTAGTCGATGAGCGAGTCTCCCAGCAGCAGAATCAGTGGTCCATCATGTCCGTGCATGGTTCATCTCTTCTGGCTAACCCTCTCTGCCTGCAGCAGTGCAAGGGCCATTGGCTTGATCTCTATTCCGTCCCCCGCGTTGATGCGGAGCGCCTCGGCGGCATCGACGAAATCAGCGGGGCTGTCGGCGGCCGTATCGATGATGTGCCGCCAGGTCGGATACGCCTGGTGACCGCTCTGCGGGACGGTGAACGTCTTGGTTTCGGACCGGCTCCCGTTAACCATGATGAAAACCGGGGGGTCGTCCAGGCCTTCCTGCGGAGCGAGCAGAAATCCGAGGTGCCGGCTGGTGTCGGACCAGTCGCTGCTGCCCGGCTGCAGCGATTGCCAGGTGATTTCCGCAGGGCTGAACGGGGGTGATTCCGGTACTTCCGGGAAAAACTCGGTGCGCCTGAAAAGCCGGCTGCCCTGCCGCATTTGTATGCATTTCTGAAAAAAACGAAACAGCCCGGCGTGGCGCTCCCTGAGACTCCAGTCCAGCCAGCTCAGCGCGTTGTCCTGGCACCAGGCGTTATTGTTGCCCTGCTGGGTTCTGCCCCATTCATCGCCCGCACAGATCATCGGCACGCCCTGGGAGAACAGGAGCAGGGCGGCGAACGTACGCATGCGGGTGAACCTGAGACGCGCTATTTTGCGTGCTGGGGTCGCACCCTCGAAACCGCTGTTCCAGCTGAGGTTGTGATTGTCGCCGTCCTGGTTCAGTTCCCCGTTTGCGTCGTTGTGTTTGCGGTTGTAACTGACCAGGTCGTACAGCGTAAAACCGTCGTGACTGGTGATGAAGTTGATCGAGTTCAACGGGCTTCTGCCGTCGTCCTGGTATAAATCGGAACTCCCGGCAATGCGGGTGGCGAGATCGCGGGTGGATCCGAAATGCCCGACCATGAACGCCCGCACATCGTCCCTGAATTTGCCGTTCCATTCCCGCCAGCGTGGATTTCGAGAAAACGTACCGACCTGATACAGCCCCGCTGCGTCCCAGGCCTCGGCGATGATTTTACAGTCGCTCAGCACCGGGTCTGCGGCGATCATGTCAACAAGCGGGGCGCCGGTAATCGGGGTGCCGTCTGTATCCCGGCTGAAAACAGCCGCCAGGTCGAACCTGAACCCGTCGACGTGGAATTCGGTGACGAAATACCGGAGGGCATCGACAATCAGCCGGCTTACCACCGGATGATTGGTATTGACCGTATTGCCGCAGCCCGAAAAATTCAGGTCGGTGCCGTCGGTTTCATCCAGCAGGTAGTAGAGTGCCTGGTCTATTGCCCTGAATCCCGAGGTTATCCCTTCGCCATCGCCTTCGCCGGTATGGTTGAACACCAGGTCGAGGATGACTTCAATGCCGGCCTGGTGCAGGCTGCGGACCAGGTATTTGAACTCGTTGACGGCATCGGCCGGCTGCGCTGCTAGCCCGGTGCGCAGCGCCAGAAAAGACTGCGGATTGTAGCCCCAGTAATTGAGCAGTTTTTCACCACTGTGCGGGTTTTCGTAGCGGTTGTCGGTTTCGTCCCACTCGGTAACCGGCAGCAGTTCGACGGCGGTTATTCCCAGTTCCTGGAAGTACGGGATTTTTTCAACAATGCCGCGAAACGTTCCGGGATCGGCAACTCCGGAGCTTGCGTGCCGGGTATACCCCCGTACATGGAGTTCGTAGATGATGGTATCCGCGGCCGGTGTTTTCAGCAGCCGGTCTCCCTGCCAGTCGAACGGTGCAGGATGCCCGGCGATGCAGACGGGCCGGGTACCGGCGTCTGACGGCACTCCCCATGCCCGTGGCGCCAGGGTCCGGCAGTAGGGGTCGACAACAATCGGCACGCTCGTATCCGCTGCAGGTTCGGCGGCCCGGTGCGGATCAATGCGGTAGCCGAAACGAACCGCCCGGCCGCCAGTGTCGACGGCCGCGTGCCAGGTGTCGCCAGTCCGGTGCAGGGCCGGATCGAGCGGTATGTCGTCATAGAGGCCCTCATCCTGGTATCCGATAACCAGGGAGACGGCTTCGGCACTGGTGGAAACGAGGGCGAGATTCAGCTGCTCCGCATCCCAGCTGGGACCGAGGGGCAATGGATGGCCCGGGGTGATCTTGAAACGGTCGGCGGTCATGGACAAAATGAGAATGATTCTTATTTTTGAATTGGTCAGGTTGAAAACAGTCTACCACAATAACAATCCGGGATCAGGGCCATAGTATAAAACCAGCAAGCAAAAGCACCTGCGGAGGATACACGATGGCGATGCATCACAATATAAAGATTGGCGACACCGTAATCAACTCAATTGACTGGGAGATGACTCCCGACTGGACGTTTGGCACGTACGAATCGTGGGGTGGGAAAGAGCGGGTACGCAGCCACGACGAGCGGATATACTATTTCTTCATCGACAACTGGGGCGATCGCCCGAAACTCTGCCTGATGGAGCGCGGCGTCAAACACGCCAGGATCGTGGCCGAGATCCATGCGCCCGCCGATCTGGTGCAGTCCTGTGTGGACGGCCACGGCAAAGTTGCCTTCTACGAGCGGAGTTTTGCGATTGATGACCAGATCCGTTCCTGGCTGATCGAACATGTGCTCGACGCCGGCGGCGACAGTGAACTGATCACCCCGCTGGTCGAAGCAGTGACCCACGAAGATATGGGCGTGAAGCTGCCGGGCTGGGATAAAACCGTCGACGCTGCAGAAATGACAAGGCTGCCGGATGATGCCGGAGGTCTTTCCGATGCCGACGTTAACGAGGTCGTCCGGCGCTGGAACTTCTTCGATGCCGAGCTCAACGCCGGAGGGGAATTTGCCAGCCGCCTTTTCGAAAACGACATGCACACCGTTGTCGACCGCCAGACCGGCCTGATGTGGCAGAAGGCCGGCCTCGATATCACGTCATTCAGAACCCTCACCAGGCAGGTGAAGGAGCTGAACGAAGAGGGGCTGCACGGCTTCCGCGACTGGCGCCTGCCCAGCGTCGCAGAGGCCCTGTCGCTGATGGAACCGGCGGCTAACGCCAAGGGGCTGCACCTGAACACCAACTTTTCCAAAGAACAGCCGTTCATTTTCACGTCCCAGAAACGCTCTCCGAGCGGCTACTGGTTCGTCGACTACAAGCAGGGCCGCGTATTCTGGTCCTCCGGAACAATCCCGGGCGGCTTTGGCAGGTTGTGTAGACCTGTGTGAGAGCTAAATTCCGGTACGTCCGCTACTCCTGCTTGTTCTTGCCAAGTTCAGGGAAAGGAATCGGGGTTGATCAACTTCGGATGCCGCCCTCCGGCCTTTATCGCCGTATCAGTTCCACGGCAACCGTTAAAGGCCTTCGGCCTTAGACTACATTGCCAACCGTTCCACTGATACGGCGGGCCTCCGAGATGCATCCGAAATTGATCAACCCCGATTCCGCCATGTTTTTCCGTTTTTCCAATTTCCAAAACCTCAGACTTTCCATATTTCTGTCGTATTCAGGAGCAGCACTGTAGGAGCGGCCTCCCGTGGCCGCCCTTTGTTAACATTAAAGACGGACAACCACAGGGGGTTCCCCTACAAATGAGAAAAAATTAAAAATGGGGGACACGCAAAAGCATGTCCTTTCCCCAACATCACAATAGGGTTGACTTCACCACCCAAACCGCGCACAATGCGCTGTGGAGGTTCCCACCCAGTCGATTCCACGGAGGA
>Ga0180435_10000133_pt1 | contig 74190 bp, 56 predicted proteins | sample SS_ome_3_FD_132467 | JGI IMG/M metagenome (GOLD analysis project Ga0180435, IMG submission 132467) | Hypersaline lake sediment archaeal communities from the Salton Sea, California, USA - SS_3_S_1 metaG | ecosystem: Environmental > Aquatic > Non-marine Saline and Alkaline > Hypersaline >... | reverse complement strand
GCCGGCGTGCTCGAGACGCTCGGCAACTTCAGCGAGCTCGTCGTGCCCGCCGGCGTCCTCGGACGCATCGCCAGCGAGGCGCCCGAGCGCTTCAACGAGCCGGTCGAGTACGGGCAGGTGCTGTACGAACTCGACGCCTTCGAGGGATCGCTCGAGGAGGTCGAGGACGAACAGGTGGCCCTGGAGGGCGGCCTCGCGCTGCGCGCGCCCTTCGCCGGACGCTTCTGGCACCGCCCCTCCCCCGGCGACCCGGCGTTCGTGGAGGCCGGCAGCGAGCTGACGACGGGCCGCACCGTCGGCCTGCTCGAGGTCATGAAGACCTTCAGCCACGTGCACTACGAGGGCCCCGGTCTGCCCGAGCGCGGCAAGGTCGTGCGCGTGGTCCCCGGCGACGGCGACGAGGTCGCCGCCGGCGATCCGCTGCTCGTCGTCGAGCCGCTCTGAGGTCGCCTCCGAGGTCACCTCTGAGGTGGCAGTGAGCTGACCGGTACGGTGCCAGACCCCCTGGTCACCAGCGGGGCCGTCCGCGCGCAGCGCGAACGGCCCCGCTGGTGACCAGGGGGTCTGGCACCGTACCGGTCAGCGGCCACGGTCAGCGCAGCCCGAGCAGCGTCTCGAGGAACTCCGCGTCGTCGAAGGCGCGCCCGTCGCGGCCCTGCTCGGCGAAGCGCACGACGACGAGGTCGAGCCCGTCGATCAGGTAGAGCCGCTGCTTGCCCGCGCCCGCCGCCATCGCCACCCCGATCGCGCGACCGTCCGCGTCGCGCAGCGCCCCGAGCGTCATCTCCTCCTCGAACGGCGTCGCGTCCGCGTCCACGCGACCCTCACCGACCCTGCCGGCATCACCGGCCTCGCTGGCGAGCCACCAACCGAGGCCGTAGCTCGCGTTCCGCGCCGAGGATTCGAACAGGGGCGCGAAGACGCCCGCCTCGAACGCGCGCACGAATTCGCCCTCGTCGCCGACGCGCGCTCCCTCCAGCTGCACCCAACGCCCGAACCGCGCCCACTCGCGCGCGGTCAGGTGCGCGCCGCCGGGCAGCCCCGGCTTGTCGGCGGCGTCCGGAGCGAAGCGCTCGAGCTCCACCTCGACGCCCGCGGGAACGAGCACGCGCGCGCGCAGGTAGTCCCACAGCGTGCGCTCCTCCCGGTCGGACGCGGCGAGCGCCGCCTCGAGCGTCGCGCCGAACGCGAAGAAGTGCGCGGGCCCGTACGCGAACTCCGCCCCCGGCTCGGCGATCAGCGGCACCTCGCGCGCCGCCGCGGCGAAGCGGTCGGGCGGCGGCGGCTCGTCCCCGCGCAGGTGTCGCACCGCCGCGTTGCGCGGGCCCAGGTCGCGGATGCCGTACCCGCGCCGGCCGAGCGCGGGGTGCGTCGGCGCGAGCCCGCTCGACTGGTCGAGCAGCTGGCGCACCGTCACCGCGCGTCGGTCCTCGTCCTCGCGCCAGGCCGCGAGGTGGAGGTGGACCGGCTCGTCGAAACTCGCGAAGAGCCCGTCCTCGATCGCCACAGCCGCCAGCACGCCGCAGAACGACTTCGTGCCGCTGGCCAGCGGGTGCGGACGCTCGGCCGACCAGCCGCGCGCGTAGCGCTCGAAGCGCACCTCGCCGCCCTCGAGCACGAGCAGCGCGCGCCCGGCGAGGCGCTCCGACAGCTCGGCGGCCGCCGCGAGGCTGGCGTCCGTCACCCCGGCGGCGATCGGCGCCGCGTGCTCCGGCGCGCGGGTCGCCGGGTCCTCCTGGAGCGCGGCCAGCGCCGCCGCCTGCCCCCCGTGCCCCGCGACGAGCACCTGCGCATCGGCTCGCTCGCCGGTGAAGGCGAGCAGGAGCGCGGTCAGCGCGGCGAGCAGGAGGCGGGAGGGACGCATGGGAGGGGGTACGCGCGGTGGCGCCCATTTCTTTGGGCGAATCGACGTTCGGTTTGCGCGCCCTCTTCCCGCCGCGCCCGAACGCCCTTCATCGTCGCCCCAACAGGTGGCGCAAGGCCCCCTCCAGGTCGGGGTGTCGGAAAGTGAAGCCGATCTCGCGCAGCGCCCGCGGCACGACGAGCGGCCCGCGCAGCAGCACCGTGCGCCCCATCTCGCCGAAGAGCGCCGACACGGCGAAGCCGGGCAGCGGCGCGAACGACGGACGGCGCAGCACGCGGCCCAGGACCTTGGCGAACTCGCGCTGGCGCAACGGTTCGGGCGCGACGACGTTGAACGGACCCCGCGCGTCGGCGTCGGTGACCAGACGCAGCACGGCGGCGAGCACGTCGTCGTAGGCGACCCAGCACAGGCCCTGCCGCCCGCTGCCCACGGGCCCGCCGGCGCCGAGCTGGAACGGCAGGAGCAGCTTGTCGAGCGCGCCGCCCTTCGGGTTCAGGATCACGCCGAAGCGCGCGAAGCAGGTGCGCACGCCGGCGCCCTCGAGCGGCGCCGCCGCGCTCTCCCAGGCCACACAGGTCTCGGGCAGGAAGCCGGCGCCGGCCGGCGCGCTCTCGTCGAGCGGCGCGTCCTCGCCGCGCTCGAAGCCGCCGTCGTCGTAGTAGCCGACGGCCGAGGCCTGCACGTAGGTCGCCGGCGGTTCGCCCGAGGCGAGCAGCGCGCGCACGAGCGTCGAGACCGAGTCCACGCGGCTGTCCACGAGGACGCGCTTGCGCTCAGGGGTCCAGCGCTCGTCCGCGATGCCCGCGCCCGACAGACACACGACCGCGTCGAACCCGCGCACCGCGGCCGGATCGAGCTCGCCGGTCGCCGGCTCCCAACCGATCTCGTCGCGCCCGCGCGGCGCGCGCCGCACCAGGCGTACGACCTCGTGGCCGCCGGTGGTGAAGTACGCGCACAGGCCCGTTCCGACGAGGCCGCTCGCGCCGGCCACGAGCACGCGCAGGGGTCGGTCGTGCCCGAGTCGCGCGCGTGCCGCCGCGTGGTCGGCGAGGTCGCTCGCCGTCGTCGCGTGGCGGTAGGCGAAGGTCGCGTCGAGCTTGCGCCGCACGATCCCGCCGACGAGCGGCGCGGCCAGACCGTGCAGCGGCAATCGGTAGCGCACGTCGTCGACGAGGCGCGTGCCCCCGCCGTCGTCCTCGAACCGATGCTCGTGGCGCCAGGCCGCGAAGGGGCCCGAGCGCTGCTCGTCGACGAAGCGCGCCGGCCGCTCGCAGGCGGTGTGCACCGCGTGCCAGGCCCGCGCGAAGGGACCCGGCCCGACGCGCAGTCGGACCTGGGCCCCGTCGCCGATCGGGTTGCCGTCGGGCGCCGGCTCGGTGGACACCACCCGCACCGGATCGAACGGCGGGACGAGCCGCTCGAGCGCGCCCGGACGCGCGTGCCAGTCGAAGACGTCCTCGCGCGGCACCGGAAGGTGCGACGCCTTCTCGAAACGAGCTTCGGCCATGCCGGACCATAGGACGGCCTCCTCCCACTTCCACACCTGCGGGCGCCAGCGTCCGGGGCGCGGGCGGGTAGGGTCCCGTTCGTGTTCCGACCCCGCCTCCTCCCCGACCGTCTCACGACGCCGCTCGTGGCCCGCGCGCGCCACGAGGACTTCCGCGTCGTCGAGCGCCCCGCTCTCGAGCCGACCGACGAGGGCGAGCACACGATGGTCGAGATCGCCAAGCGCGGGATCTCGACCCACGAAGCGATCCAACGCCTGGCGCGCGCGGCCGGCGTGCGGCCGAGCGCGATCGGTCACGCGGGTCTGAAGGACGCGCGCGCGGTGGCGGTGCAGCGCCTGACCGTGGCCGGCGTCGAGCCGCGCCGCCTCGAAGGTCTCGAGCAGCCCGGACTTGTCGTGTCGTGGGCGCGGCGCACGCGTGCGAAGCTGCAACCGGGACAGACGCGCGGCAACCGCTTCGAGCTGGTGGTGCGCGGGCTGGACGAAGGAGATGCGGAAGGCGACGGGCTCGCGCGCCTCGAGGCCGGCCTCGCCGAACTCGCGCGGCGCGGCGTGCCGGGATGGTTCGGCGCCCAGCGCTTCGGTCATCGCGGCGACAGCGGGCGCATCGGCGCGGCGCTGTTCACCGAACGCTACGACGACGCGGTCGACATGATCTGCGGGCGGCCGGGACCGCACGACCACGGGCGCGTGCTCGAGGCGCGCGAGGCGTTCGCGGCCGGCGACCTGAAAGGCGCGGAACGCGCGTGGCCCAGGAGCTACCGCGACGCGCGCGCCGTATGCCGTGCGCTGCTGCGGGGCGAGCGCGACCTCGGACGCGTGTTGCTCGGCCTCGATCGCAAGACGCTGCGCCTGTTCGCGTCGGCGGCGCAGAGCGAGTTGTTCAACGCCGTACTCGCGCGCCGCATGCCGGACGTGGACCGCTTGATCGACGGCGACGTGGTGCGCTTCGCCACGAGCAACAGCGGCTTCGTCGTGGAACGCGCGGCGGACGAACAGCACCGCGCCGACGCGTTCGAGCTGTCGCCGAGCGGTCCGATGTTCGGCGCGAAGGAGCAGCGCCCGGTCGGCGCCGCGCTCGAGCTCGAGGAAGCTGTCCTCGACGCGAGCGGCCTCGAGCGCGAGGACTTCGCGCGCCGCGGACCGCTGTACTGCGCCGGGACGCGACGGCCGTTGCGATTCATGGTCGAGGACGCGCAGGTGGAGGCGGGAGCCGACGACCTGGGCCGCTTCGCGCGGCTCACCTTCGCGCTGGGCCCGGGCGTGTACGCCACGAGCGTGCTCGACGAGCTGTCGGGCGGCGACCTGGTCGAGGTCGAGCGCGACGACCAGGGCCGCGAGATCCTCGGTCGAACGAGCGACCGGAGCATGGACGGACACGACCGGGACGCGAGCGAAGCGGGCACGGCGCGCTGAAGCGCGGCCCGGCGCCCGTTCGCCGCCGCTTCCGACGCGCTCTTGCACCACCGGACGGCTCCGCCCTTCCGAACGGCTCCGCACCGCGAGTCGACTTCGCATCGCGCGGAGACCTGCACGACTCGCGGGCGGGGAGCGCGAGCCCACTCGGGCGGTCCCGCGCTCCGCGGCCGTCTCGTCGCCGTCGCCGTCGCCGTCGGAACACGGCGCTCCCGACGCCCCTCGCGCCCCACGAACGGGACCTGCGGTTCTCCCCTTTGACCTGGACCGCGAATCGGCCCTGCGTAGGCTGTGCCGCCCGTTTTCGAAGAGTCGAGCGCCCCGCTCCCGCCGCCCCGTCGGCGCTCTTCGTCCACTCCATCCAACCGACCGCCGCGTGCCCCCGCGCGCCGCGACGCCTCTCAACGAGGACCCCTCACATGCGGAAGCTCTTCTCCGTGCTCGCGCTCGTCGCGCTGGGCCTGTTCTCCACTGCTCCGGTCGCGAACGCGGCGACGTTCCTCCAGGATGGCGAAGCGGCCACCGAAGAAGCCGGCACGACCAGCGTCGACAACACCCCGACGGCCGAGGACATCGCCGGTGGCGCAGGTGAAGCCGCCGCGGGCCTGCGCGACATGGTCGTCGACTTCCTCGCCGACACCCTGGGCGTCCCGACCGGCGTCGCCGAACTGATCGGCAAGGTCGCGGTCTTCATCCTGATCCTGATCGTCTTCAAGATCCTCGCCTCGGTCGCGGCGAGCATCGTCGGAGGCGCGCTCAGCAAGAGCAAGATGAAGCCGACGCAGTTGTTGCTCGACTTCCTCAAGGGAACGACGAGCAAGCTGATCATGGCGATCGGTTTCATCATGGCGCTCGGCGCCATCGGCGTGAACGTCGGTCCGCTCCTCGCCGGTCTCGGCGTGTTGGGCTTCGTCGTCGGCTTCGCGCTGCAGGACACGCTCGGCAACTTCGCCGCGGGCGTCATGATCCTGCTCTACCGCCCCTACGACGTGGGCGACTTCGTCACGGCCGGCGGCGTCACCGGCTCGGTCAAGTCGATGAACCTCGTCTCGACCACGCTCGGCACCCCGGACAACCAGGTGCAGATCGTTCCGAACGGCCAGATCTGGGGCGGCGTCATCACGAACGTCACCGCCAACGACACGCGCCGCGTCGACCTGGTCGCGGGCATCGGCTACGGCGACGACATGGACAAGGCCGAAGCCGTGCTCCGTCGCATCGTCGAGAGCCACGACAAGGTGCTCGCCGAGCCGGCGCCGGTCATCAAGGTCCACGAGCTCGCCGACTCGTCGGTCAACCTCATCGTCCGCCCCTGGACGAAGACCTCGGACTACTGGGCCGTGTACTGGGACCTCACGAAGGCCATCAAGGCGGAGTTCGACAAGGAAGGCATCAACATCCCCTTCCCGCAGCGCGACGTGCACCTCTACAAGGTCGAGGGCTGAGCACGGGCCGCGTCGTCACCGGCGCCGAGCACCGAGCGGGCCCCGCTCCTTCGCACGAAGGAGCGGGGCCCGCTCCCGTTCCGCCGCATCACTCCGCTACCCTCTCGCCCATGAAGCGCGCCGAGAAGGCCGAACGGATCGACGCGATCCTCGACGAGCTGTATCCGAAGACGCCGGTCCCGCTCGACCACACCGACGCCTACACGCTGCTCGTCGCGGTGCTGCTCTCGGCGCAGTGCACCGACGAGCGCGTGAACCGCACGACGCCCGCGCTCTTCGCGCGCGCGCACACGCCCGAAACGATGGCCCAGGTCCCCGTCGAGGAGATCCGCGAGCTCATCAAACCCTGCGGCCTCTCACCCCAGAAGAGCAAGGCGATCAGCGTGTTGAGCCAGCGCCTGGCGACCGAGTTCGGCGGCGAGGTCCCCGCCGACTTCGAGGCGCTCGAGTCCCTGCCCGGCGTCGGGCACAAGACCGCGAGCGTGGTCATGGCCCAGGCCTTCGGCGTGCCCGCGTTCCCGGTCGACACGCACATCCACCGCCTCGCCGCGCGCTGGGGTCTGTCCGACGGCTCGTCGGTCGAGCGCACCGAGCGCGACCTGAAGAAGCTGTTCCCGACCGAGCGTTGGAACCGCCTGCACCTGCAGATCATCTTCTTCGGCCGCGAGCACTGCCCCGCACGCGGTCACGACCTCGACACCTGCCCCATCTGCGCGTGGGCGGCGACGAAGGCGCGCAAGGAGGCCGAGCGCCGCGCCGGCACCGCGGGTCGCATCCCGAGAAAGGTCCGCCGCCAGTGACCGGTACGGTGCCAGACCCCCTGGTCACCAGCGGGGCCGTCCGCGCGGCGCGCGGACGGCCCCGCTGGTGACCAGGGGGTCTGGCACCGTACCGGTCACTGGAGCGCTAGGACGCGACCCGGCGCTCGGGGCGACCGAAGCGCTGCTGCAAGGACGCCAGCCGCCGCGCCGCGACGCGCTCCCAGGTGAAGCTCGCCGCGCGCCGGCGCGCGTTGCGTCCCATCTCGCGCCGCAGCTCGGCGTCCGCCGCGAGCGTCTGCAGCGCGGCGGCCCAGCCCTCGATGTCGAACGGATCGAGCACGAAGCCGTCGATGCCGTCGCGTACGACGCCGCCGCCGCCCGCGGGTCTCACGATGCACGGCAGACCGGACGCGAGCGCCTGATAGGTCGCGATCGGACTGCCCTCCTCGTGACTCGCGAGCACGAACGCGTCCGCGTCCGCGTCCGCGAAGAAGCCCGCCAGGTCGTCGAGCCAGGGCACCACCGAGATCTCCCGACGCACGAGGTCGCAGCGCCACCGCACGGCGAGCTCGTCCGGCACCTCGCCGAGCACCGCGAGCTCCCCGGGACCGTCCGCCAGACGCCACGCGGCGAGCAGCTCGCCGAGCCCCTTGCGCAGCACGTCGGAGCCCACGTGCGCGAAGCGCGGCCGACGCCCCTTCGCACGCGCGGCCCGCGCCGCGTCGCTCGGCGGCGCGAAGCGCGTCGGGTCCCACGCGTAGCTCGAGCGCACGATCCGCGACGGATCGATGCCCTGCGCGACGACGGAGTCGGTGACGAACGGACTCGGGCTCACGATCGCATCGGCCGTCTCCAACTTTCGCGTCTCGCGCATCGCCTCGTAGGGACCGTGGTCGTGGCTGGGCGTGAGCGGCGCGCGCCGGTCGAGGCCGTGGCGCGCGTACACGCGGTCGAGGAGCGCGCGCGCGTTCGCGCGATGTCCGTTGACGCGCTCGACCGCGACCGACGCGCCGCGCAGCTGCGCCTCCCGCACGAACTCGAGCGAGGTGAGCGGCCACGCGTACACCAGGTCGCCGGGCGCGAGCTCGGCCAGGAGCGCGTCCTCGACGCGGCGCGACAGCTGCGCCTCGAGCCGCTCGAACTTGTGGTGCAGGCGCGCGCGCAGGGCCGGCAGCGGAGCGCGGTGGTACGACCGACGCGCACCGGGTGCCACGGCCGGCGCCCAGTACTCGACCGCGACCCCGGCGCGCGCCCACGCGTCGCACAGCGCCAGCGCGCAGGCCGAGATCGCGCCGCCGCTCGCGTAGATCGGGTGGATCAGGCGCACGACGGGCGGCGCGTCGGGCGGCGGCGCATCGGGCGGCGGCAGGGGGCGGGGCGCGGACACGGGAGCACGATCGACGCGCGACGCCGCGCGACCGAAGGCCGATCGCGAGCGCCCGACCCGGCGGCGCCCGTAGACTCCCCACATGGACGCCGGTGACGCCTTCGACCACCCCTGGGACCTGCTCGACGCCGGTCGGCCCGAGGACGCGCTGCGCTGGCTGGCCGAGCGCGCGGCGGACGGCGCGCCCCACCCCGAGGGCGCCGCCCTCGCCTGCCTGGCGCACCTCGACCTCGGCGACCTCGAGGCGGCCGGAGCGGCGCTCGGTGCGGCGCCGACGGACGGTCGCGAGGACGACGCCGCCACCGCCCTGGCCCGCGGCGAGCTCGCCCTGGCCCACTGGCGTCCGGACGCGGCGCGCGTGGCGTTCGAGCGCGCCCAAGGCCTCGCGCCCAGCGCCCACCAGTGCCTGCGCCTGGCCCTGTGCGCGGACCTCGCGGACGATCGCGCTGCGGCCGAACGCTGGACCGCGGCCGCCCGGGCGCTCGACGCCGACGGCGCGGGCCCGGTCCACGTGGACGAGGCCGTCTTCGAGCACCTCCTCGCCGAGGCCGCCGCCGAGCTGCCGGGCCCGTTCGCCGCGCGCCTCGACCAGGTGCCGGTGCTCGTCGAACCCGTCCCGACCTTCGCGGCCACCGGCCCCGACGTGCCGCCGGACACGCTCGGCCTGTTCCGCGGCGCCAGCGACCTCGACGGGAGCGAGTTCGAGGCCTTCGTCGATCTGCCCGCGGCGATCCACCTCTACCAGCGCAACCTCGAGCGCCGCGCGCGCTCGCACGCCGAGCTGCGCGAGGAGATCCGCATCACGCTGTTCCACGAGCTCGGGCACCTGCTGGGGTTCGACGAGGACGGGGTGGACGCGATGGGCCTGGCCTGAACGGCGCCCGGCGCCGACCAGGGTCGAAGGCGACCGTCATGTCGGCTGCCTCGCGCGACGACGCGACAGCGCGACGATGCGCCCGTCGCGCTTGAGGCGCGCGCACCGGTCGACCATCTTGGGGGCCCGCCACCCGCCGCTCCCCCACCCCACGACCGCGATGGACAGCGCCTCCTACACCAAGATCGCCGACGCCTGCCTCGCGCGCGTCGAGGACTGGCTCGAGGACTTCGATCCGGACGAGCTCGACTTCTCCACCGCCGACGGTGTGATCAAGCTCGAGTTCGCCGACGGCACCGTCTTCGTGCTCAACCGCCAGGCCGGCAACAACCAGATGTGGTTCGCGGCCGGCGTGCGCGCGTGGCACTACGACTGGAACGGCGAGGCGTGGGTCGACGATCGCGACGGACACGAGCTGTACGCGAACGTGGCGCGCGCGGTGGGCGAGAAGCTCGGCCGCGAAGTGACGCTGTAGCGCACGCGGCGCAGGACGACGATGGCGACGCTGCGCGCGGCGACGAAGCGCTTGGGCCGCGCGTTGGCCGCGGAGGCCGACGCCGACACCTCCGCCTGGTGGACGCGCTACCTGAAGGACGAGGCGGTGTTCCGCGGCGTGCCGATGGCGCGTGTGCGCGCGGTGACGCACGACTGGTGGGAGGCCGAGGGCCTCGCGTCGCGCTCGAAGGAGGCCGCGCTCGACGCGGTGCTCGACCTGTTCGCGCCGCGCACGACCGAGGACAAGCTCGCGGGCATCATCGCGCTGTCCGAGCTGTTGATCGAGCGCCTCGACCGCCGCGACCTGCCGCGCCTGGCCGAGCCGTTCGCGAAGGACCGACTCGGCGACTGGAACGCGACCGACTGGTTCGCGGTCAAGGTGCTCGCGAACCTGGTGTGCGACGCCGACGACCCGGCGCGGTGCGCGCGCGCGATCGGCCGCTGGCGGCACGCCGAGTCGCGCTGGCAGCGCCGCGCGGCGCTCGTCGCCTTCGCCAACCTGGCCGATCGGGGCGACGCCGCCTTCGAGGGTCAGACCGAGCTGCTCCTCGCGATCGCCGCCGACCTGGTCCGGGACCCCTGGCGCTTCAGCCAGACCGCGGTGGGCTGGACGCTGCGCGAGCTCGGCGTGGCGGAGCCCGAGCGCGTCGCGGCCTTCGCGCGGGAACACCACAGCCGCCTCTCGCGCGAGGCGTTGCGCAGCCTGACGAAGAAGCTGGATCCCGCACTGTGCAAAGCGCTGCGGGACGAACACGCCGAGCGCTAACCTGCGGGGCCGTGCCGCCCGCCCACCTGCCCTCCCCCACCCTCGACGACCTGCGCCAGCGCGTGCGCGAGGTCTTCGGCTTCGACGAGCTGCGGCCGCTCCAGGCCGAGGCCGTGGAGGCGACGCTGGCCGGGCGCGACGCGCTGGTCGTGCTCCCGACCGGCGGCGGCAAGAGCCTGTGCTACCAGGCGCCGGCGCTCGTGCTCGAGGGCTTCACGCTGGTGGTGAGTCCGCTCATCGCGCTGATGGACGACCAGCTGCGCTCGCTCGAGGGGCACGGCGTCGCCGCGGGCGCGTTCACGAGCACGCAGGGCGCGGACGAGCGCGACACCACCTGGGAGCGGCTGCGCGCCGGCGAGCTCGACGTCCTGTACTGCTCGCCCGAGCGCCTCGCACTACCCGGCTTCTACGAGAACCTCGTGCAGCTCGGCGCGACGCGACTCGCGGTCGACGAGGCGCACTGCATCAGTCACTGGGGCCACGACTTCCGCCCCGAGTACCGCATGCTCGGCGAACTGCGCCGCCGCGGTCCGCGCCTGCCGATCGTCGCGCTGACGGCGACCGCGACGCCGCGCGTGCAGAACGACATCGCGGCCGAGCTGGGGCTCGAGGACGAAGTGCGGCTGGTCGGCGACTTCGACCGCCCGAACCTCACCTACCGCATCGTGCCGCGACGCGAACTGTCGACCGACGTGTACGGCGTCGTGTCGCGCCACGCGAAGGAGGCCGGCATCGTCTACGTGCTGCGCCGGAAGGACGCCGAGTCGCTCGCCGCCGATCTGGCCGGGCGCGGCGTGCGCTGCCGCCCGTACCACGCGGGGCTCGACGGCGCCGAGCGGCGGCGCGTACAGAACGACTTCCTCTCCGAGCGCATCGACGTGGTCGTCGCGACCGTCGCGTTCGGCATGGGCATCGACCGCAGCGACGTGCGCTTCGTCGTGCACGCCTCGCTGCCGAAGGGCGTCGAGCAGTACAGCCAGGAGACCGGGCGCGCGGGGCGCGACGGTCTGCCGTCGGAGTGCGTGATGTTCTACGCAGGCGCCGACTACCACGGCTGGAAGAACCTCATGGAGCGCAGCGCCGCCGAGGCCGAGGAGGCCGGCATCGACACGGCGCGCGACGAGTTGGCCGAGAGCCTCGCGCGACTGTCGGAGCTGTGGGGCTTCGCCGGCAGCGCGGTCTGCCGCCACCGCTTCCTCGTCGAACACTTCGGCGGCGCCTTCCACGCCCACGAGGACGGCTGCGGCGCGTGCGACGTGTGCCTGGGCGAGCTCGAACGACTCGAGGACTCGACCGTCCTCGCGCAGAAGATCCTGTCGTGCGTCGTGCACTGCCGCCACACCTACGGCGCGGGACACGTGGCGAACGTGCTGCGCGGCGCGAACACGGCGCGCATCCGCGAGCTGGGGCACGACGCGTTCACGACCTTCGGCCTCTTGAAGGACATGCCGCAGGCCGAGATCCGCGCCGCGATCGACCAGCTCGTGTCGAAGGGGCACCTGCTCGTCGCACCCGGCCAGTACCCGACGCTCGCGCTGTCGAAGTCCGGTGCCGACGTGCTGCGCGGTGAACGCGAGGTCGAGCTCTTCCAGGTGCGCCGACCCAAGTCGGTCGCCGGACGCACCGCGTCGCGCGATCGCGCGCGCGGCCCGCGCGGTGCGGCCGGCGGCCCGCCGATCCTCGACGACCCGAACCTCGACACCGAGCTGGTCGAGTCGCTGCGCGCGCTGCGCCGGCGCCTCGCGGCCGAGCGCGGCGTTCCTCCGTACGTGCTGTTCAACGACCGCACGCTCGTCGACCTGGTCGCCAAGCGGCCGACGAACGACGACGAGCTGCTCGAGGTCGTCGGCATCGGGCGCAAGAAGCTGGAAGACCTGGGTCCGATCCTCCTCGATGCCCTCGCCGAGCGCTGACGACGGCGCGTCGCCGCGCGTCAGTTGAGCTCGTGCGGCGCCGGAGGCTCCGCGTCGCCCGTCCCCAGCGCCGCGTCCACCACGCTGTGCCAGACCGCGTCGCCGGCCGCGCAGAAGATCCACTCGTCGCGCCCCAGCGCGGGGATCCACGAGCCGCTCTCGAGCTCCGCGTCGAGCTGCCCCTCGCCCCACCCCGCGTAGCCGACGAACGCACGCACCTGGTCGGTGTCCTGGCCGTCGGCCCGCACCGCCGCGAGATAGGCGCCGAGCTCGTCCACGTCGCCGCCGAACCACAGGCCGGGCCGCAGCAGCGTCCCGCCCGTGATGCGACCCGGGACGCAGTGCACGAAGTGCAGCCGCGCGTGGTCGACCGGGCCGCCGAGCCGGACCTCCTCCTCGGCCTCGCCCAGCGTCGGGTGGTCGGGCAAGAGCTGGCCCAGCCCGACCCCGGTCGGGCGGTTCAGGACGAGCCCGAAGGCCCCGTCCTCGGTGTGCTCGCACACGAGGATCACGCTGCGGGCGAAGTTCGGGTCCTCGAGCCCGGGGTGGGAGGCCAAGAGGTCGCCGGGTGCCAGGCGCAGGGACATGGGCGGAGGGTAGCGCGCGCCCGGGGCTCCGGGGGGCTCGACGCGCCGCCGGACGCCCTCGCGAGCCCCGCTCAGGACCGTCGAAACGGGTCCCGCGACCCAGGCCCGGGCACGAACGCTTTACTTGTTGACCCACGAATCCGCTGTCGAGCGCTAGGCTTTCACTCATGACGGTGGATCAAGAAGTCCGCATCGACACTTCACGGAAAGTGCGCGCGCTGACCTCGCCGCTGCGACGGCGGTTCGTCGACGTGCTTTCGAACCACGGCCCGTCCTCCGTCCGCGAGGTGGCCGCCGCGATGGAGCGCCCCCCCGCGACGCTGTACTACCACCTGCGTCAGCTCGAGGACGCGGGGCTCGTGCGCGCCGTCGGCGAGCGCGCGACGGGCAAGCGCCCCGAGACGCTGTACGAGGTCGTGTCCGACCACTTCCGGATCGCGAAGTCGAGCGAGGACGAGTCGTACCAGGCCGAGCTCGAGCGCTACGTGCGCGTGCACCTGCGCGACGTCGAGCGCGCGATCGCGCACCACGTGGAGAAGCCCGACTTCGACCGCGAGAACCCTTCGCCGCAGATGCACTTCCGCTCCATCCAACTGCGGATGGGCGAACAGGACCGCCGCGAGTTCGCGGCGCGGCTCGAAGCGCTGACGGCTTTCCTCATCGAGGCCGACGGGCGCGCGGGCGAGGACGAGCCGACCCTCTCCGTCGCGATCGCGATGGCGCCGCTCGAGGACTGACGCCCCCACCGGCGCCCGGGGCCGCGCCCGCGCCCGCGACGCCGATCTCAGCGCGCGTCGAACGCAGAAGCGTTCGGCGCGCGCTCGAGTTGGAACACGCCTTCCAGGTGCGGCGTGTGCGGGAAGAGGTCGACGAGCGCGGTGCGCACCAAGCGATAGGGCGCCGCGTTCGACGCCGCGGGGTCGAGCAGCACCTCGAGGTCGCGCGCGCCGCTCTCGAGGTGGCACGAGACGTAGACGAGGCGCTCGGGGCCGATGCGACGCAGGGCCTCGGCCGCTTCGCCCGCGAGCCCCGCGCGCGGCGGATCGACGATGGCGAGGTCGGGCGCCGCGACGCCCGCGTCGCCGGCGGCGGCGCGCTCGAGCCACGCGACCGCGTCACCCTCCTCGAACGCGGCGTTCTCGACGCCGTTGCGGAGCGCGTTCGCGCGCGCGTCGCGCACGGCCTCGGGCACGAGCTCGACGCCGAGCACCGCGTCGAACCGCGGCGCCAGCGCGAGGCCGAACAGCCCCGCGCCGCAGTACAGGTCCCAGAGCACGCCGCCGCGCTCCGCACCCTCCGGCGTCGCGAACGCGCGCACGACCTCGAACAGTCGCTCGGCCTGTGCGCTGTTCGTCTGGAAGAAGGAGCGCGCGGAAACGGCGAAGTCCAGCCCGGCGACGCGCTCGGTGATCGTTCCGTCGCCGGCGAGCACGCGATCGGTGTCGCCGATCGCGACCGAGCTCATGCGCTCGGTCGCGCCGTGCACGAGCGTGGTGATCTCGGGTACGCGCTCGAGCAGGCCGCGCCAAAAGGACTCGAAGCGCGGCTCCGCTTCGGTCGAGGTGACCAGGTACACGAGCCACTCGTCCGTCGCGTGCGAGCGCCGCACGACGAGGTGGCGGAGGAAGCCGGTGTGGACGCGCAGGTCCCACGGCGCGATCCCGAGCTCGAGCGCGAGCTCGCGCGCCGCGGCGACGATGCGGTCCCCCACCTCGCCCTGCAGGTGACAGGCGCGCACGTCGAGGCCCTTGTCGAACCGCCCCGGCGCGTGCAGGCCGAGGGCGAAGTCCAGGTGTCGCCCGTCGTCGTCGGCCTCCTTCCACCGGCGCTTCGCGAAGGTGAAGTCCATCTTGTTGCGATAGCGCCACGGGTCCGCCGCGCCGAGCACCTCGGGGACCTCGAGGCCGTACCTGGCGAGCGGCGCCAGGCGGCGCCGGGCCGTCGCCCGCAACTCGACGAGCTGCTGGGCGTAGTCGAGCTCCTGGAAGCGACAGCCGCCGCAGTCGGCCGCGTGCTCGCAGCGCGCGGGGATCGCGTGCGGCGACGCGCGCTCGATCTCGAGCACGTGCGCCTCGACGCGACCGCGGCGGCGGCGCGCGACGCGCGCCAGCACGCGCGCGCCGCGCACCGCACCGAGCGGCCCGCGGCGCAGCACGAGGTCCCACGCGCCGACACGGCCGATGCCGTTGCCCTTCGCGTCGTAGCCGGTGATCTCGAAGGACACGCGATCGTCGCGGCGCGGCTTGCGCGGACCGCCCTCCTCCACGCCGAAGATCTCGCCGGGCTCGGCGTCGGTGGCGACGAGTTCGCTCACGCGTCGCTCCACGAGCGGTGGCCGCGCGCGTCGACGCGCGCCCGACCGACGACGCGTCCGTCCTCCACGAGCACGAGGTCGTCGTAGAGGTTGACGGTCGTGCAGACGTGGCGCGGGACGAGCCACACGACAGCGCCCTTGGGCGGCAGCTCGTCGGGGGCGTCCGGTGCGGCGTCGAACGGCAGGTGCTCCTCGCTCGGGACGGCCGCGTCGAGCCGCGGCCACCCGATCGCGTGCGCGACGGGGCGCCCGGCCTCGGCCGACACGGCCTTGCTCCCCGCGTCCACGGTCACGCGCCCGCGCCGCGGCCGGCTGACGACGCGGGCGAGCACGAGGGCGGCCGGCACGAAGCCCAGGCCGGGGAGCTGCTCCTCCGCGCGCGCGTCGTGCAGCACGATCGTGCCGGGCGCGATCCGGTGCAGCGTCGGTTCGAACGCCTCGAAGCCCTCGAACGACAGAGCGGCGGGGAACGCGGGCGTCCCGCTGGTGACGACCTCCTCCACGCGCACGCCGCGCGAGCCCAGGTCGGCGAGCAGCGCGAGCACGTCGCGATAGCCCGCGTGCGCGGCCGCCTCGCGCTCGAGACCGTCCTCGAGGTGGTGACCGTCGTAGACGTGCAGCCCGCGCAGCCGCGCACCGGCGCTGCGAGCCAGTTCGAGGATCCGCGCGCGACCCGCCAACGCGGACCCGGTCCGATCCATCCCGGTGTTCAGGTCGACGAACAGGCCCACCTCGACGGGCCACATGGACAGGTCGTCCGCGTCCTCCACCGTGACGGACACGCGGCTCTCGGTGAAGGTGCGCGCGAGCTCGACGACGCGCTCCACCGCCGGTCCCTGGTGCGGATAGGCCACGAGCAGGTCGATCGGCTCGGCGCGCGTGCGCGCCAGTCGCAGCAGCGCCTCGGCCTCCTGGACGGTCGCGCACTTGAACGCGCGCACGCCCGCCTCGAAGAGCGCCGTCCACAGCGCCGCGGACTTCGTCGTCTTCACGTGCGGGCGCCACCGCTCGACGCGCCCGTCGAGCAGCTCGATCATGCGCGCCACGTTGCGGCGCAGGCGAGCGAGGTCGATCACCAGCGCGGGCGACGCGATGCGCGCCGCCTCGGCGTCACCGAGCGGCGCGTCGAGCGCGTGGAACGCGGAGGAACCGCGCAGCACCTGGGAGGAGGAGCGGAACCGAGCGTCCATCGCGGCTCAGGTGCGCTCGAGGGTCGTGAGCAGGTCGCGCGACCGCGCGTCGTCCGTGTCGTGCTCGAGCGCCACGTGCAACCAGCGGCGCGCGTCGGTGACGCGCCCGACCTCGGCGTAGAGGCGCCCGAGGTCCGCCGCGATCGGCGGCCACAGGTGAGCGTGCGCAGCCGCCTCCTCGAGGCGCCACAGCGCGTGCTGCACGAGTCCTTCCTGCTCGGACATCTGCGCCCGTAGCCAGAACGCCCGCGCGCCTTCGTGACGGATCGGACGGATAGCGCAGGCGCGCTCGAGGGCGCGGTGCGCCTTGGCCTTGTACGACAGCTCCCACAGGGCCTCGCCCATCAGGGCCCAGCCGCGCGGGTCGTTCGGGTCGAGCTCGATCGCGCGACCGGCCAGGCGCAGCGACTCGCGCGGGTCGCTGACCCGCTTCACCTCCGACAGGCCGTGCAGCGCGTCGAGGCTCTCGTCGTCGAGTTCGAGCGCGCGCGCGAAGCAGCGCTCCGCGGCCTCGGCGCGTTCCTGCAGCGCGAACAGCGCGCCGAGGTCGCACAGCGCCTCCACGTAGTCGGGGTCGCTGACGAGCGCGCGCTCGAGGTAGGTGCGCATCTGCTCCTCGCTCTCGGACAGGTGCCGCGCGAACAGCAGCAGGAGCTCCTCGTTCTCGGGTTCGAGCTCGAGGCCGCGCTCGAGCAGCGCCACCGCCTCGTCGTAGCGGCCCTGTGAGATGAACAGGCTCCCGAGCTGCCCGTGCAGGAAGGCGCTCTCGCACAGCTCGAGCGCCGCCGACAGCGTGCGTTCGGCCGCTTCGTCGCGGCCCTGTTCGATCAGCCCCTGCGCCAGGCCCGAGTGGGCCAACGGATCGAGCGGGTCGAGCTCGACCGCGCGCTCGAACGCGGCCAGCGCCTCGTCGATCGCGGCGCGCTGCAGCTGCAGCTCACCCAGGTAGACCCACACGCGCGGGACCGGGTGCCCCTTCTCGATCACCGCGTGCATGTAGCGCACGCCTTCGAGCAGGTGGCGTTCCCGCTCGCGACCGTCGTCGTTGCCCGAACACAGCGCGTGTTGGAACACGGCGGTGCACTCGTCGATGTTCGAGACGTCGGATCGCATGGCAGGGAGCGCCGAGCGAGCGCGCGGCGGGACGCCGTGCCGGCTCGGTCGATGACCGCGGGGGGACGCGCGGTCGGACGGGGGCTCGTGCGGCGCCGGACACGCGTTCCGGTCTCGGGCGCCGGCGAGCGTCGCGCGCTCAACCGTCGCCGCGGCGTGCCACGTCCGGTGGACGGACACCCTCGCCGCTGTCGGGATGGGGAGAGTAGGTGCCGTCGTTGTCGGGCAGGGGCAGCCCGGCAGCGACCAATGCAGTGTACAGCCCGACGCAGACTGCGTTGGCCAAGTTGAGACTTCGTACGCCTTCCCGAATGGGGACGTACACAGACCCACCCGTGGCCCTCGCGCGCACCTCCTCGGGCAGCCCGGCGCTCTCGCATCCGAAGAGCAGGACGTCGTCGGGTCGAAAGCGGGACTCGAACAGGCTCGTCCCGCCGCGCGCCGTGAAGGGCCGCAGTCGCGCGGCGAGATCCCGGTCGGACCCGCGCGCCAGATGGGCCGCCGCCGCCTCGAAGTCGGTGTGCACCACGAGGTCGACGAGCGGCCAGTAGTCGAGGCCGGCGCGCTTCAGGTAGCGATCGTCGAGCGAGAAGCCGAGCGGCTCGACGAGGTGCAGGCGCACGCCGGTCGCCGCGGCCAGGCGCGCGGCGCAGCCGGTGTTGTGCGGGATCTCGGGGTGGACGAGGACGACCTCCATGACGGTGAGCGGTCGCGGCTCAGTAGGCCTCGTCCTTCACCTCGCGCCAGTGCTCCGCGCGCTCGGCGTCGCCGCTGCTCTCGTTGAGCACGACGAGTTGGTCGAGCAGCGGCTCGGGCAGCGTCCACGACGCCAACTGCTCCGCGAGCGCGCGGCCCGCCTCCTCGCCCTCCAGCTGCCACGCGCGCCAGACCGCGTCGGTGACGCGATCCGAACGCAGCAAGCGCGCGTCGATCAACGCGCGTTCGAGCGCCAACGCCGCGCTCTCGCGCCCCGAACGCACGGCGGCGTCGAGGACCCACAGCGTCGACTCGGGGCGCGTCGTGACCTCGTCCGTCGCGGTCGCGACCAGCTCGTCGATCAACGCACCGTCGATGGAAGCACCGTCGCTTCCACTCGTCCCGTAGCGCCACAGCGCGAGGCCGAGCGACTGCAGGCCGCCGTCCGGGTTCGTGGCGTCGCGCTCGACCAGATCGGCGAGCGTGCGCGCCGCCGCGGCGAACCATGCGCTCGGGTCGGCGAACTCGGCGTAGGCCTCGTCGTCGGGCGCGGGGAAGAGCGCATGCTGCTGCCGCGCGTCGAGCGACGCCTCGTTGCGGATCACCGACGGTTGACCGTAGAAGACCACGTTCGGGTTGGCCTCGGCCGGGTCGTACTCGTGGGTGACGAGCGCGATCTCGAGCAAGCGCGCGGCGCGCTCGACGTCGCCGGCCTTCGCGCACATCTCGCACGCCACGAACGCCGCCGCGCGGTTGGGCTGGGCCTCGCCGTCCCACTCGAGCAGGCGGTCGATCGTGTCGCTGCACCGCGCCAACGCCTCGGCCGGCGGCAGCTCCTCCATCCAGGTGCGCAGCACGGTGTTGACGTACGCGGCGTCGGACGCGCTGCCGAACGGGTCGTAGTAGTAGTACGGCTCGTAGGCCGTCTCGAGATCGATCGGACGCATCCGCTCGAGCACCTCCTCCACCACCGCGATGCGCTCCGCACCCGTGAGCGACGCGCGCACGGCCTCGAGCAACGCGCTCAGCGCGACCGGCCCGGCCGCGTCCATCCCCGGGCCGTACACGATGACCATGCCGCCGCCGGCGAACGGGTCGGCGCCGATCCGACCGAGCGACGCGCACCACGGGTACAGGCGCGCGGCCCAGTCCTCGCGTCCACCGAGGGCCAGGAGGCGCGCGATGTCGGTCAAGCGCCCCGAGTCCGACGGCGGCGCGCTGTCGAGCAGCTGCACGAGCACCGCGCGTACGTCGTCGCGGTCGGTGCCGTGGCCGTCGAGGAGGTGCTGCAGGAGCAACTCCAGCTCGATCCGCCCGGCGGTGCCGGCGTCGAAGCGCGCGAGCAGCGCGTCGAGCGCCGCGTCCGCCCCATCGATCCGGCGATCGCGCGCCGCGAGCGCGGCGAACAAGGGACCGCAGTGGTCGAGCTCCGCCGCCGTGCGCGTGCGCAGCTGGCGCAGCATCTCGGCGCGCCCGACCTCGGTCTCGACGAGTACCTCGTAGGTCCCGAACGACGCGTCGACCGCGGGCTGCGGCGGCTCGCGCAGGTCGTCGAGGCCGCCGCGGCGATCGCGACGCGCGCGTTCCTCCGGCGCTTCGGGCTCGGGCTCGGCGGCGTCCGCATCCGCGTCCTCGCCGGCGCCGGCTCCGTCCTCGTCGCCCGCGAGCGTCTCGGGCGCCAGCACCTCGGCGGCCTCGACGGGCAGGTCGCCCGGCCAGCGCGCTTCGATCCCGTTCCAGCCACCGAACCCGGCGCCGCTGCCACCGAAGAAGATGATGTTGCCATCGTCGTCCTGCGGGTAGCTGCGCCAGGTGCGGCGGTACAGCGTGCGCGCGGCGGCCGGGTCGGGCTCCTCGTCGGCGAGCGCCGCGGCGACCGCGCGCAGGTTGGCCTGGGGCGCGCGCTCGGACTCCTCGTCCTCTCCGTCGCCCCCGTCGTCGAGCTCCTCGATCTCGAGGTAGCCGAGTCCGGAGAGCGTGACCGCGCCGCCGCTGATCGTGATCGAGGTAGCGGGGACCGTGACGGTCGACGGGGTCGACGACGAAGAGGTCGACGACGAGCTCGTCGTCGTGGCCGTGCTCGTCACCGGCGCCGCGGGGACGAGCGTCGCCGCCGGCGCGCTGGCGACCGCGCCGCCCGAAGCGCTCGCGCTCACCGCGGCCGCGGCGTCGTCGCCGTCCTCGGACGCCTCGTCGGTCGCTTCCTCCGCCGCCTTCTCCGCCTCGCGCGCCGCCTTCTCGCGCTCGCGCCGCTCCTTGCGCGCGGCGCTCGCCAACTCGTCCCAACGCTCGCGCTCGAGCGGATGGTCGAGCTCCTTCCAGAAGCGCTCGAGGTCCTTGTAGGCGTCCTCGCGCGCCTCGGTGCCCTCCTCGGTCAACTCCGCGATGCGCTCGAGCACCGCGAGGCGCTCCCAGCGCGACGCGGTGTCGCGACGCAGCGCGTCGGCGAACTCCGCGAGCACGGTCGGGTCGTCGGGCCAGCGCTCCGCCGCCCACCGGTGGTAGAGCATCTGCCCGTCCTGCCCTTCGACCTGCCGGTAGAAGCCGATCGCGCGGCGGCGCGCCGACGCCAGGTCGTCGCGCTCCTCACCGATCGCGAGGAGCCGCTCCACCATGGCGTCGAGGCTGGTGCGCACGAGCGCGCCCTCCATCGTCTGCATCGCCGAACGCAGGTCCCAGTCGTCCGTCGTCTGGAACGGATCGACCTCCCACAGCTCGAAGAGCGTGGCGAGCGCCTCGTCCGTGCGCTCGAGGCGACACAGCACCTGCACGCGACCCGCCTGCGTCGAAGGGTTGGCGCCCCAGCGCTCGTCGAACGCGTCGAGCAGTTCGACGGCCAATGCGGGGTTATGCGCGTTCGAACCGAGCTGCTGCAGCGTCCAGGTCAGGTACTCAGGATTGTCCACCTGGCCGACCGACTCGCGGAACGCTCCGCGCACGAGTTCGACGGTCGACTCGGGGAACGGGCGGTCGGCGCCGATGACGAAGTCGAGGAGGAAGTCCGCGCGGGACGACTCGGGGACGCGCGCGTACACGCTGCGCAGCACGCCGGTCAGGCGCTCCTCGGGCAGCACCTTGAAGAAGGGCTGCACGGCCCAGTAGCCGCGCGTGTCCATCGCGCGGTCGACGAGCTCGACGAGCGCCTCCTCGTCGACGAGGTCGCGACCGGACGAGTCCTCGAGGTCCAGCAAGAGGTCGAGCATCGACGCGGCGCGCGTGTCGTCGAGCATCACCTCGCGCGTCACGTGGTCCTCGAGCAACGCGCGGTAGTCGTCGGGGAGCAGCTCCGCAGCGCGGGCGAGCGCCGTGCGCACGCCGGTCGAATCGCTGTAGCCGATGGCGGAGTCCGCGAGCAGTCGCAGCACGCGGAAGCGCACCTCGGGGTCGTCGACCTCGCGCGCCGCACCCACGAGCAGACCCTGCGAGCCCTGCACCGTCTCGGTGGCGCTCGCGCTGTCGGCCAGGAGCGCGAGCAACACTTCGCGCACGAGGTCGCCGCGGTCCTCGGCCACGAGTCGCGGCAGGCGCCGCAGGGCGGTGACGGGGTCCGCGACGCCGATCCCGTCGCCGCCCGAGCTCCAGCCCTCGAACTGGTGCGCCAGGCCGGCGCGCACCTCCTCGGGCACCTCGGCGCGCTCCCACAGCCGGCGCGCGGCGCCGAAGTAGCCGCGCTGGGTGCGATCGTTCACGAGCGCGCCGAGCAGGTCGCGCTGGTCGGTGAAGGCCGCGCACAGCGCGAGGTCGAGCTCCTCGACCGCGAGCGGCGCGCGCGCGGCGAGCGCCAGTCGACGCGTCACGTCGGCGCGCCGCGCGACGCGCGGGAACTGCGCCAGCCGGCGATCCTCGGTCGTGGCTTCGGCGAGCGACGCTTCGAGCTCTGCGAGCGCGAGGCGCGCGTACTCGTCGACGAACGCGCCGAGCTCGTCGTCGCCCGCGACGACGGTCAACAACCCCTCGAGCGCGCGCTCCAAGAACTGGTCGTACTCGTCGACGTTGCGCGTGCTGTAGAAGTTCCAGGGGTCGGTCTCGCCGCCGACGGAGACCTCCTTCGTCGCGACGAGCGGCTGCCGCATCAGCAGGAGGTCGATCGCGCGCTGGTAGTAGGTGAGCGCCGACGCGTCGTCCCCCACCTGCTCGTGGATCTCGCCCAGCTTGGCGAGCAGACCCACGTCCGAGTCGCGCCCGATCAGCGCGCGCGCATAGGCGTCGCGCGCCCGCCCGAGGTAGCGGCGCCCCTCGAAGATCCGCGCCACGTCGATCTGGAAGGTGCTCGCCTCCTGGAGGCTGTCCGCGATCGCGAAGGTGCGCACGGCGTTGGCCACGTCGTCGCTCTCGAGGAAGGTCGTCCCCAGCTCGAGGTACACGTCCGGCGGAACGAGCTGCCCCGAGTTCACGAGCCGCCGCCCGAACCGCAGCTTGCGGTCGTCGTCGCGCGACAGGTCGAGCAACTCTCGCAGGAGCGAGACGCGACGCTCGGCGGAGATCGGCAGCGCGCACTCGAGCGAGCGCACCATGAACTCGTTGTCGTCGAGCTGCTCCGACAGGTCGGAGACGAGCTGGTACAGGTAGGTCTTGTCGTGGCGCGACGCGATCCGCTCGAGCGCGCAGCGACGGGCCCAACGCAGCGCGTTCGGCTCGGCCTCCATGTTGAGCAGGCCGTCGATCGCGATCGTGAACAGGTCGTCCTCGTCCGCGTTCTCCGCCAGGTACTGGAACATGCCGATCGCCTGCTGGCGCGCGCCCATCTCGCGCATCACGTTGGCGAGCAGCAGCAGGTTCTCGATGCGGTTCGGGTTCGCGGCGATGCCGCGTCGGTAGGCCGCGATCGATTCTTCGCGCAGGCCCGCCAGTGCGAGCACGCCCGCCTCGAACTCCGCGCTGTCGGACGAGCGCTCCGTGCGCACGAGCTCCGCCAGGATCTCGCGCGCCTCGCGCGCCTGGCCGCGTTCGAGGGCGCTCATCGCCAGCTGGCGCAGGTAGTCCGGCGAACCCGCCGGATCGACCTCCATCAGCTCGCGCAGCGTGCGCTCGTAGCGGTAGTAGTCGTTGCACTCGAGGTAGATGCGCGACTTCTGCTCGAGCTCGTCGCGCTTCGCCGCACCCGTCTGCGCGAGGAACATCTCGAGCACCTCGGTCGCCGAGACCGGGTCGTTCACGCGGCTGTAGAGCTGCACGAGCAACCCCGCGTCGCGGTCGGTCGCCGTGCCCTCGACGAGCGCGGTCTCGAGCGCGATCGCGATGTCCGCCAGCACGCCGAGGCGCGAGGCCACCGACATCAGCCGCTGCTCCACGTAACGCCGGCGTCCGGGCGACTGCACGCGGTCCCACAGCTCGCGCCACAGCGCGAGCGCGTCCTCCTCGCGGTCGACCTCCGACAACAGCCACGCGAGCCGCATGTCGAGGTCCTCCGCGCGTCCGGCCTCGCCGCGCGCCGCGCGCACGCCCTCGAGGACGCGCACCGACTGCTCGAGAGCGCCGCGCTGTTCGAAGGCCTCGGCCAACGCCATGCGCTCGGGCGCGTCGGCCGGCGCGGCGGCGTCGAGGCGCTCGAGCTGGGCGAGCGACTCCTCCTGGCGTCCGCGCAGGCGGTGCACGTCGGACGCGAACAGCATCGCGGCGTACGCGTCGCGATCGTTCGCGATGCAGACCTCGCAGGCCTCGAGCGCCAGGTCGTCCAGGCCGAGCCCGGCCATCGAACCCGCCGCGGTGAGCAGGTACCTGCGCAGCGCCGGATCGACCAGGTAGTCGTCCCACACGGCGCGCGCCTCGTCGCCGCGGCCCTTCTCGAGAAGGAAGCGCGACAGGCCCTCGCGCCACACGATCGACGCGGGGTGCTCCGCGATGAGACGGCGGTACTCGCTCTCGAGCAGCTCCTCGCGCCCCCACTCCCGACACAGGTCGAGCAGCTGGGCACGCACCTCGTCGGCCAGGCCGTCCTCCTCGCCGCTCGTCTCCTCCGACGCGCGGAACCACTCCATCGCCTGTTCGAAGCGGCCGGTCTCGCGCAGGAGCGCGATCCACACCTGCGTCTCCTCCGACGAGCGCTCCTCGAGCGCCTCGAGCTTCGCGATCAGGTCGTCGAGCGTCTCGTCGAGGCGGTGCGCCTCCACGAGCAGACCGAGCGCGTAGCGCCGGTCGCGGCGCGGGCCGGCCCACTCGACCGCGCGCCAGGCGTGCTGCTGCGCGGCCTCCGCCTCGCCCGCCGCGACGGACCACTCCGCCAGGCGCAGCTCGCGCGCGAAGGTCACCGCCGCCTTCTGCTGCGTCACGTCGCCGACGGTGAACAGCTCGAGCGCGTCACCGAACCGCCCGTCGAGCGCGAGCACGATCGCCGCGCGGTTGCTCTCCTCGTCGTCGCGCGCGCTCTGCGAACCGAACTCGACCAGCGCGGCCGCCGCGTCCTCGTCCTCCTCGTCGGCCTGACCGATCGGCAGCATCGCCAGCCGCAATCGGATCCGACCCTCGAGCTCGGTGTCCGGCTCCCGCTCGAGCGCGGTCGCGTAGGCCGCGCCCGCCGCCTCGCGATCGTCGAGCGTGTCGTACACGCGACCGAGCGTCCAGTGCGCGCGCGCGTCGTCGGGGACCAGCTCGACGAGCTCGCTGAACCGACGCCGCGCGTCGTCGAGGTACCCGTGGTTCCATTCGAGGTGCCCGCGCAGCCACAGCGCCGTCGCCCGCGACGCGCCGGCCTCGACGCGCTCGTCGAGCGCGTCGAAGAGCGGCGCGGGGTCGGCCCACTCGATCATCGCCGCGCGGTAGAGCTCGGCGTGGTCGGCGTCGAGGCCGCGCGCGAGCTGGAGGTCGAGCTCGGCAGCGACGGCGCTCCCGAGCGCTTCGTCCTGGCTCGCGGCGAAGGCCGCCGCGTGCGCGGTCGGAGCGGCGGGCGCGAGCCCGGCGAGGCCCGCGAGGAACAGGGCGTGGAGCACGATGCGGTTCATGGAACTTCGGGTCGTCAGCGCGACGACGGAACGACGCCGGCGCCGCGATCGAGGCGGCGCAGCAGGACGTCGAGGAGATGGACGAGGAGCGCGAGGAGCGCGAGCCACGGCGCGAGCCGGGTCAGGTGGCGCGTCGCGGTGAGCGAGTCGGCGCGCAGCGCGGTCGCGCCCAGGCGTCCGCCGCCCGTCGCCGCGAGCACCGCGTCGGTGCGCAGCTCGGCGCGCGGGTCGACAGCGCCCTCGGGCGCGTGGCCCGACGGGATCGCGTGGCGCGCGAGGAAGCCGGTCGGCGCACCGTCCGGTCCGGCGACGCCCGCTTCGACGCGCAGCGCCTCGGTCGGCGCCACCACCGCGCGGGCCTCGAACACGCCGGGCGCGAGCTCGGCGAAGTCGAAGCGCGCGCGCCCGTCGGCGCGCACCGCGGGCCGCGCGTCGCGCGCACCGGCGTGGCGCGCCGTGGCGAGCGCGACGACCTCGTGCCCCTGACGGCGGAAGCCGAAGTCGAACGGACCGGGGTCCGGCGCGGCGCAGCGCGCCATGAAGCGTCCGAGGAAGCGTCCGTAACCGGGCCACGCGCTCCACGACTCGGTGCCGGCGCCGACGGGTTCGGTCGCGAACGCGCCGACGCGCCCGGCGCCCCACATCCACGAAGCGGCGAGCGGCTGCCCGGTCTCGCCGATCCGCAGCACCACGTCGGCGCCCGGCCGCGCCTCGGTCTCGACGTACCCCATGACCGGCGGCACCGCGTCGGGGCGTTCGCCGCCCCACCACACGCTGCCGCCCTGCGCCTCGACCGAGTAGCTGCCCGTGCGATAGCTGGGCAGCTGCGCGCTGGTCGGCTGCTTCAGCAGGATCTCGGGGATGTTGAAGCGGTTGGGCACCGAGTAGAAGCGCCCCTTGCCCCAGTTCGCGATGTCGACGAGGAACTCGCTGTGCAGGTTGCCGCCCACGAGCACCGTCGACACCGTCATGCCCTTGTCGGCCATGCGGCGCAACAGCGGTTCGAACGCGCCGCGCTCGACGCCGCCGTCGGTGAGCACGAGCACGTGCTTGTAGCGCGTCTCGATGTTCTGCAGCCCGTAGAAGGCCTCCTCGATCGCGGGGAGGATGACCGTGCCACCGCCCGCGTCGAGGCGGTTGAGCGCGCGCTCGAGCTCGATGTGGTTGCTCGCCGGCTGGATCGGCGCGGCCCAGCGCTTGGCGCCGTAGAACTCGACGATGCCGACCTTGTCGTGCGGCAAGAGGCGCTGGATCGACAGGCGCGCGACCTCCTTGGCGAGCTGCACGCGCTCGCCGCCCATCGAACCCGAGGTGTCGATGATCACGACGAGCGTGGTCGACGGATCGCGCTTCTCCTCGCGTTGCACGAACTCGACCGGCATGACGCGCTCGATCGCGGTGTCCGCGTAGCCGCCCGGTCCGAAGGCCGACGAGCCGCCGCTCATCACGAGACCCGTGCCGCGGTTCTCGACCCGTTCGGCCAGCGCGTCGAGCAGGCCCTCGGGCAGGCTCTGCGCGGCCACGTCGTCGAGCACGACGAGCGGCGCGTCGCCCAGGACCGCGTCGAACGGCGCGTCGCCCTCGCCCTCGCCCTCGCCACCCGGCACCAGGTCGCCGTCGCTCGGCGCGGCCGCCGCGCGCACCGCGAAGCCCGGGCCGAGCAGCCCGCCGAGCGCGTTCGCGCCGCCCTCGACCCGTCCGCCCACGTAGAGCACCTCGAGCGGGTCGTCGATCGCGAGCACCGCGTCGAAGGTCGCGCCGTCCGCGACGGCCGTCACTTCGAGGAAGCCCGCGCTCGGCGGCTCGAACTCGAGCAGCGCGTCGAAGCGGCCGTCCTCGGCGTTGGTCGCGGGCGCCTCGGCGAGCACGCCGTCGGGTCCGACGAGCTGCACGCCGTTCGCCGCCCCCAGGCCGCGCACGCGCACGCGCGCGGCGTGGCCGACGCGCAGGCGACCGAGCGGTTCGACCGCGATCGGCACGCCGTCGCGCGCCGCGCCGTCGAGCGCGCGCACGAACACCGGCACGCCGCGCTCGGCCAGGGCCGCGACCGCGGCGCCGAAGTCGGGCGCGGTCGCGCGGCCGTCGGTGACGAGCACGATCGCGCCGGGCACGCCCGTCGGCACCGCCGCGGCGGCGCGTTCGAGCGCGTCGCCCAGCGGCGAACGCGCGCCGTCGGGCGCGAGGCGCACGACCGCGTCGAAGCGCTCGAGGTCGTCCTCGCCGAGCTGGGTCGCGCCGATCGTCACGAGCGTCGCGCGGCGCGCGTCGTCGACGAGGTCGAACACCTCCGCGCTCGGCCGCGCTGCCGGCCCGTCGAGGACGACGACCGCGTGCGCGCGTTCGGCGTCGGCGCCGACGACCGGACGCGCGATCGCGAGGACGAGCAGCGCGAGCGCCGCGGCGCGCAGCCCGAAGGCGCGGCGATCGGCGGCGGTGCGGACGCGGCGCGGCCAGAACCACAGCGCCGCGATCAGCGGCAGCAGGGCGAGGAAGCCGGGCTCGAGGAAGCGGATGTCCATGATCGGAGCGGAGGGCCGCGTCAGGGGGTGCGACCCGTGCGCACGAGCGCCCACTCGACGACGAGCAGGAGGACGAGCGCGAGCAGGACGAGGTTCGTGAGGTCGAAGGCCGAGCTGGGCGCGGCGAGGGCCGCGCGCGCGGGCGCCGCGTCCGCGGCGAGGCTCGGCGCGAAGCCGGGTCCGGCGGCGAGCACCACGCGCGCTCCGCGGTCGTCGGCGCTGCGGTACAGGCCGGCGCGCGCGGGCGTGAACGGCGCGCCCGCCGACGCGAGTCGCACGCGCTCCGCGTCGCCGTCGCGCACGAACGCGCGTTCGCCGCTCGCCGTGTCCGCCGCATCGCCGGCCCGCGCGACGAAGCGCGGCGTGTCGCGACCCGCGAGCCAGTCGATGCTGCGCGCGACGACGAGCGGGAAGGCCGGGTCGCGCGCGAACGCGCCGCCGGACTCGCACAGGGAGCTCCACAGCCGCAGCGCGCGGCGCTCGCCGTCCGCGTCGGCGATGGCGATCGTGCGCTGCGTGGCGCTGGCGAGCTGTTCGCCGTCGATCCACTCGAGGCCCAGGTCGCCGAGCGCGGCGAACAGCGCGCTGCGCGCGTCGCCCGCGTCGGGCTGCACGAGGACGAAGGCCTCGTCGGGTCCGTCGGCGTCGGACAGCTCGAGCGCGGGAAGGTCGGCGCGGAAGTCGCTGCCGGCCGCGCGCACGGCCAGGTCGGCCTCGTCGTCGGGTCCCACGCGCTCGACGCCCGCGTGCGCGAGCAGCGCCAGGTCGAGCGCGCCCGGCAGCACGCCTTCGACCGCGACGCGCAGCGCGCGCCGATCGGGCAGGACGAGCGCCGCGCGTTGGTCGCCGAGCTCGACCTCGAGCGCGCGCCCATCGGCCACGAGCCCTTCGAAGCGCGCGCGCTCGGTGCCGTCCACGAGCGCGGTCGTGCCCGCGGGCGCGAGGCGCTCGTCGCCGTCGACCAGGCGCACGCCCGCGGCGTTCGCGCTCGCGCGCACCCACACGTCGAAGCGGCCCGCGCCGTCGGCGACGATGCCGCCGCTGGGTCCGGTGGCCAGGTCGAGCAGGCGCGCCGCGCGCGGTGCTTCGAGCTCGACGCGTTCGACCTCGACGCCGTCGCCGAGCATGGCCAGCACCTCGTCGCGCACCGCGCTCGGACCGACGAGCGTCACGCGCAGCGGGCGCGCGTCGTCGCGGCCGGCCGCGAGCACGAGCAGCGCGCGCTCGAACGCGGGCGCGGCGGCGTCGGGCTCGACCGCTCGCAGCCGCTCGTCGAGCAACAGCGCGTCCTCACCCGGCGCGAGCAGCGTCTCGAGACGCGCGCCGCAGGCGACGACGAGCCGGTGGTCGCGATCGGCGCGCCGCGCCTCGGCCACGAGGAGGCGCGCGGCCTCGTCGAACGACGCGCGGTCGACGGCGGCGGAGGTGTCGAGCAGGAACAGACGCTCGCTGCCGTCGTCGCGATCGGCCACGGGGGCGCCGAACGACAGCCAGCCGAACAGCGCGATCGCCAGCAACAAGAGGTAGCTGAGCGGGTGGCGGAAGCGCTCGACGAGCGTGCGCGCGCGCGTCTCCTCGAGCGCCGCGCGCCAGAACAGCGTCGTCGGGACGACGACCTCGCGGTGGCGCACGCGCAGGCGCTGCAGCGCGAAGAGCGCGCCGGCGAGCGCGAGGGCGCCGAGCCAGAAGCCGAGGCCCGAGAGTTGGGTGAGATTCATCGCAGGATCGCGGTCGCGGCGGCGGCGTCAGTCGACGCGCAGGGCGCCGCTCTCGAACAGGTGCGCGAGTTGGGGCACGACAGGGGCCGAGGCGTCGAGCCGCACGAGGCCGGCGCCGCGCTTCCTGGCCGTCTCCATCAGCTCGCCCTCGAAGTGCGCGTAGGCCTCGCGGTAGCGGCGCAGCACCTCGCCCGTCACCGACACGTCGTGCGCCTCCCCGCTCTCGCAGTCGACGAGGCGCAGGTCGCCCTCGAGGTCGGGCTGCGAGTCGGTGGGCAGCGTGGTCTGCACGAACAGCACCTGGTGCCGCACGCGCTTGAGTCCGGCGCGCAGCGCCTCGATGCCGCGCGGGTCGAAGAAGTCGGACACGATCACCGCCAGGCCGCGGCGCAGGTTCATCGCGCCGAACTTGGTGAGGCTCGCCTCGATGTCGGTCGCGCCGCCGACCTCGATCCGCGCCATCGCGTTGGCGAGCGTCCAGACGCGGCTCTTGCCGGACGCCGGCGGCAGCGCGACGCGCACGTCGCTCGCGAACGGGAACACGCCGACCGAGTCGTGCTGACCGAGCGCGACCGCGCCGAGCGCGAGCGCCGCGCGCATCCCCGCGCGCCCGCGCGGCGAGTCGCCCGTGAACGACGACGCCGACACGTCGGGCACGAGGTAGACCGGCAGGTCCTCGAGCTCCTCGAACAGGCGCACGAACACGCGCCCCATCCGCCGGTAGATGTTCCAGTCGATGGCGCGCAGGTCGTCGCCCGGCGAGTACGGACGGTAGTCCTTGAACTCGAGGCCGCTGCCCATCGCGCTCGAGGTCTGGTCCGCGAAGCGACCGCCCCGCGGCACGCGCCGCGCGACGATGCGCAGGCGCGCGAGCGAGTCGAGGAAGTCGGCGTCGAGGAGTCCGGCCGGGTCGTTGGCGGCGACGGTCGCCATCAGGCGCCGGCCCCCGGAGCGGACACGCGCGCGAGCACCGCGTCGACGACCGTGTCGGTGGTGACGCCGTCGGACGCTCCGTGGAAGTTGACGAGCACGCGGTGGCGCAGCACGTCGTGGGCGCAATTGCGAACGTCCTGCGCGGCGACCGCGAAGCGACCGTCGAGCAGCGCGCGCACCTTGGCGCCGAGCAGCAGCGCCTGCGCGCCGCGCGGCGACGACCCGAGCGCCACGCTCTCGTTCACGAGCGCCGGCGCGTAGTCGCTGCCCGGCTGCGTGCCCATGACGAGATGGATCGCGTGGGTCTTCGCCTGTTCCGGCACCGGCACGGCGCGCACGATCGCGCGCATGCGCTGCACCTCGGCGCCGTCGGACACCGCGCGGATCTCCGCGTTCGTCGAACCGGTCGTCAGGTCGAGGATCCGCGCGTACTCCGACTCCTTCGGGTAGCCGACGACGAGCTTGAACAGGAAGCGGTCCAGCTGCGCCTCGGGCAACGGGTAGGTGCCCTCCTGCTCGACCGGGTTCTGCGTCGCCATGACGCAGTACGGCTCGTCCAGCTTGATCGTGCGGTTGCCCACCGTGATCTGCCGCTCCTGCATCGCCTCGAGCAGCGCGGACTGCGTCTTCGGCGTGGCGCGGTTGATCTCGTCGGCGAGCACGAGGTTCGCGACGAGCGGCCCCTGACGGAACTCGAGCTCGTGGCTGCCGTCCGGTCGCTCGGTCAGCACCTGCGTGCCCTGGATGTCCGCCGGCATCATGTCCGGCGTGAACTGGATGCGGCTGAAGTCCAGGTGCAGCGCCTCGCCGAGCGTGCGCACGAGCAGCGTCTTGCCCAGACCAGGAACGCCCTCGAGCAGCACGTGGCCGCCGGCGAGCAGCGCGGTCAGCACGCCGCGCACCACGTCCTCTTGACCGACCATCGCCTTGCCGACCTCGGCGGAGATGGTGTCGAAGGTCGTCTTGAACTGGGCGGCGGCCTCGCGGGCCTGGTCGGAGGTGCCGGCGGCGAATTCGGTCGTCATCGATCGACTGGAGCTGGTGCGGACCGCGGCGCGGTCACGCGGGAAGGACGCTCGCGCGTGCGAGCGGGGGGAGGATGGGCGATCCCTCGCGAGGGATCGTTCAGTTGGCCGTGCTCGCGTCGCGGGCGCGCAGCGCGAGGAAGAAGCGACGGACGGCGTCGCGTTCCCAGGGACTCATGTGCGGCGACGGGACGCGGCCGAGCGGCTCGCTCGACGGAGTGCGCGCACCCGCGGCGACGCTCTCGGAGGTCTCGGCGCGGGGCTCCACGCGCTCCTGGGTGATCTTGGTCTTGCCGCGGTTCGGTTGACCCTTCACGCGGTCGGGCACGGGCACGCCGAGCACGAGCGACGCGGTGCCGCGCGACTTCTTCTGCTGGCTCGGACCGCCGCGCCCGTTGGCGTCGGGGTTCGGGCGGTTGCCGAAGCCGATGTTGAGGTCGCGACTCACGGGCGGGCGCCGGTCGCGCAGGTTCGGCTGCATGCCGCCGCGCGCCTTCTGCTCCTCGGCGTCGTCCTCGAACTCGTCGTCGTCGTCGATCTCCTGATCGTCGGGCGTGTCGACCTGGTCCTTGCTCGACCACGGCGTGGCGACCGCGTTCTTGTTCGAGCCCTTCGCCGAGCCGCGCCCCGCGGTCGAGCCGGAGTCCTCGTCCGCCTTCTTGCGGTCGGGCGCCTCGTCGTCGCGCGCCTCGTTCGACTCCTTCGGCTTCTTGGGCTCCTGCTTCGCCTGCGCCTCGCCCTTGCTCTCCTGCTCCTGGTTGGACGGCGAGCCCTTCGCGGAGCCCGCGCCGCTGCTGGCCTGCGCGTCGGACGATTCGCCCTCGCGCGTCGCGCCCTTGCTCTGTTTCACGCGGTCGGGGACCTCGGTCGCCTTCGCGTCGGCGCGCACCGCGGCCTGCGGACGCTTCTCGCGCGGGTCGCGCGGCTCGGTGACCACCGTCACCTCCGACTCGGATCCCCCGGTCCGCACGCCGCGATCGCGCGCGTCGGCGCTCGCGATCTCCTCCTCGGTGTGCTCGCGCTCCTCCTCCTCGTCGGCTCCGACGCCGGGGAGGCTTCCGAGGTCCACGAGGGCGGCGAGCGAGATCAACGCGACCGCGCCGGCCACGACGCCGAGCGAGCGTCGGTCGCTCGGCCACGCGAAACCCACCTGCGGAAGGATCGCGCCGCGCGCGGTCGACACCACCTCGGCCGCGTCCTCGACCGCGGCCTGCTCGAAGCCGCCGCGTCCTTCGAGGGCGAGGAACTCGTCGGCCGTCACGAGTCGGTCGGACAGACCCAGGTGACGGTCGAGCACCGCGAGAGCCCGCGGGCGCGAGGTCGCACCCTCGTGGGCACGCCACGCGCGGAAGACGACGACGGCGAGCAGCGGCAGGACGGCGAGCAGCGCCAGGACGACGAAGGACGAGAGCCAACCGCCGAAGCCACCGACCTCGCCGAGCGATCCGGTCGAACCGAAGAGCCACACGCCCGCGGCGACGAGCAGGACGACCGAGGGAACGACCGCCAGGAGCGGCAGGAAGCGCCGCGTCGCGACCGTCGCCGCGCGCCACGCTCGGCGCTGGCCGAGGTCGAGCGCCGTGCGGTCCGCGAGATCGACCAGGTCCTGGCGCAGTCCCTCGTGATGGGTTCGTTCGTCGCTCACAGCTCCTCCTCCACGACCTCGACGCGCGTCGAGGCGGCTTGTTCGACCACCCGGGTCGCGCGATCCACCACGTAGGCCACGACGACGAGCTGGCGCGGATCCATCGCGACGCCGACGCTCGGCACCGCCTGTTCACCGGCGGCGACCTGGCGCTCGAGCCAGGTGCGGTTCTCGTCGACGAGGTCGGCGAGCGCCACGTCGAACGCGTGCTCGAGCTCGTCGACCTCCGGGTTCCACGGAATGCCGCCGACGCCGTCGGTCAGGTTCGCGCGCGCCACATGGCGGTGCACGACGACCTGGCTCTCACCGGGGAAGAGCACGCCGCGCTCGGCGAGCACGACCACGAGGTCGAGGTCGGGATCCGCCGGCCCGGTCGCGACGACCGATCCGGTCAGGCGCCCGCCCGTGTACACGCACTCGACCTCGATCTCGTAGTCGGTGAACTGTTCGAGTTCGGACACGACCATGCCGCGCGCGTTCTCGAACAGCGCTTCGGCGTCGCGGTGCCGACCCGTCGCGCGCGCGAACTGGGTGCCGGCGATCGCGAATGCGACGTTGCCCGTCATGCCGCGGCTCCCGGCGGTCTGTTCGGCGATCGCCGTGCACAGGGGCGACAGCTTCGGCAGCGGCACGTGGTAGGTCAGCGGCACCACGTACTCGGGGTCGAAGTGGCTGGTCAGACCCTCGAAAGCCAGCGCTCCACCGAGCGCCGCGCGGTAATCGACGTGCGCCCCGGCGAAGTACTCGACGAGCACGCGGCGATCGGTCTCGAGCCCCGGCTCGGGGCGGTAGGTCGTCGCCGCGCCGAAGTTGTAGACCTTGCCGGCGATGAGGCGATCGATCGTGTCGACCGACATTCCGCCGGTCTCGCCGAGGTGCTGCGAGACGCGCTCGAGCCCCTCCATCGCCAGCGGCCCGCTCTCGGGCACGATCACCGCCTGCACGAAGCGCGACTGCGCGCGCTCGTACCAGCCGCGCGCCTCGTACACCTTGCCCAGGTACAGGTTGATGCGGCCGTCGTCGGGTTGGGAGAACGCGGCGGACAGCAGGTGCCGCCAGGCGCCGTCCACGTCGCCCGCGTCGAACAGCATCTGCCCGAGCCGCGAGCGGATCTGGGGGCCCGACTCGGGGTAGCGGTCCGCGCGCGCGAACGGCAGCCCCGCCTCGCCGGCGAAGGTGGCGCCGCTCGTCGAACCCTCCGCGCGCAGCGCCTTGAGCAGGTCGAGCGCCGCCGTGCAGCGCAGGTCCTCGACGAAGGTGTTGACGAACAGCTCGATCGCGCGCCGCAGCTCGGGCTCGTCCGCGAACTCCTCGATGCGCTGATCGACGAGCAGGCGCGCGGCCTCCCCCACCAGGCGCGCGTCGGGGTGCTGCTCGACGAAGAGCTCGGTCACCTCGGCGTCATCGAAGGTCCGCGCCTCGAAGAACGCGCGGTCGGCCTCGGGGAAGGGTGAGCGATTCGTCCGCGTGAAGCGCGCGAAGCGGTTCACGCGATCGATCTCGACGCGGAAGTCGAGCAGGAAGCCGATGCCGAGCGTCCCGATCGGACCGTCGGGGTGCGCGAGCGTCGACGGTTCGGGGCGCGGCGCCACGACCGTCGCCGCGTCGAGCGGCCCGACGCGCAGGAACTCGAGGTCGCCGGCCGGCGCGCCGAGGTCCTCGGCGAGCCAGGCGTCGACGAGCGAGTCGTGGCGCGAGGTCGTCAGCGCGAGCACGCCGCTCCCGTCGCCGGGCACGCGCGCGGGCACCCACACGAGGTCGCCGTCGATCGACAGCGGCACGTCGAAGTCGTCGGGACCGGGCGAGACGGCGCGCGCGGCGGCGCTCCCCGGCGCACGCGGCGGCGCGAACTCGATGAAGCCGGCGGCCAGGTCGAGCGTCACGTGGTAGCGCGCGAAGAGCTGCGCCCCGATCGTCCCGACGACCGCGTCCTCGCCGATCTCGTGGCTGTGGTACTTGGTGAAGTCGTTCAGGAAGTCCTCGTCACCGTGCTCGCGACCCTCGTTCGACAGCTCGCCGTCGGGGAAGATGATGCGCACGGTGCGCGGCGGATTCGTCGTCTCCACCTGGAGCGCCTGACGCCCGGCCGCGCCGTTGTGCAGTTCGAGCGCGCACGGCTTGTCGAGGTCGACGAACAGGTTCGCCGGAATGCGCCGCACGTCGGTGGCCAGGTCGCACTTGGCGACGAGCTTGCCGCCGACCACCTTCACGGGGATGCGTCCCGAACCCAGCGCGGTCGCCGCGGGGCCCGGACCGACCTGGGCCAGCGCGCGCGGCGCGGCGACGAGCACGGTCAACGCGCAGATCGCGACGAACAGGGCGGAGCGACGCAGCGCTAGGGACGATCGACGCACGGGAGCTGAGGGGGTGGAACGAAGGCCGTCGCGCCCAACGGGAGGGCGGGCGACGGAGGAGGAGTACCCGCGCGGTGCGGGCGTCCTACCGAAGTGGAACGAAGGGCGGCGCTCGATCGAGCGCGCGAGGCCGGCGCCGCGGAACGGGCCGCGCCCCGGATCAGCACGGACTCTGGATCAAGACAGGGCCAGGCTCAGCGCGGCGCCCCGCGCATCTCGCCGAAGGCCCAGGTCGTCTGCTCGAAGCGGATCTCGACGGTGGTACTCGCATGTTCTGCCGGCACGCTCACGGCGACCGGAACGAAGCCCGAGCCTCATCACGACCCGGGGAACACGCCCGAGACCAGTTCGGTTCGGTCCGAGCTGTCCACGATCACGAACTTCGGCGACGCGCCCAGCGGCGTCCAATTCACGTACTGCTCGCCGGCGCGTCCGTAGTACCAGACGGCGTCGGGCGAGAAGGTGTAGGTGGTCCCGGCGTGCGCGTACTCGAACTCGCCGCGGAGCGGACCGCCCCACTCGAGCACGGTGCGCTCGTCCGCTTCGACCTCGATGCGCTCCATGCGCCCGCGATCGATCGTCACGCGGTTCGCGCCGGACGCGAGCTGACCGCCGGCGAAGCGGTAGCGCCCGGCGGGCACCGGCGCGCCCTCGGGGTACTGCGCCAGGTCGAAGTAGAGGCCGTTGCGGTGATCCGACACGCGCAGCGACATCGGGCGCCCGCTCGTCTCGAAGCCCGAGCGCAGGTCGAGGACGCCGGTCTCGCCGGTGTAGGGCACCAGCTCGAGGTGCTCGTCGGCGTAGCTCGCTTCGAAGAGCTCGTCGCCGATCAACAGCACCGAGCCCATCGTCGCGGCCACGCGCCCGCGCCCGAGCACGATCGCGTCCTCGCCGACCTCGCCGTACACGCCGTCGAGGTCCTGGTCGAACAGCACGACCTTCGTGTCGCCCACGTTGCCGACCAGGCCGCCCGAGCAGGCGTACTCCCAGCCGCCGCGCCCCATGCGCACGCGCGCGCACCAGCGCACCTCCTCGCCGTCGACGCCGGGCGCGCGCAGCGTGACCACCGCGGTCTCGCCGGGCGGCGGCGCCTCGACGAAGGCCGCGAACGTGCCGTCGCCCGTGGCGTCGACGCGCAGCGCCCCGCCCTCGACCTTGGCCGCGAACACCTCGCCGCCCGCGTGGGAGATCGGGAAGCCGTCGCCGATCGGTGCGAAGCGCTCGTCGGGCAGCTCGAACTCGAAGCGGCGGAAGGCGCGGTAGGACAGCTCGACCGAGGTCGCGGTCGCGGCGTCCTGGGTCACGACTTCCTGGGTGGCAGCGGCCGGCGCCGCGGCTGGTGCGTCCTGCCGGAGGTCGGCCTGCTGGAGGCAGGCGGCCGCGAGGAGGGCGGTGATCGACATGGGCGACGGGGTCGGGGTGTGGAGGAGCGACGGCGCGCGGGCGGGCCGGGCCGTCCCGGACGGGTGGCGAGCGGCGCGGCGCTGGGCGATCGACGGCCGGAGCGCCGGTGCCGTCCCGGGAATCGCGTCGGATCTCGGTCGGCGCCGCGCGGGGAGCGGGCGCGCGCGACCGGCGACCCCGGTTATACGGCCCCGGCCCGCGCCCGTGGGCGTCCGGACGGGCGCGGATCGCCCTGGCTCGATCGAGTGGCTCGCGCCGCCGTCGGCGACGCCGTCGCCCGGCCGCTCGTGCTCGTGCCGCCGCGCCTACTCGAGCCGCCGCGCCAGGAGCCGGGCCCCCGCGCGCAGGTCGACACCATCGGGCAGGGCCACCAGGAAGCTGCGGCCGTGCTGGGGCACCCGCGGGTCCAGCCAGAGCCTTTGCGGGAGCTGCACGAAGGACGGCGCCTCGCGCAGGATCCGCCCTTCGAGCGCCACGGCCCGGCCGTCGGGGCCGGCGAGGTCGGGAGCGACGAGCTCCACCCGGTCGCCGGGCACCAGATCGCAGATCACGCCCTCCGGCACGAACAGGTCGGCCCGGACCTGTCCCTGCTCGATGTGCGCCAGGAGGGTGACCAGGTCCTCGTCGGCCACGGTGCGCCGGCCGGCGTGGGCGGTCACCTGCTCCACGCGCCCGTCGACCGGCGCGCGCAGCACGAAGCGATCGGCGCGCAGGGCCAGCGAGGCGGCCAGGGCGGTCTGGACGTCGATGCGGCGGCGCAGGGGTTCGAGCAGGGCCTCGGGGTCGGCGCCGGCGAGGGCGCCGGGGTCGGCGTCGCGCGCGTCGAGCTCGGCCAGACGGTCGGCGGCCCGCTCGGCGGCCGCTTCGGCCTCGGCGAGGACCGCGCGGCGCTGTTCGAGCTCGAGGCCGATGCCGTCGAGGCGCGCGGCGACCTCGGCGGCCTCCGAGCGCGGGGCGAGCCCGGCCTGGGCCGGCTGATCGAGGAACTCGAGGCGCACCTCGTAGCGGCGGCGGTCCACCTCGAGGGCGGCGATCTCGACGGTCTGCGCCAGCGCCTCGAGCCGCAACTCCTCCAGGTCGAGGGCCAGGCGGCGGCGCTCGGTGGCGCGCTCGCGGACCACGCGGTCGGCGAGGGACGCCGCCTCGAACTCGATGCGGCGCGTCTCGGCGGCCAGGCGCGCGGCCTCGGCGCCGACCTCGGCCTCGAGGGCGAGGGCCTCGGCGCGCGCGACGGCGAGCTCGGCGTCGAGCTCGGCCCCGTCGAAGGTGCACAGCACCGTGCCTTCGGTCACCTCGGCGTAGGGCTCGACGAGCACCTGCTCGACGACCTGGCCCTCGGGCGCGCGCAGGACCACGCGCTCGCCGCGCACGATCGCGGTGTAGCTGGGCGCCGGGCCCTGCTGGGCGACGAGCCACCACAGGCCGAACGCCGCGCCGAGGAACGCGAACGCCGCGAGCGGACCGCCGCGCAGGTCGGCGAGCCACTGGCGCAGCGGCGTGCGAACCGGGCGCGTGGGGCGCTGGCCCGGATCCGTCGCGCGGCGCTGTGCGGTCGCCGGTTCGGCGCCTCGGGACTCAGATCTCCGCAAGTTCGTCCCTCACGACCAGGGAGGCGTCGGACGCTTCGGCGAAGCGGCGCAACTCCTCGACCATCTCGTCGCCGCGCAGGCGATCGCGCAGACGGACCTCGTAGACGTACTCGACCGCATCGCCACCGGCCACGTGGCGCGAGCTCACCTGGCGCGTGCGGCGGCAGTAGCGTCGCAGCGTGATCGCGAGCTGACGCGACGGCTCGGTGCCATGCGGCACGCGCACGGACAGGTGGCCGTCGAAGCGCGTGGTGGCGCCGAAGTCGACGGCGCGCATGTACAGGATCACGAGCAGGAGCGCGGACGCACCGGTCAGCGCGATCATGTGCCGCTGCGCGCCGAGCGCCATGCCCAGCACGAGGCTCACGAAGATGAAGCTCGTGTCGCGCGTGTCCTTCAGGACGTTGCGGAAGCGGATGATCGCGAGCGCGCCGAGCAGACCGAACGCCGTGACGATGTTGTCGCCGATGACGAACATCACGAGCGTCACCGCCATCGTCAGCACGACGAGCGACTGCGTGAAGGTGCGGCTGTAGCTCACCCCCACGTGCGTCCAGCGGTACACCACCGCGACGCACTGTCCGAGCAGGAACGCGAGCAACAGCGCGACGGCGAGGCCGTGCACGCCGTCGCCGCCCGTGCTCTGGATCGAGTCGAGCGACTCGAGGAAGCGCTGCATCTGCTGGTTCATCGCGTGGCTCCCGCTCAGCCCGCGCGGTAGCGCAGGGGCCCGATCTCCGTGCGCCGTGCGGCGTTCACGCAGATCACGTACTTGGCGACGGAGCGGCGCACGAGGCCGAACCGCCGGGCGAGGTCCGCGAGCCAACCGGGGAAGCGGTTGGTGAACTTGATCTCGACGATCGGGTTGTCGAGGTAGGTGCCGCGCCAGTCGCCGTCGACGCACGACATCTCGCCCTGCGGCGAGTCGGCGTAGCACAGCTTGGTGTCGAAGGTCACACGCACCGGGTCGGCGCCGCGCGATTCCCAGGCCTCGCGCAGGTAGCGCACGCGCAGGGTCGGGCCCGCGAGGTTGCGCCGCGCGAGCAGCGCGAACTCGGCCGCGTCCTGGTCGGACGACGCGCGTTCGAGCGCGAACTGGTCACCGCCGAGGAAGGCGTCGACCACGCCGCGCTCGACGCCGACGCGGCGCTTGTAGATGACGCCGTCGATGCGCTTCTTCACCTCGCAGAACACACGCGACGCAGGGTCGTCGTCGTAGGTGCGCAGCCGCAGCTTGTAGCGGTTCTTCGCGCCGTCGACCGTGTCCTGATAGAGCGCGAGGCGCGGCGAGTCGAGGTACAGGCTCGACACCGTGTAGGCGCCGTGGCCGTCCTCGTCGACGCCGCCGTGGCGATCCGGCTCGAGGAAGGTCGCGAGGAACGCCCGCAGCCGCGGCAACTCGCACGGCTCCACCACGTACTTGCACTCGAAGCGCGAGCGCAGGGTTCCGTCGGCGGCGGGGGCGGAGGACATCGGGGAGGGTGTCGCGAGAAGAGGCGAGGACGAGCGGGGCGACGGGGCCCTCGGAGCGTGCCCCGAGGGTCGGCGAGGAGCCCCGCGGGCGGGGGCGGGACCCGGCCGGCGGGCGTCGGGGAGCTCCGAGGAGGGCATCGGACGCACGCCGACCGACCCTGGAGCCCCCTGAAAGGGGTATCCAACCCGCCTCCCCGCTGGCGGTACACCGAAAATTGATCTTCCGCCGGCGGGAACCGCGCCGAGGGCAGGCCGGGAGGGCCCGCTGGCGCCCGCCCGCGGGGCCTCAGAGGGCCGGCACGAGCGTGATTCCCAGGAGCCCGATCGCGCCCTCCCCCACCTCGCGCCCGTCCTCCTCGAGGTTGATCTCGGCGCCGAGGCCGAGCACGACCTCGCCGCGCCAGCCGCTCGACAGGTCGAAGCCGTAGCCCACCTCGAGCGTCGGCTGCAGCACGACCAGGTCGGTCGTCCCGCGCGTCTCGCCCGCGCCGCCGGGGTCGTCGATCCAGTCGATCTCGAGGTCCCACACGTCGACGCGCGCGCCCCACAGCCAGCCCGACCCGCTGTTCGCGGTGCCGTCGATCGTGCGGTCGATGTAGCGGCGGTAGCCGAGGCCGGCGCCCCAGCCCGCCCCCTCCTCGTCGTCGCGCTCGCCGAAGTCGCGCCGGTCGGTGACGTTCGCCGCCACGCGCGCGGTCACGAACTCGCCGGCGCCGACCTCGCTGCGGCCGTGCAGACCGGCGATGACGCCGGCCGGGTACACCTGCACCTCCGCACCGAGCGCCGCGCGCGCTGGGCCGGCGCCGGGCTCGACGGCGACGCAGGATGCGAGCGGGAGGAGGAGCGCGGCGAGAGCGATGGTGCGGAGCATGGGCGTCGGGACGGTTCGGGAGCCGGACAGCCTACTCGCCCCGCGCTCCACCCGGTGTCGGCACGCCGACGCGAGTCAGCGAACGATCGTGGGCCCGGGCGAGCAGCGCCAGCGCGAGGACCGCGCCGACCAGCGCGCAGGCCATGTCCCACTGCGTGTCCCAGGCGTCGCCCTGGGTGCCGAGGAAGTCGTCGGCGGCCGCTCCCGTCGCGGCCGCGGCCCACCACTCGAGCAGCTCGTAGAAGGCGCTGAAGGCGAGCGGCACGCAGACGCACACGAACGCGAGCCACCCACCGCGTGCGAGCGTCGAGGTGCGCAGCAGGAGCTCGCGCGCGAGGACCGCGGGCACGAAGCCCTGGAAGAGGTGACCCAGGCGGTCGTAGGGGTTGCGCTCGAGCCCGAGCCACTCCGCGACCCACGCGCCGGCGGGCACGCGCGCGTAGGTGAAGTGTCCGCCGACGACGAGCACGACCGCGTGCGCGGCGAGCAGGGCGTAGAGCAACGGCGAGAGCGGGAAACGCCGCGCGGTGGCGACGAGCAGCACCGCGCCGATCATCACGGGCAGGGTCTCGAGCCACCAGGTGAAGCGGTCGTGCGGACCGCTGCCGCTCCAGGCGAGGCCGATCGCGGACACGCCGAGGAAGAGCACGAGTCCGCGCGGTGTGCGCGGTGTGCGTGGAGTGCGCGATGTGCGCGGTGCGTCCGCGCTGCGCGCGTGCACGCTCTCGTCGTTCGGGTCGGCGTCCATGGGGCGCGTTCGATCGTGGCACACGCGGGCGTCGGCACCCAGTCCGAGCACCGCGAGTGCCGTGCGCCGACGCGCGGGCGGTCCGAGGTGCGCGCGCTCGAGCGGAACGAGGAACGCGGCGCAGCGCCGACGCGCCCGGATCAGCAACGCACCGGGTGGAGCGACGGGGCGCGGTCCGCGCGCGTCATCGCTCGCGCTCGAGCTCCCACTCCACGACCACCGCGCGGTGGTCGGACGGATACGGCGTGACGACGAGGTCGGCGTACGCCGCGGACTCGCCGACCACCTGCGCGGCGATCGGCGTGGCGCGGCGCGCGAGCACGAGGTCGATGCGATCGTGGCGATCGCTCGGATCGTCGGGCGCCGTCAGCGGCGTCCAGGTGTGACCGGGCGCGGTGGACGCGTCGGGCGCGAGCGCGCGGTACCCGTCGACGAAGCCCGCGGTGGTGAGCGCGCGCGTGCTCGGCCACTCGACCGCGAGCGGCACGAGCCCAGCCTCGACGGCGGCCGCGGTCCAGTCCAGGTGCGACGGCTCGTTGAAGTCGCCGACGACGAAGGTCGGCACGTCCCACCGGCTGCGCACCACGTCGTCGAGCAGCGCGATGATCTGCGTGCCGCGTGCCGCGCGCGCCGCGGCGATCGCTTCATCGGCGGTCTCGAGGAACGCGCCGCCGTGGTACTCGATACCGACGAGTTGGTACGGCTGGTACGGCGCGTGCGCGAAGTGCACGCAGTACAGCGCGACCTCGCCCCACGGCGTCTCGATCAGCGCGCCGTGACCCGCGCGCGACGCCGCGGCGATCGGATGGCGCGACAGGATCGCGCGCCCGCCGTCGAGCGCCAGGTGGTGGAAGCCGAGGGCTTCGGCCAGTTCGGCCGAGCGCACGGGCCGCGGCTCGCCGGGCGCGCTCGCCCACCCGAGCCCCTCCTGCACGCCGACCAGGTCAGCGGCGCCCGCGCGCACCACCGCGGCGAGTCCGTCGACCCCGACGCCACCCGCGTCCCCGCCGTGCCACAGGTTGAACGCCATGACGCGCAGGCGCGCGGGGCCCTCGTCCCGCGGCGACGCGCACCCGCCGACGAACGACGCGGCGAGCGTCGCGGCGAGCAGCAGCGCGAGCGCGCGGACGCGATGGCGAACGCGAGCGTGGACGCGATCGCGTTCGTGGACGCGGTCGTGGACGCGGTCGTGGATGCGGTCGTGGATGCGGTCGCGTTCGTGGACGCGATCGAGATCGCGTTCGTGGACGCAGTCGCGTTCGTGGTCGCCTTCGCCGACCCGCGCTCGGGTGACGCCGCTCATGCGCCGTCGCCTCCTTCGCCCTCGCCCGGCGCGCCCGAGCCGTCGCCGTCGCCACCGCCATCGCCACCGCCATCGCCATCGCCATCGCCACCGCCATCGCCATCGCCGCGACGATCGCCCGCGCGATCGATGAACGGCGCGAGCACGCGCAGCAGGTGCGCGAGCTCCACGCCGCGTCGCTGGTGCTCGACCAGGTCGTGCGCGTGCGCGGTGTCCGTCAGCTCCAGCCGCGGCCGTTTGCCGTCCGGCACGAGGTGCGCCCGCACCCCGAGCCCGAGCGTGTCGGCGTAGCCGGGGATCGCATTGCCGACGCGACCCGCGTACGGACCTTCGCCCGGCGGCGGGTCGTCGTCGAAGATCGCGCGGTAGCGCTCGAACACTGCGCCGGAGACCTCGACCCACAGGCCGTAGCAGTACTCGGCCTCGGTGCCGACGATCGCCATCGGTAGGACCGCGCGCAGGAAGTGGCGCTCACCGTCGAGGACGCACAGGTCGCTGGAGTGCTGCACGCGGAGCGCGCGCTCGCTCGCGGGGACCTCGAAGACATCGTCGGGGAATCGGAACGCGAGGTCCGGCAGCCCCTGGTGGTCCGTGTCGCACTCGGCGCAACGGTGCCGCGGGCCGCCGTCGTCGCGGCACGCGTCGAAGAACTGGTTCCAGTCGAGCTCCATCGGTCCGAGTCGCGCGCGCCGGGGCGTGCGCGCGGGACCCGAGTGTGCCGCAGCGCGACGGATGCGCGCTCAGGCGGCGCGCTTTTCGCGCAGCTCGCGCTCGAGCGCGGACCCCAGGCGCTTCGACCACGCGACCAACGCGCCGACGAGGCGGTCGCGATCGACGGCGGGGTGGCGCGCGATCGCGTCGAGGAAGTGCTCGCCCGAGTCGGACTGCTGGCGGAGCGCCTCGTCGACCTCGGCGCGCGAGCAGAAGCCGAGCCCGACGGCGAGGTCGCCGAAGCGCGAGCCGGGCTCGCGGTCCTGCTCCTCCAGGATGTAGGAGACGTCCGTGAAGGTCAGCGCGCCGCGTTGGATCAGGACGCGGCCGAGGTGGTTCCACGGTCGACCGCCGCCGGCGAGGACCGCTCGCGCGTCCGACTCCGAACACGCGCCGTGCTCGACCAGCAGGTGCACGAACGCCTCGGCGTCGTCGTGGACGTGGCTCGGGAGGGTCGTGTCGGCGTAGGGCGTGTCCATGGGTGGCGAGCGGGGCGGGCGAACGCGTGGAGGACGAGAATGGCGAGCGCAGAGGGCATTGGCTCGCGCCGCTCTCACCTTGAACCGGCGAGGTCCGCGCGCCGCGGCGCGCCCAGGATCGGCACGGTCACCCGCTCGAGCCCGCGCCACAGCCCGATGCGGTCGAGCAGCGGGTTCAGCCAGTCGGTGACCGTGCAGTACGCGGTGTTGCGCGCGCCGCCGTGGTGCCGGGCGTGGTGCCGGACCGACTGGAGCACGCCGACCCGCTGGGCCCAGCGCACCGGCGCGGGCACCCGGCGCCGCGGCATGTGCGCCCACTTGTGGATCTGGTTCGCGTTGCCGACCACGGCCGCGAAGAGCCCGACGTGCCAGGTGAGCAGCCCGAGGAGCGCCGCCGCTCCGACGAGGCCGGCGGCGACCAGGAGGAGCTGGCGGTTGCTCTCCCAGTAGGACTTGGCGAGGAAGGCGGCGGGGCGCTCGTGGTGCTCCACGTTCGGAGCGATCACCGCGGGGCCCACGATCGGCGTCGCCTCGGTGAAGAAGGTGTCCTCGCCCCAGTGCACGACGCCGGACACGAGGTCGGCGAGGAGCAGGACGGCGAGGGCGGCGAGCAGGGTCGTGAGAAGGGTCGAGACGAGCGACATGGGCGTTCGGCGGCCCCGAGCACGCCGCGCGAGGAAGAAGGAGCGGCGACGGGAGGGGCAGTTCCCGCCGCCGCCGCGGCCCCGACCATCGGAGCCGACCTTCCGGCACCGGACATCCGGCGCGCGGCGCGCGGCCCTAGGCGAGGCGCGTGCCAGTGGCGCCTCGGTTCTCGCAAAGCGCTACGCTCAATCGCTTTGCACCAGAAGCACACCGGTTGGAGCCAGCTGGGGCAGAGGCCGAACCGACACTGAATACCGACCGGCGTACATTCATTGCGCGCCAGCTCCCCCGCGCGCCGTCGCCCGCCCATGCCCCTGCTCGACCACGCCGACCGCCGCCGCGCGGAGATCCTGCGCGACCTCGCCCTCGTCAACCCCTTCCTGCCCGAGCGGGTGGCGCTCGAGCGCGCCTTCCTGGGCGAGCGCTTCGTGCCCTTCGGGCAGGCGCGCGCGCCGCGGCCCGACCTCGAGCCCGATCCGAACACCGGGCCGCTCGTGGACGAGGCGACGGCCCTCCTGCGCGACGCCCAGTTCACGGCCTCGCGCTCGCCCACCAGCGCGGCCACGGACACCGAGCGCGAGATGCTCGGGCAGGTCGGCGTCTTCGTCCTCTACCACCGCTTCCACCGCGAGCTGTTCGAACTGGCCGAACGCCTCGACGGCTCGGCGACCCGCGTCGAGGTCCCCTGGTTCGACGCCTTCGAGCGCGAGACCGAGGCGGACCTCACCCTCGGCGACGAGCGGCTCCTGCCGGAGGAGGACGCGCCGCGGTTGCTCGAGCTGTGCGCGCAGATCGCGCGCTGCTTCCACAGCGTCTTCGCGCGCATCGGCGGGCGCTCCGAAGCGGCCGTGCGGCTGCGCGCCGAGATCTGGCAGTCGGTGTTCACGCACGACCTCGTGCGATACCGACGCACGCTCGGTCCGCGCATGGTCGAGGTGCCGACGCTCGTCACCGGACCGTCGGGCACCGGCAAGGAGCTCGTGGCCGAGGCCGTGGGTCGCTCCGCGCACCTGCCGTTCGATCCGCGCGCGAAGGCCTTCGTGTTCGACGAGGGCGAAGCGTTCCACCCGCTCGCGATCTCGAGCCTCTCCCCCACGCTCGTCGAGTCCGAGCTGTTCGGGCACAAGCGCGGTGCGTTCACGGGCGCACTCGCCGACCGCGCGGGCCGCTTCGAACGCTGCCCCTCCTACGGCGCGGTGTTCCTCGACGAGCTCGGCGAGATCGACGCCGAGATCCAGGTGAAGCTCTTGCGCGTCCTCCAGTCGCGTACCTTCGAGCGCATCGGCGAGCACGAACCGCGTCGCTTCCGCGGGCGCCTGGTCAGTGCGACGAACCGCGACCTCGACACCGAGATCGAGCGCGGTCGCTTCCGCGAGGACCTGTACTACCGCGTCGCGGCGGACAGGATCGAGACGCCGTCCCTGCGTGCGCTGATCGCGGGTGACGCGAGCGAGCTCGAGCACCTGGTCGGCTTCGCGGCCGCGCGCCTCGTCGGTCGCGACGGCGACGAGGCGCGTCGACTCGCCGCCGACACCGCCGAGTGGATCGAGGCCGAGCTCGGCCTCGACCACGAGTGGCCCGGCAACTTCCGCGAGCTCGAGCAGTGCGTGCGCTCGTTCGCGGTGCGCGGCTCGTACCGTCCGCGCGGGAGGGGCGCGCACGGCGCGGCCAGCGATCCCGCTAAGGCGCTCGCCGCCGACGTACTGGCCGGGCGCTCGACCGCGGACGACCTGCTCGACCGCTACTGCGCGCTCGTGCACGCCGACGCGGGCACCTGGGAGGGCGCCGCCCGTCGGCTCGGCCTCGACCGCCGCACGGTCAAGGCCCGCGCCGAACGCGCGCTCCAGTGACCGGTACGGTGTCAGACCCCCTGGTCATCACGCCGCCGCGCGGAGCGCGCGACGGCGTGATGACCAGGGGGTCTGACACCGTACCGGACACCGTACCGGTCACTGGAGCGCGACACCGATCGAGACCGCGCCCGTGCGGCGCGCTCGGCGTCAGTCGTTCGGCAGCTCGACGGGCATGAGCCCGGGCTCCCGGGGCGCAGGCCTGGCGTCGGACGGCGGGTCCGCGTCCGCGGCCGATCCGTCCTCGCGGATCGCACCCGCGCGCACGTGCCACCCCGCCACTTGCCACTCCTCCCCGATCTGTTGGAGCACGAGGTCCCAGTCGGCCGTCGCGTTCTCGTACTGCCGACGCAGCCCGAGCTCGAAGAAGCGTCCGCTCGTCGTGGAGCGGAAGAACGAGCGCGTCGTGCTCGAGCGCACCGGACGCCCGAGGGCGTCGACGTAGTCCACGGTCTCGCGCAGGTCGTCGTCGAAGCTTTCCAACTCGCGCGTGGACCGCACCACCATCCGGTGCGCGTCGCCGACGCGGCCGTCCTCGATCGCGACGACGAAGCGCCGACCGGCCGGCGGTGCGTCGCTCATCGCGTCGAAGAACTGCACGCCGAAGACCACGACCGCGACGACGACCAGCGACAGGCAACCACCGCAGCCGATGATCGACGCGAGCGCGACCTTGAAGCCGGTCGAGAGTCCGCGGCGCTCGCGGCGGCGCGGTTCGGTCGCGTCCCACCCGGACGCGTAGGGGTCCGGCTCGCCCGTCCTATCGGTCGCGTCCGTCACGCCTCGTCGCCCCCGCCCATCCTCTCGTCCCCTGTCTCGTCCACCGCCCCATCCACCGCCCCGAGCGCCGCCAGCAGTCCAGCGAGGTCCTCGACGTCGACCACGACGCGCGTGTACGGCGCACCGTCACCCAGCTCCACGACGACGCCGTCCTCACCGAAGCGCGACATCCAGAACTCCCGGCGTCCGTCGCCGTAGTAGGTGCCCGCCGCGATCACGCCGGGGATCGAAGTGCCCGGCATGCGCCACAGGGGCGGCCGCAGCTCACCGTCGAAGCGCGCGACGGAGCGGATCGCGGCGCGCGGGATCGTCACCGCGCCCTTCAGCGACCAGAGTTGGTCCCAGCCCTTGATGTCCAGCTCGAGCGCATCGGCGGAAACGGTCCAGGTCGCGCTCATTCGGCGCCGGCGTCCTCGCGACTCCAGGTGAGCGACACGCGCTCGCCGGTCTCGTCGTCCTCGCCCTCGGGCAGCGTCAGGCCCGCGGCGAACGCGACCTCGAAGCCGCGCGGATAGCCGCGGTGCGTCGGGAACGCCACCTCGTCGAGCGGCCAGTCGCGCTCGAACCACGCGGTGAGTTCGCCGAGCAGGTGCTCGTCGAGGCGCGCGTCGAGCACGTCCGCGGTCACCCAGTAGGCGACGCGCGCCGCGCGCGGCCGGTCCTCCACCGCGTTCACGTAGACGCACCCGATGCAGCGCGAGCGATCCGGCGCGAGGACGGTGTAGGCGTAGGCCACGCCGTCGCCGAACTCCGCCCAGTGGCGCTCCATGTCGCCCACGTTCTGCTCGAGTTCGAAGTCCTCGGTGGGCCATCCCCAGTGCAGCGAGCCCTGCAGGTGCTCGATGCTCGACATGAAGCCCGTGTAGTCGAGCTCCGCGACGGCCGGGCGCAAGGGCTCGAGGCGCATGCGCTCGGTGACGAGCCCCCACGGCGGCACGAACGCGTGGTCGAACGGCGTGGCCACGTCGGGGCCCGAGCGCGGCGCGTGTTCGTCGGACGCGGTCGGCGCGGCACAGGCGGTCAGAGCGGCGAGGAGGGCCACGGGCAGGAAGGACTTCATCGGAAGCGTCAGCGGTGTCGGGGGGAACGGACGAGGCGGCGGGTCGACCGCCGCGTGATCACGCCGGGTCGACGGAACGGTAGGCGTCGATCACGGCGCGCTCGCCCTCGACGCCACCGCGACTGTTGCCGTGCTCCATGCCGACGATGCCGTCGAAGCCGCGGCGCGCGAGGTGGCGGAACACGGTCGCGAAGTTGATCTCACCCGTCGTCGGCTCGCGCCGGCCGGGGTTGTCGCCCACTTGGAAGTACGGCGTCTCCTCCCACGCGCGATCGATGTTGGGGATGAGGTTCCCCTCGGTGATCTGCTGGTGGTAGAGGTCGTTGAGGATCTGGCACGCGGGCGAGCCGACCGAGCGGCAGAGCATGTACGCCTGCGGGATCTTCGTCAGGAACTGACCGGGGTGGTCGCTGTGCGCGTTGAGCGGCTCGAGCACCATGACGAGACCCTCGGGTTCGAGGACCTCCGCCATCGCCTTCAGCGTGTCGATGCAGTTCGCCGTCTGGTAGTCCCAGGCCAGGCGTTGGTCGTAGCGACCGGGCACGACGGTCATCCAGGTCGCGCCGACGCGCTTCGCCACCTCGACGGCCTCCTTCGCGCGCGCCACGAGCGCCGCGCGCGCCTCGCGATCGCCGTTCACGTAGCGCGCGGAGCCGAAGTCCGCGTCGAGCACGAACACGCCCATGCGCATGCCGAGGTCGCGCAGCGCGGCGCCGATGCGTTCCTGGGTCGCGGCGTCGCGGCCCATCATCCCGTTGTCCTCCCAGGCGCGGAAGCCCTCGTCGTGGGCGAAGCGCAGCTGGTCCACGAGGTCGTCCCCCGCGCTGTTGCGGAAGGTGCCGAAGTGCGGCGCGTAGTCGAGCGCGAAGGGCGCGCCGCGATCGGCCGAATCGGCGGCCCGGTCACTCGCGGCGTCCTGTGCCGCCGCGCCGCTCGCCGCGAAGCCGCTCGCCGCCAGGCCGGCGCTCGCGCCGAGGAAGCGTCGTCGATCGATGGGTTCCATGGGGTCGTTCGCGCCGTGCCTCACTCGCCCGCGGGCTCGAACTCGAGCACCCACGACGCCTGACCCTCGAACTCGAGCTCGATGCCTATCTCCTCGCCCAGCTGCGGAATGGTCGCGCGCATCTCGAGCAGGCGCTCGAACTCGGCGTCCACCTCCAACCGCACGAGGTGCCCGACGCGCGTGTCCCACTCGAGCGTGCCCGTGAACTCGAACTCGCTCTCGATCTCGACCGATTCGAGCGCCTCGAGCTGCGGGTCGTCGGTCCCCTCGCCCAGACGCATGATCGTGTCGCGTACGTCGCGCGTGGACGCGGCGTCGCCCTCCAGCTCGACGACGGCGAGGCCGGTGTCCTCGTCGACGGAGACGAGCTTCAGCTTCAGTTCACCGTCGAGCTCCTCGGTGAACGGAGCGAGGCACTGCGCGCGCAGGAGGTAGTTGCCGGTCTCGGTGGTCTCGCGCGCAGGGCGCGCCGAGGCGTCGCCGCCGAACGCGAGCAACTCGCCGAGCGCGCTCGCCTCGACCGTCCAGCCCTCGCGCAGGTTCGCGTCCGCCGGCGGCAGCAGCCCCAACGCGTCCACATCGAAGCTGAGCCCCTCGAGCAGACTCGCGTCGGGCGCGTCCTCCTCGTCCTCGTACGCGACCGTGAACGCGCCGTCCTCGCCGCGCGACCACACGACGGGCACCTCGACGAGCTCGGTCTCGAGCTCCACTTCCACCGGCTCCGTCCCGAACGACTCGACGACCTCGCCCTCGAGCGAGTCCTCGAACGTGTCGACGACGCGCCGGATCCGCACGAGGCGACCGTCGTCGTCGCGGCCGACGGTGTCGGTCACGCCGACCGTCACCGCGTGGGCGAACTCCATGGAGAACTCGTCGGGCAGCCCCTCCTCCTCGTCGCCCATGCTGCGCAGTCCGTCGACGAGCGAGTACTCGGCGCTGTGCACGAGGGTCTTGGTCACCACCGTGCCGTCGGGCACCGCGTGCTCGAGCGTGGCGTCCTGGAGAACGGGCGAGGCCGCGACGAAGGCGGCGCCGACGAGGGCGAGGCTGAGCTTCATGCCGCGCACGGTAGCAGCCGCGCGCGCGCCCGGGGGCTTCGACCCGACTCCGGGAACCGCGCGGCTCAGACGCGGACGCCGCGCGCGCGACGCGCCGCGACGACGAGCAGGACGAGCGTCGCGAGCCCGATCGCGAGCGCGGCGAGACCCGCGCGGAGCGAGGCCGGCCGGTACACGAAGCGCACGCGGTGCTCGCCGGCCGCGAGCGGGAGCCCCCGGAACACGGCGTTCGCATGGGCGAGCTCGCGCTCCTCGCCGTCCACCTCCGCGACCCAGCCGGGGAACATGAGCTCGGTCAGCACGAGCAGGCCGTCGCCGTCGAGTTCGACCTCCATCTCGACCGCGTTGTTCGAGAACGCGGGCGCGCTCACCGTCGCGCGGCGCAGCGGTGCGGCCGGGCGCCAGTCGGTGTCGACGCTCGCGAACGCGAGCGGGTCGAAGCCCTCCGGCGAGGCGAGCCGTGCCGTGAGCGCGTCGAGGTCCCCCACCTCGCCGACGCAGAACGCGCGCGGCAGCGGATCGACCGCGCGGTACACGAACACTTCGGCGTAGCGCGGCGCGTTCCGGTCCGGGCCCGCGATCAACGACCAGCCCGGCGCGAGCAACGGCTCGGCGACCGCGATGCGCTCGACCGCCGTGAGTCGGAACAGCGGACCGGTGAGGTTCACGCCGCGCGCGTTCCACCCCAGGATCCGGTGCACGCCGGGACGGACGACGAAGCCCACGTAGTTGTAGTAGCTCGCCGGCTGCATGCCGTCGTAGCCGCGCAGCGAGTACAGGCCGCGCACGAGCGCGGCGTTGGGCGGCAGCACGGCCGGACCGCCCATGAAGCGCGACGCGGGCGGCGCCTCGGCGAGCACGCGTTCGGTCGCCGTCTCGGGGAACGCGCGGCGCGCGTCGACGGCGGGGTTCAAGCCTTCGGCGAAGAGCACGAGGCGCAGCGCGAGGCCGACGCCGAACAGGAACGCGAGCGGCGACGCGCCGGCCGTGAACGGCACGAGCGCGAGCAGCGCCAGTCCCAGCCAGGTGCCCGCGGGCACGCGCCAGGGGCGCACGACCTCGAAGCGCGCGACGCGCACGGTCGTCGCCGCGCCGCCGTCGCGCGGCGCGAGCACGAGCTCGGCGACCCAGTGACCGGGCGCGAGCCGCGACGCGTCGAGGTACGGCGAGCGGAACCAACGCGCGCGCGCGCCGACCTCGCTCGGCACCGCGGTCGCGCCGCCCCCGACCGCACCGCCCTCGACGCGAGCGCGCGCGGCGGGCGACGGCGCGTCGAACAGTTCGAACGACGCGGTGTCGAGCGCAGGCGCGGGCGCGTCGGGATCGACCGACGCGAAGCGGACCGACACGTTCTCGACGCGCGCGGGATCGAACCAACCCTCGAGGTCGATCCGCCGCGTGTCGACGCGTTCCGCGGGCGCGACGACGAGGCCGACGGCGTCGCTCGGCTGGGGTTCGAACGGCTGCGCGGGCGCGCTGCGCCGCAGGCCGTCGGCGAAGGGGCCCACGACGACGAGCAGCGCGAGGACGAGCGCGGCGCCGAGCACGCGCTCGCGCCGCCGCCCGACCTGCCAGGCCTCGGCCGCGAGCAGCGCGAGGCCGAGCGCGGCCACCGGCGCCAGGCGCACGGTCGCGCCCAGTCCGACCGCGGGCACGAGGCGCTTCAGTTCGAGCAGACCCGGCGCGCGCTGCGCGAGGAACCAGGCGAGGAACAACCCGACGACGAACACGCGGCGTCCACGCAGCGGGCCGCGTCCGCGCAGCGCGCTCGCGAGCGCCAACGCGGCGAGCGCGAGCGGCGCGAACAGGCTGGCCTCCTCGAGGTACGAGCCCGGCCCGAGGTAGCCGCTCGGATCGTCGGGTCGCCCGAAGCGTCCGGGCACGAACGCGAGCACCGCGCCCTCCGGCAGCCCGCGCCACGCCAACGCGGCGGTGGCGAGCACGAGCGCGACCGCCCGCACGACGCCGCGCCGCGTCCCGTCGATGCGCCGCGACCACCACCACACCGCGCCGAGCGCCGCGAACGCGAGCACGCCGAACGCGTCCACCTCGCCGAGCGTCGGCGCTTCGGTCTCGCGCACGAGCTTGGCGGCCGAGTGTTCGAGGTACTCGAGGAACGGCACGAGCATCGGCCCCGCGAGGGCGGCGCCGACCAACAGCCCGGCCGCGGCGAACGCTGCGCCGACGCGCGCGACTCCGGTGGAGACGACGAAGCGCCACGCGCACCACAGGCCGACGAACGCGCACGCGTAGAAGCTCGTCTCCGGATGCCCCGCGAGGACGCAGCCCGCGGTCAGCGCCGCGAGCGCGACGAGCGCACCGACGCCGCTGCGTGCCTTCTCGCGCGCGGCCACCAGGGCTTCGACCGCGACGAGCATCCACGGCGCGAACGCCGGGACGTGGCCGAGCGGATGGTTGAGCCACAGGACGCCGAACGCGCTGAAGCCGAAGCCCAGGCCCGCGATCCACGGCGCGCCGCCGGTGAGGCCGAGCCGCCGCGCCAGCACGAACGCTCCGAGCGCGCCGAACGCGAGCCGCGCCCAGGCCGTGAGCGCGAGCCCGAAGCGGAAGCCGCCCTCGCCGAACAGCCACTCGAGCGCGACGAGCAGAAGCACTTGGGGATCGAGCACGCCCGCCTGCGGATTGCCGAGACCCGGCGCGCCCATGAACACGTGCGGACACCACAGCGGCGCGTCGCCCGCGAGCCACGACTGCACGACCCAGCGGTAGTACGGGTAGAAGACCGTGCCCTGGTCGGAGAGTTCGGCGTTCGCGACCGTCGGCTCGACGCCCTGTCCGGCGAGGTGCGCGGACCACGGCAGCTGGCTCGTCACGGTGTCGACCGCGAGCAGCGTGCGACCGCCCGGATCGAGCAGCGCGTCGCGCAGCGGAACGAACGCGAGCACCGCGAACACGACGAACGCGAGCCAGGTCGGCGTCGTGCGCGTGGCCGGCGCTCGTGTCGCGCCGTCACCGGGCGCGCCGTCACCGAGCACGCCGTCGCCGGCCTCGCCGCGGCCGGGTTCGCTGCCGTCCGTCTCGCTGTCGCTCCTGCGCTCCATGGGGACCGGCGAGCGTAGCGGGCGATGCGCGTGGGGCGCGCGCCCCTTGTATCGTGACGAGCCGCGCGAGCGCGCAGCGGGAGACGCGCGCGCCAGCGCCACGAGCCCGCGGCACCACGACCGCGCCGCCACGATGACGGACGCGCCCCATTCCACCGCCGCACCGCGACGACCGACCCGCTTCGAACGCGCGGCCGGTCCGCTCGCGGCGGCGACCCTCGTCGCGCTCCTGTGGCCGCTCGTCGTCGGCGCGGCGGGACCGGTCGGCGACGCGTCGCTGTTCCACCTGCCCTACCAGATGCTCGTCGGCGACTTCGCGCGCGCGGGCGAGCCGCTCCTGTGGAACCCGTGGACGAACGGCGGGTCGCCCGACGGCGCGGAGCCGCAGGTCGGCGCGTTCAGTCCGCTCGCGGTCGGTGCGGGACTCCTCTTCGGCGGCACGAGCGCGGCGTTCGTGCTGTTCTGGCTCGCGACCTGGTGCCTGTCGGCGCTCGGCGCGGCGCGACTCGTGCGCCACCTCGGCGCGCCGGGCTGGGCGCAGTACGCGCTGGCGCTCGCGTGGTGCACGAACGGCGCGTTCGTCGGCCACGCAGGGCACACCTGCTTCGTGTACGCGTTCGCGTTCCTGCCCTGGTCGGTGTGGCTGCTCGATCGCGCGCTGGACGAGGACGACGCGCGCGAACGCCTGCGCCTGGCCGCGTGCGCCGGCGGTTGGTGGGGCCTGTCGGCGCTCGCCGGGTATCCGGGGCTCGTCGTCGTGCACGCGATGGTGCTGGCGGGCTGGACGCTCGTGCGACTGCTGCCCGGACGCGCGGACGAGCCGCGGCGGACGAGCGCTGGACGCGGCCTCGGCGCGCTCGGCGCGCTCGTGGCGACGGGGCTCGTCGTGCTGAGCCCGAGCTACGCGGCGTTCTTCGTCGAGGGCGCGGGCTTCAGCGCGCGCACCGGCGCACTGACGCGCGAGATCGCGACCGGTTGGGGCGCCGAGGACCCGGCCGCGGCCAACCCGCTCGAGCTCGCGGGCCTGTTCACCCTCGCGAACCCCGCGCTCGCGCCCGCGGCGTCGGACCCCGAGCACGACCCCTTCGCGATCACCGATCCATCGTCGGTCGGCGCGAACGCGGGCGCGATCGTGTGGCTGCTCGCGCTGCTCACCCTCGCGCGCCGCGCGCGTTCGCCGCGCGACCTCGCGCTGTTCGCGTTCGGCCTGCTGTCGCTCGCGCTCGCGCTCGGGCACGCGCTCCCCCTTCGCGCGTGGGCCTACGACCTGTTGCCGCCGCTGCGCTACTTCCGGCACACGGCGTTCTTCCGCGTCGGGCTCTTGTTCGCGCTCGTCGTGCTCGCCGCCCGCGGTTCGCGCGCGATCGACGCACCGCGCGTGCGCGCCTTCGCCTTCGCGCTGACGGCAGTGATCGCCGCCGTGACCTACGCCGCGCTCGAGTCGTTGCCCGAGTTGGCCGGCGGACTCGACGCCTCCTGGTTCGCGGTCGCGCCGCTCCTGCCGCTGGCGGTCGGTCTGGCCGCGCGCGGCGGCGACCCGGTGCGCACCGAGCGCGCGCTCGCGGCGACCTGCGTGCTGGGCGCCGCCTTCGCGCTCGTCGTCGGCCGCCCGCTCGTCATGCAGTCGCCCGAGCGGCGCCAGGCGCTCGACGCGCGGCACGATCCGTCGCTCGTCGCCGGCGAGGCGGGCTTCGTGCGCGCGCCGTTCGCGTACACGATCCCCGAAGCGCGCACCCAGGAGCTGCTCGCCGGCGACACGGCCGCGCTCGCGCCGTACTTCGCCGACCCGGTGGCGAACCTGTTCGACTCGGCGAACCTGCCGGGGAAGGAGAGCGTGCTCGCGGGCTACACGGCGCTCAACAACGAGCGCCACCACCAGCTCGCCGCCGTCGCGCCGCTCGTCGAGCAGGCGCTCGGCCGCGAGCGCGTGTTCACGGCGCGGCGCGCGCTGTTCCTGCCCGACGACGACGCGACCTTCGAGGCCTTCGCGGCGGCCGCGGCCGGCGGCGCGGTGCCGCTCGTCGTGCACACGAGCGACGAGCCGGCGACCGAGCTCGGCGACGACGCGGCGGAGCTGATCGGCGAGGCTCGACTCGAGCGCACGCCCTTCGCCGTCCGACGCTACGAGCCGCGCGTGCTCGAGCTCGAGCTGCTGCGCCCCTCCGACGAGCCCGCGTGGCTGTTCACGACCGAGCGCTGGGCGAAAGGCTGGTCGGCGACCGCAGTGGACGCGAACGGCGTGGAGCGCGCCGTGGACGTCGAACGCGCCGGCTTCCTGTGGCGCGCGGTGCGCCTCGAGCCGGGCGATGGCGTCGTGCGCTTCACCTACACGCCCTTCGGCTGGCCGTGGCTGCCGGTCCTGTCGTGGGGAACGCTCGCCGCGCTGGTCGCCGTCTCCGTCGCCTCGGCGCGACGCCGGTCGGGACGGGATGCGATACTGGACGCGTGAACGACGACGTCAAAGAGCGCATGCGCACCGAGTGGGACGCGCGGGCGAACGAGAACGCGCGCTACTACATCGCCGACCGCGAGTCCGAGGGCATCGCCTTCGACCTGTCGGGATGTCGGGACGCGTACCGGATCCTCGAGGAGCTGCACCCGCACCTGGCGCCGGACATGGCGCTGCTCGAGATCGGCTGCGGCATCGGTCGGATGCTGCGCTTCTTCTCCGTGATCTTCCGCGAGGTGCACGGCTTCGACGTGGCGCCCGGCATGGTCGAGCAGGGCCGCGCGTTCTGCGCGCGCTACGGGAACGTCGAGCTGCACCTGGGCGACGGTGCGACGCTCGCGCCGCTCGAGGACGCGTCGATCGACGTGGCGGTGAGCCACGCCGTGTTCCAGCACGTGCCCGACCTGGGCGTGATCGAGAGCTACGTGAAGGAGGCGCATCGGGTGCTGAAGCCCGGCGGCGTGTTCAAGTTCCTCGTGAAGACCGAGCGCTGGACGCACCAGGGCGAGGAGCACGACACCTGGCACGGCGTCGAGGTGACGCAGGACGACGTGCAGCGCTGGGTCGCCGAGCACGGGTGGGAGCTTCTGAACGCGTACACCGCCGACGAGCCGACGACGGCGTGGGTGGTGGTGCGGAAGCCGGGCGGGTAGGGAAGGCGCTTCGAGGGAGTGGCCGTGTTCGGTGGCTTCCGGAAGGGCACAGAGGCGCGCCCTTCGGGCGCTACACAGAGCCGGCGCTGCGCGCCGGAGAGGGCCACGGAGGTGGAGCGCTTCGCGCTCCACGAAGACGCGCGCGCTCCGCGCGCGCGGGAACCGGACGGGAGGCGTGTCGAAAGGGCATTGCCTCGATGACGCTGGCCGAGGGGCGCTCCATCGGTCCAGTGCGCGACGACCGCGGTCGGGTTCCGACGGGCGCTCCGCGCCCGTCACGGGACGAGGGCCCGATTCCGGCCGGCGCTCCGCGCCGGCCCCGAGCCCTCCGGCGAGCCCGAAGGGCGAGCTTCTCCGCCGAGCGCGAAGCGCTCGGCGCTCTGTGGTCCTCTCCGGCGCGCAGCGCCGGCTCTGTGTAGCGCCCGAAGGGCGCGCCTCTGTGCCCTTCTTCCTTTCCCCCGCCTCGACGACCCCCACGCCAGATCCACACCCCCTTCGCGTGACCGCACCCCGATTCCGGGTCACACTGGGGCACCCCATGTCCGCCTCTCCCCCCACGGAACCGGCCCCGCCCGACGGCGACGGGCCCTACCTGTCCGTCGTGCTCCCGGTGTACGACGAGGCCCAGGTGCTCGAGCGCAACCTCGGTCTCCTGCTGGACTTCCTGGACGAGCACAGCTTCGGGCACGCCACCGCCGGACGGCCGCGGGGCGACTTCGAGGTCGTCGCCGTCGACGACGGCTCCAAGGACGACAGCCGCGCCATCCTCGAGCGGATCGCCGCGCGCGAACCCCGCCTCGTCGTCCGCGGCTTCGACGCCAACCGCGGCAAGGGCGCCGCCGTGCGCGACGGGATGCTCGCGGCCCGGGGAGACTTCGCCGTCTTCATGGACGCCGACCTCTCCACCCCGCTCGAGGAGTTCGGGCCGCTCGTGGCGGCGCTCGAGGGCGGCAACGACGCCGTGCTCGGCAACCGCCGCGCGCCCGGCAGCCGGATCGAACGGCACCAGCCCTGGCTGCGCGAGACGCTCGGCAAGGTCTTCACGCTGCTCACCCAGTTCCTGCTCGTGCCGGGCGTCCACGACTTCACCTGCGGCTTCAAGGGCTTCACCCGGGACGCCGCGCGCGCGGTCTTCTCGCGCTCCACCGTCGACCGCTGGGCGTTCGACGCGGAACTCGTCGTCATCATCGCCGAACAGGACCTGCGCCTCGCCCAGGTGCCCGTGCGCTGGAAGCACGAGGACGACACCAAGGTGCGCATGTTCGCGGCCGGCGTGAACGCGCTCGCCGACCTGCTGCGCGTGCGCCTCAAGCGCCTGCGCGGCGCCTACCGCTGATCCCCCACCCGCTCCGAGCCGCAGCACCATGTTCCGAGGCAAGCACGTCGCCGTCGTCGTCCCCGCCTACAACGAGGAAGGGACCATCGCGGGTGTGGTCGAGGAGTTCCTCGAGGACGACTTCGTCGACCGCGTCATCGTCGTCGACAACAACTGCAAGGACGCGACGGCCGAGCGCGCGACCGAGGCGGGTGCCGAGGTCATCACCGAGTCCGCGCCCGGCTACGGCTGCGCGCTGCGCGCCGGGCTGAACCACGGCGCCGCGACAGGCGCCGACGTGCTCATCATGACCGAGGCCGACGGCAGCTTCCGCGCGGAGGACGTACCGAAGCTGCTCTTCTACCTCGTCGACTGCCGCATGGTCCTGGGCACGCGCACGACGCGGCAGATGGTCGAGCAGGGCGCGAACATGCACAAGCTGCTGCGCTGGGGCAACGTGGCCATGGCGAAGCTGCTCGAGCTGTTCTGGTACCTGCCGCACGAACCGCGACTGACCGACGTGGGCTGCACCTACCGCGCCCTGTGGTCGTCGACCTGGGAGTCGATCCGCGAAGGCACGCGCGAGCCGGGTCCCTCGTTCTCGCCGGAGATGATCTGCGCCGCGTACCAGCGCGGTCTGCGCGTCATCGAGATCCCCGTGCACTACGGCGCGCGGCTCGGCGGCGAGAGCAAGCACAGCCAGAGCCTGCTCCACGTGAGCAAGACCGCGATCGGCATGTTCCGCGCCATCTGCCGCAAGCGTTTCCTCGGCTGACGCGACCCGCGAACGGACGTGTTCGGCCAGCGTTCAGGCGCGCCGAACGCTTCGGCCGAATGCGCGCGAATCGCGAAATGGTGCGCGTGATCCACACCGCGCGGGAGGTCGGTAACCGCGCCTGAGCCTTCCTCTAGGGCTAGTCGGTCCCCCCCAGTGACCGACCCCCCACATGCAAGGCTCACCGTCCGAAGCGTCCAACGGCGCGTCGCTCGACCCCGGTCGCGCGCCGCGCGATCCGTTCGGTCGCGCCCCACGCCTCGCGGCGCCCGGCGCGGCCGGTTCCGATCCCACCCGTGCCGACGATCCGGCCCGCCGCGACGATCCGGCCGGGCGCGACGGTGCGGCCGAGCCGACCGCCGCCGGTCCCGCGAGCGACTCGGCGCCGGAGTCCTCCGCGCGTCGAGGCGACCGATCCGCGGCGCGCGTCGCGATCGCGGCCACCGACGCCGCGCTCGGCGACGCACTGGTGCACCAGCTGGGCGACGCGCCGTGGAGCACGCGCGCGACGCTCGTGCCTCCCACCGACGCGGCGCCGGGCTGCGACGTCCTCGTCGCCGAGGTCCGCGACGGCTCCGACGCCGCGCTGCTCCTCGAACGACTCGGCAGCGGCGAACAGCGTCGGGTGGTCGTGCTCGACCGCCGCGGCGAGGCCCGCGCGCGCGTCGCGCTCCTGCGCGCCGGGGTCGACCACGTGCTCGACGCCGACGCGAGCACCGAGGAGGTGGCGGCCTGCGTCGGCGTCCACCTGCGGCGCCTCGCGCTCGTGCCCGCGCCGAGTTCGGGCGGCACCCGCCCCGCGCGCATCGAGGTCGAGGACGGCCTGGTGGTCGACCTGGGTCGCATGCAGATCGAGCGCGACGGCACGCGACTCGACCTCACGCCGCTCGAGGCGGGGATCCTCGGACACGTCATCGAGAACGCCGACCGGGTCGTCGCGCGCGACGAGATCCTCGAAGCCGTGTGGGGCCCGCGGGAGACGCGGGCCTGCGCGCGGACGGTCGACGTGCACGTGGTCGCGCTGCGCCGCAAGCTCCACGGCGAGAGCGGCTCGCAGCGGCTCCTGCGCACGGTGCGCGGGCTCGGCTACCGCTGGTGCGGCTAGGAGCCTGTCCGAGAAAGTCCCTGCTGCGGCTTCGCCCTCGACGGCGATGCGGCGTCAGCCTCGCCGATCCGTGCTCAGCGACCCTACAGGGTCGCCCGGGCCGTCCCGACTTCGTCTTCCTCAGCTCGCCGCCGATGGCTTCGACTCGCGACGGGGCTTTCTCGGGCAGGCTCCTCGCCGGCGGGCCGGGGAAGCCCCAGGCGCGCGGGCGGCGCCGACCGTTGACGAGCGCTTGATCCTCGCGGGCGTCAGATCGCGCGACTTTCGGGCCCCCGCGCCCTGCCAGGGATACACTTGTCGAGACGCTGCCCGTGCGCGCGGGGGCCGGCAGGGCCCCGGCGCGCGCTCTGTGTCGGGCGCCCCTCGCGCGGCGCGCCCACCATCGTCACGCGCTCCCCCATCCGCAGCTGCTATGCACGTCGTCGTTCTCGGAGCCGGCCTCGCCGGCCTCGCCACCGCCTTTGAGCTCGCCAAGACCGGCGTCCCGGTCACCGTGGTCGAGAAGCACGACTTCGCGGGCGGTATGGCCTGCTCCTGGGAGAAGGGCGGCTTCTGGCTCGACCACGGCCCGCACCGCTTCCACAGCCGCGACGAGGACCTCATCAAGCACCTGTACGAGGTGCTCGACGACGACATCGTGATCCGCGACCGCATGTCGCGGATCTACATGCAGGGCAAGTTCTTCGACTACCCGCTGAAGGCGATGAACGTCTTCAAGGGCCTGCCGAAGGGCCTGATGATCAAGGCGATCTGGGACTACGTCTGGATCCGCATGGTCCAGATCTTCAAGCCGATCCCGGACGACAACTTCGAGAACTGGGTCAAGAAGCGCTTCGGCAAGACGCTCTACGAGATCTTCTTCGGCACCTACACGTCGAAGGCGTGGAAGATGCCGTGCGACCAGATCAGCGCCGACTGGGCGAGCCAACGCATCAGTCAGGCGAACCTGTGGGACACGATCGTCAAGACCCTGAACCCGCCGCGCGAGGGCGAGGTGCGCAGCCTCGTCAACGAGTTCTGGTACCCGCGCACGGGCGGCATCGGTCAGATCGGGCGCAAGTACGCCGAGAAGATCGAGGAGATGGGCGGCCGCGTGCTGCTCGAGTCGCCCGTCGAGCGCATCGAGGTCGAGGACGGCGAGGCCAAGCGCGTTGTGTGCCGCACCAAGGGCGGTGAGGAGCTGACGCTCGACTGCAGCGAGATCGTGAACACGATCCCGCTCCCCCGCCTGCTCGAGACCCTCTCGCCCGAGATCGACCAGCCGGTGCACGACGCGATCGGCAAGCTGCGCTACCTCGGCATCGTCTTCGTGTACCTCGAGGTCGAGCAGCCGACGGTCTCGCCCGACCACTGGGTCTACCTGCCGGAGAAGCACCTCACGGTGCACCGCATCAGCGAGTTCAAGAACTTCTCCGACGCCGACGCGCCGGGCGACCGCACGGTCGTGTGCTGCGAGATCACCTGCAACGTGGGTGACGAGCACTGGAACATGGACATCGACGAGGCGACGCAGCTCGCCGAGAAGGACCTCGTCACGGTCGGCCTGCTGAAGCCGGGGACGGCGCGCGGCCTCGACATGCACAAGCTCCCGTACGCGTACCCGGTCTACGACCTCACGTACAAGGAGAACCTGGACACCCTGAAGAAGGCCGCGAAGCAGGTGAAGAACCTGCGCACCACCGGCCGCCAGGGCCTGTACCGGTACAACAACATGGACCACTCGATCGCGATGGGCCGCCGCACGGCGAAGACCATCGCGAAGGGCGTGGACGCCAAGGCCGAAGAGGTCGCGGCCGAGCAGGAGTACTTCGGGTGATCGAGCTCCCGGGCCTCGCGCGAGAGGTCCCCGAAGGTGCGTTCCAGGACGTGGCCTGCGGGCTGTGCGGCTCGCGGTCGCGCGAGGTGAAGTTCACCGACGGGCCCTTCTCCGTCGTCACCTGCACGGAGTGCGGGCTGACCTACGTCACGCCGCGACTCCTCGACGAGTCGCTGATCGCGGACGTGTACGACGAGGGCTACTGGAGCTCGAACGCGGCGAAGGACCGCGGCTACACGGACTATCGCGCCGATGCGCCGCTGTACCTCAAGACCTACCGCAAGCGCTACAAGATCGTCGACCGGTACTTCGACCGCCCCGGCCGCGTGCTCGACGTGGGCTGCGCGGCGGGCTACTTCCTGGCCGTGATGCAGGAGAAAGGCTGGGACGTGACCGGGCTCGAGCCGTCCGACGCGATCCGCGCCCAAGCGATCGAACGACTCGGCGAGGAGCGCGTGCACGCCGGCCTCCTGCACGAGGCGCCGCTCGAGCCGCACTCGTTCGACCTGGTGACCTTCTGGGACGTGATCGAGCACATCCCCGACGTGGTGGGCGCGCTCCAGTTCGTGCGCACGCTGCTGAAGCCCGGCGGCAAGCTCTTGATCGAGACCCAGAACGTGGCGAGCAAGACCGCGGCGAAGATGGGCAAGACCTGGCACCACTACAAGCACGCCGAGCACATCTACCACTTCGACCCGTCGACCATCGCGAAGCTGATGGACGACGCGGGGTTCCGGATCCTCGAGAACACGCCCAAGCTCGGCGGCAAGTTCGTGAGCCTCGACTTCATCGCCGAACGCGCCGGCCGCGTGCACCCGGTCATGTCGACGCTGCTCTCGCCCCTCAAGTTGTTCGGGCGCGCGTCGGTCTACATCAACCTCAACGACGAGATGATCGTGATGGCGGAGCCCGCGGGCGACGCCTGAACGATCGACGCGGCGCCGTGGACCAGAAGGCCTACGAACAGTTCCTGGGGCTGGAACGCGAGCACTGGTGGTTCCGCGGGCGACGCGCGGTCTACATCGGGCTCCTCGAGCACCACCTCGACGGCGCGCGTCCGCAGCGCATCCTCGACCTGGGCTGCGGCAACGGCGGGTTCCTCGAGGACCTCGCCGGGGTCGGCGAGCACGTCTTCCCGTCCGACATCTCCGTCGAGAGCCTCGGCTACTGCGCGCAACGCGGCTTCCCCGACGGCGTCGCGTCGTCCGGCTACGCGCTGCCCTACGCGGACGCCTCCTTCGACCTCGTGTGCATGTTCGACGCGATCGAGCACATCGAGGACGACGACCGCGCGATGCGCGAGGTGGCGCGCGTGCTGAAGCCGGGCGGACGCGTGCTCGTGAGCGTCCCCGCCTACCAGTTCCTCTACGCGAACAACGACCGCGTCGCGCAGCACTATCGGCGCTACACGCGCCCGCGCCTGCGCCGCGTGTTCGAGCAGGCCGGGCTCGAGGTCGAGCGCAACACCCACGCGAACGTGTTCCTGTTCCCGGTGATCCTGCCGGTGGTGCTCGCGATCAAGACGCTCGAGAAGGTGCTGAAGAAGGACGCGAACAGCGACCACACGAACCTCTCGTGGCCGATCCCGAAGTTCGTGCACGACGTGTGCTTCAAGCTCTTCGCGGCCGAGCTGCCGTTCACGAAGCGCTTCGACTGGCCGGCGGGCCACTCGATCGCGGCGATCGCGCGCCGCGGCTGAGCCGGTCCACGACGGCGGCTCGAGTAGGCGGCCCGAGAAGGCGGTTCAAGAAGACGGGTCGAGGTGGGCCGCGAGCCCGTCGAGGCTCGTCTCGAGCGCGCCGCCGACCGCGTCGTCCATCAGGAGCCCGACCCAGCGGTGCACGGCGCCGCCCGCCATCTCGCCCGAGAGGGTCCACACCACCCGCGTCCCGCCGTCGAGCTCCTCGAGTCGCAGCGCGCAGTCCGAGCGCAGGCGCGTCTCGCCGTCGACGAAGGTGAGCACCAGGCGCACGCGATCGTGGGCGTGCGACTCGACCAGCTCGAGCGAGCGTTCGCCGTTGACGGGGCCGTTCCAGTGCACGGCGGTGGGCCGTCCGCGCGCGTCCTCGCCGGCGAAGGTCCAGGCGCACTCGGGGTCGGCCGCCTCGGACCAGTAGCTCCACGCCGGCCAGGTCGCGAGGTCGACCAGCGTCGCGAAGACCGCCTCGCGGTCCGCCGCGATCTCGCGCGATCGCTCGACCTCGTACTCCTTCGGGAGCATGAAGCCGATGGCGTAGAAGAGGACCACGAGCAGCGTGACCAGTCCGAGCAGCTTCTTCATCGGCTCAGCCTACGCAGCGCGCGGCCGCGGTCCTACGCTGCGCCGATGGACGCCACCCGCTCCGAGCGCGCAGCCGTCGCCGTGCTGAAGGTCGGCGTCGCGGCGCAATGCATCGGCGCGGCCTGGAAGTTCACGCTCACGGACTCGAGCCTCGACTCCTTCGCCCTCATGGAGCTGGGGTGGTCCGCCGGAGCGGCGGCGGGCGTCGACCGCGTGCAGGTGCTGCTGCTCGCAACGAGTGCCGTCGTGGCCCTGACGCGCCCGCGCTCGCTCCTGCTCCTCGTGCCCGCGCTGCTCTTCGCGATCGAAGCGGCGGCCCACGGCGCGGGGCACGAGCGCTTCTCGGACCTCGCCCCCTTCGCCGCCGCGATCCGCGTCGCGGCACCCATTGCGCTCGTCCTGCTCGCTCGCCCGACCGCACGGGTCGCCGCCGAACGAACGCTGCGCGTGGCGATCGCGGTGGCCTTCGTCGCGCACGGGCTCGAGGCCTGGGCGCGACACCCGGCCTTCGTCGACCTCTTGCTGGCGTTCGAGCTGCGCCTGCGAGCCCTGGGCCTCGGCATCGGGCTGGACGAGCGCGCGGCTCGCGATCTGCTGATCGTGATCGCGGTGCACGACTTCGTGCTCGCGGCGCTGCTCGTGGCGCGGCGTTGGCGCGCGGTCGCGTCCTGGATGGCGATCTGGGGCGGGTGCGCGGCGCTCGCCCGGGTGGTCCAGGGCGGCGGCGTGCTGTGGTTCGAAGCGGCGCTCAGGGCCTGCCACGCCGCGGCCCCGCTCGCGGTCGCGATCCTGTTCGCGCGGGGCCGCGCCGAGCGCCAGACGCCGTCACAATGAGCGCTCCCCCCCGCCCGTCACCGCCATGTCGAAGCTGTTCATCGCCCTCGCCCTCCTCCTCGGCGCCGCGCCCACGGTCGGCACGCAGGACTTCAAGGACGACTCGCCGTTCGTCCCGCTGTGGACGCCCTTCGAGGGCACGACGCCCGCTCACTGGCGCGTGGTGTGGCACGACGATCCGTGCACGAGCGCGAGCATCTGCTGGTCGACGCGCGACGCGACCGACGACACGCGCCTCGTGCTCGTCGGTCCGCGACCGGCGACGCGCGGGCTCGCGCCTGCGGACCTCGAGGCCGTGAACCTCGAGGCTACGAGCCTCGAGGGCGCGCGCGAGCTCGTCCCCACCTCCTGGGCCTACACCCCGGGCGACGACGAGGGCGACCTGCCGCTCGGGTACGCCCACGCGGTCCGCCTCACCGGGCTCGCGCCGAACAGCCGCTACGACTTCGCGATCGTCAGCGGGGACGAGCGCACGCGAACGCTGTACTTCCACACGGCGCCGAGCGCCGGCGTGGACTTCGAGGTGATCTACGGCGGCGACAGTCGCACGGGCTGGCGCGACCGCTGCCGCGTGAACCTGATGATCGCGCAGCTCGTGGACGGCGACGCCTTCCCGCTGTGCTTCGTGCACGGCGGCGACTTCGTCGAGAGCGGGAGCAAGAGCGCCGAGTGGCTGCGGTGGCTGTCGCACCACGAACTCACGACGGGCAGCGACGGTCGCGTCCTGCCGATCCTGCCGGCGCGCGGCAACCACGACTGGGGACCCTGCTACGCGCAGGTCTTCGACCACCCGGGCCGCACGCGCGACGGGTCGGGCGCGTGGTTCCGCACCGACCTCGGTCGCGACGTGTCGATCCTCCACCTCGACACGAACGTCCCCGCGCTCGGCGACCAGTTCGAGTGGCTGGGGTCCGAGCTCCCGCGCGCGCGGGAGTCGGCGCGCTGGCTGCTCGTGAACTACCACCGTCCGATGTTCCCGGCCGTGAAGACGCCCGCCGCGGCCGCGCCCTTCTGGGTCCCCGCGTTCGAGCGCAACGACGTGGACCTCGTCTTCGAGTCGGACGGGCACGTCATGAAGCGCACGGTCGCCGTGCGCGACGGCGCACCCGACCCGACGGGCGTGACCTACCTGGGCGAGGGCGGGCTCGGCGTGCCCCAGCGCACGCCGAACGCGGACCACTGGTACTACGACGGCGGCTTCACCGGGCGCGGCCACCACGTCTCGCTCGTGCGCTTCGAGACCGAGCGCCTCGTCATGCGCTTCGTCGTGCTCGACGAGGCGGCGAGCGTGCTCGAGAGCGCCGAGCCGCTCGTGCCGTTCGGCGCCAGCTGGCGCCACCTCGCGGGGAGCGATCCCGCGGACGACGAGTGGACGGGCGCCGGCTTCGACGACGCGGACTGGCCCACGGGACGCGCCGGGTTCGGCTACGGCGACGACGACGACGCGACGGTGCTCGACGGGATGCAGGGCGCGTACGAACGCGTGTACCTGCGCGCGCGCTTCGACGCCGATCTCGACGCGCTCGCGACCGGCGACCTCCTGCTGGGCGTCGACCACGACGACGGCTTCGTGGCCTGGATCAACGGCGTGGAGGTGGCGCGCAGCGCGGTCGCGTCGGGCTCGGGTGCGAACGCCGAGGGCGTCAGCAGCCACGAGGCGGGGACGCCCGCGGTGTTCGACCTGTCGCGCTTCGAAGAGCTGCTCCGCCCCACGGGGAACCTCCTCGCCGTCGAAGGGCACAACCGCGGCGCGAACTCGAGCGACTTCACGCTGCACCCCGGGCTGTTCGTCGGTCGCGCCCCGAGCGACGACCCGACGGTGATCCGCACCACCGAGCAGGACGAGCACGCCTTGGAGGTGCGGGCACGAGCGCGACGCTGAACGGGCCCGCGCCGCTCGACGGCGTCACGGTCCGGCGGCGTAGACGTCCGGCGACGTAAAGGTCCGGCGTCGTCGCCGTCAGGCGTCGTCGCGATGGACCGTGTCCGGCGAGAAGGCCGGCAGGCAGACCGCGACGTAGCTGGCGCCGCCGGCGTGGGGCGTGGAGTAGCGCACCCACTCGCCCGGCGCCGTGACGATCGCCTGGCCGGCCGTGACCTCGAACGCGCCGTCCTCGTGCTCCACGCGGAGCGTGCCCGTCAGCACGACGGTGACCTCCTCGAACTCGGGTCGCTGACCCGGCTCGACCCAGCCCTCGGGCGAGACCATGCGCGCCACGCTCAGCGAGGCGTGGCCGCTGTTCACGCGACCGACGAACTCCTCGATCCGCTTGGGCTTGTTGCCGGCCGGCTCGATGATGGACGGCGCTTCGATCAGTCGGGGCATGTCGGACTCGGTGCCGGAGCTCAGGCCTCGGCGGCGTGGGCGCGCAGGTCCTCGATCTCGCAGAACTCGAGCGCGGAGAAGTGCGTCGCCTCGAGCACCACCTGCGGCGCCACGCCGGCCTCGAAGGCCTCCTTCCAACGCGTGACGCACAGGCACCAACGATCGCCCGGGTTCAGGCCGGGGAAGCGGTGCTCGGGCATCGGCGTCGACAGGTCGTTGCCGCGCAGCGCGGTGAACTCGAGGAAGTCCGCCGTCATGACCGCGCACACCGTGTGCAGCCCCATGTCGTTCGCCCCCGTGCGACAGCAGCCGTCGCGGTAGAAGCCGGTGAGCGGCTCGTGGCTGCAGTCGAGGAGGTCGGAGCCGAGGACGTTCTTGCCGCGCTTGGTCGCCATGCGCGCATCCTAGCAACCCGGACGCGCGCTCCCGACCGCCGCCTCAGGCCGCGATCCGTTGGATGGTCTCGAGCAGGAGGCGCCGGTCGATCGGCTTCGTCACGTAGTCGTCGCAGCCCGCCTCGAGGCAGCGCTCGCGATCACCCTGCATGGCGTGGGCGGTGAGGGCGAGCACCGCGACCGACGCACCCCGGGCCCGCAGGCGGCGGGTGGCCTCGTAGCCGTCGACCTCGGGCATCTGCATGTCCATGAGCACCACGTCGGGGGACGCACCGTTCGCCTGCGACGCCTCGAGGTACTCGAGTGCCTCGCGTCCGTTGCCGACGACGTCGACCTCGGCGCCCGCGCGGCGCAGGAGGATCGAGATCAGGCGCTGGTTGTCGAGGCCGTCCTCCGCGAGGAGGACGCGCATGCCTTGGAGCGGGAGCTCGCCGTCGCCCGCGCGGTCGGGCAGCGCGGCGACCGGCGCTTCGATGTCGAGCGTGAGCGCTGTTTCGCAGGGCGCCCCGACGACGCGGGCGGTGAAGGTGCTCCCCTCGCCGACGCGGCTCACCACGTCGACGTCGCCGCCGAGCAGGCGCGCGAGGCGGCGCGTGATCGCGAGGCCGAGCCCGGTGCCGCCGTAGCGGCGCGTCGACGACGCGTCGATCTGCGAGAAGGTCTCGAAGACGCGGGCGACCTCGTCGTCCTCGATCCCGATCCCGGTGTCGGTGACCGCGACGCAGAGCTCGACGAGGCCGTCGGTGGCAGGTCGTACCGTCGTGCGTACGCGCACGGAGCCGGAGTCCGTGAACTTGATCGCGTTCGACAAGAGGTTCGAGACGATCTGGCGCAGCCGCACCGGATCGGTCTCGAAGCGCTCGGGTAGCGAGTCGCCGTGCTCGACGACGAGCTCGAGGCCTGCGTCCTGGGCGGACGGACGGTGCAGCTCGCAGACCTCGCCGACGACGTGACGGACGTCGACCTCGCGCTTCTCGACCCGCAGCTCGCCGGCTTCGATCTTCGAGAGGTCGAGGACGTCGTCGAGGATCGCGACGAGCTGCTCGCCGTTGCGGCGCAGGGCGTCGCTCGCCTCGCGCGCGTCGTCGGGCTCCATCTCGTCGTCGTGCAGGAGCTCCGCGTACCCCAGGATCGCCGCCATCGGCGTCCGGATCTCGTGGCTCATGTTCGCGAGGAACTCGCTCTTCGCGTGGTTCGCGGCCTCGGCCTGCTCGCGCGCGGCCTCGAGCTCGCTCGCGCGATCGGCGAGCAGCGAGCGCGAGCGGCGCAGGTCCTCGAACATGCGCTCGCGCGTGCGCTCCTGCTCGCGACGCTGCGTGACGTCCTGGAACGAGCCGAAGACTCGGACGCAGTGACCGTCGACCACGTCGGCGCGGCCCATCGATCGCGCCCAGAAGGTGCGGCCGTGGGCGCTGCGCATCTCGAGCTCCACGTCCCACGGGACGAACTCGTCGATCGCGCGCTGGACCAACCCCTGGATGATCGGCCGCGACTCCGCGGTGTAGAAGGAGAGGGCCTCGTCCAAGCTCGGTCGGTGTCCGACCGGCAGGTCGTGGATGCGGCACACCTCGTCGGACCAGGCCACGCGTTCGCGGCGGACGTCGAGCTGCCACGCACCGATCGAGCCGAGGCGCGCGGCTTCCGACTCGAGCAGGCGCTTGTACTCGTAGTCGGCCTCGACCTGCAGCTCGAGCGCTTCCGCGCGACGCGACGAACGGAACGCGAGCACGACGAGGAAGAAGACCAGGAATCCGCTCGCCCCCCACTGCCCGAGCGCGCGCAGCGCGGGAGCCGCGCCGACCGAGAGCGACGCGGCGGGCGCGACGAGCTCGAGCGTGAGCTCGCGCCCGGCGAAGGGCACGGCGGTCGCCGCGCGACGCATGCCCGACGCGACGAGGGCCTCGTCGGGAGCGTGCACGAGCAGGTCGCCGTCGCGCAGGACGAGGGCGCCGCCGTCGATGCCCTCCAGCGTCGCATCGACGACCTGGGAGTAGAGGATCGGCAGCGCGACCCATCCGCGAACGCGTTCCCACGCGGGCTGGAACTGGGCACCCGAGGCGCCGAAGCGAGACTCCCAGGGACTGTCGAGCGGCCGGGACCGCCGCAGCGGTGGGGAGGGAACCGTCGGCGGCAGGTCGAGCGGCGTCGCGCCCTGCTGGTCGCGCCCAGGTCCGTGGTGTTGCGGCGGATGGACCACCGCGGCCTCCGACACCGAACGGGGTCGCCACGGCGCGGGCGCTGCGCCGTCGGTCCACGCGACACGGTCGGCGCGCGTGTAGATCGGCAGGTACATGGCCGTCGCGACGAGGTCGCCTTCGATCTGGACGAGCGGGAAGGCCTCGGCCACGGCGATGGCGTCCGTGCGCGCCGAACGCTCCAACGCGTCGCGCGACTGAGGGACGGACGCGACGTTCAGGCCGATCGCCGCCGCGTTGAACTCCGATGGAGCGTGGTAGCGGATGACGCACAGGTCGTCGTACCCGCCGTCGCCGATCTGGGAGTGGTCGAAGACGCGGTGCTCCACGCCCTCCTCCTCGCACCAGCGCTCGACCCAGCGGTCGACCTGGTCGGCCGGGACGCGCTCGATCAGCGCGATGCCCGTCCCGCCCGCTTCGGGCAGGTTGCGCACGCACGAGGTGACGAAGAGCTCCCACTCGAGCGGCGAGATCCGCTCGCTGGACTCGATGAACGCGCGACTGGCGTAGAGACCGTCCTCCAGGCGCGCCAGGCGCGCGGCGAAGTCGTAGGCGACCTCGGTGGCCACACCCTCGAACTCGGCCTGCTCCTGGAGCCGGGCCTGGGACCACGCGCCCCAGGTCGCCGCACCGGTGACGAAGCACGCCACGGTCGCGACGGCGTACTGGATGCGCCGGTAGCGCCGATCGGAGACCGAGCGTTGAGGGGTCCTCGGGGAGTCCATGCGGGGCGGATCGGCACGCCGGCCGCGCGACCCACAGGCCGCGATCGGCGCCACCCCGGCACTGGGAATCCCTCGTCCACCCCCGTGCGCAGGCCCGTGAGAAGGCCCGTGCGCAGACCCGCTCAGCCGCCGCGCGAGTAGCGGCGACTGACGTTCTGACGCCCCATCTCGCGCAGGCGCTCCTCGTCCTTCTTGAGGCCGAGGTGGTGGGCCTTCGACACGACGCTCTTCACCGAGCGCGACAGTCGGCGCGCGATCTCGAGGTTCGCCTCGGCCGGGTAGAGCTCGCGCAACAACTCGAGCTCCTTCTCCGTCCACCGCGGCATGCGCGTGGAGCTCGCACCCTTCAACTTGCGCACGAACGCCTTGTCCTTGGCGAGCGCGTAGCGCGCCGCCTGGCGCCGGATCGACTCGACGCTGCGGCCGAGGATGACGGCCAGGTCCTCGTCGGTGCGCTGACCGTAGACGCGGCGCAGGCGCTGGACCTCGTCGTGGCTCCACCGACCCGACCGCCGCACGCCGCGCAGGTGCTCGATCTGACGCTCCACGTCGGCGACCGTGCGACCCAGGACGCGGCCGATGACTTCGGTCGTACTGGCGCCCAGGTACTCCTTGAGCTGATCGATCTCGTCGCTCGACCAGGCTCCGCGGCGCGTGCGACTCTCGAAGACCTTCGCGGCCATCTCCCCCACGCTCTTGACCGAACGCCCCAGGTCGCGCGCGATCCGCTCCTCGGTGCGCAGGCCGTAGTGCCGGCGCAGGTGCTCGACCTCCTCGTTCGACCACCGCCCCCGACGGCGCGGCTTCGTGGCCTCGCCGTCCGACTCGGCGTCGGCGGCGGGCGAACGTCGCTTCGAGGGCATGGCGACCGGGGGTGGGCGGGAGGGGAGGGCCCGCGGCGGCGGGCAGGGGGAACGAGCGCGCAAGTCGTTTCCTGCACGCGCCTTGGACACCCGCGAAGGCGGACCTTCGCGACGTGCGCGAGTCTAGGGCCCGCGCACGCCCGCGCGCTGCGTGCGCGCCCCTCCGTGCCCGCCCTCGGGAATCGTCAGCGGGCGTCGATGCGCTCGTAGAGCCGCGCGCGCTCCTCGCGAACGAGCTCGCGGACGTCGCGCGCGCGGCGCAACGAGGTCACCTGCTCCGCCAACTCGCGCACTTCTTCCATCGTCGTGCTGCGCAACAGGTACTTGATCTCGGGCACGAAGTGCGGCGCGACGCTCACCGCCGTGTAGCCGAGCCCGAACAGGATCAAGGCGTTCAACGGGTCGCTGGCCAGATCGCCGCAGACCGAGCACGGCTTGTTCTGCTCGGCACAGGCGTCGGCCACCTCGCGCAGCGCGTGGAAGACGCTGGGGTCGTACGGCTCGTAGAGCTTCGCGACCCACGAGTTGTCCCGGTCGACGGCGAGCAGGTACTGGACCAGGTCGTTCGTGCCGACGCTGACGAAGTCGATCTCGTGCAGGAACGAGCGCAGGTTGAAGATCGCCGACGGCACCTCGACCATCACGCCGAGCGGGATGTCGTCGGGGATCGAGTAGCCCTGGTCGTTGAGGTCGACGCGCAGCCCGTCGAAGATCGCGAGCGCCTCCTCCAGCTGGTCGACCGAGCTCACCATCGGCATCAGGATGCGCAGCTCGCCGCGCGCGCTCGCACGCATCGCCGCGCGCAGCTGCACGCGCAAGAGGTCGGGCCACTGCAGGCTCACGCGCAGTCCGCGCCAACCGAGTGCGGGGTTGCGCTCGGGCGGCATGCGGAAGTAGTCGAGCTGCTTGTCGCCACCGATGTCGAGCGTGCGGATGGTCACCGGACGCCCCGCGAGGCGCTCGGCGACGCGGCGGTAGAGGCGGTACTGCTCCTCCTCGGAGGGAAACTCCCGCTTCTCCATGTAGAGGAACTCGGTGCGCAGGAGACCGACGCCGTCGACCTGGTCCACGTCGAAGGTGTCGAGGTCGTGCACGCTTTCGATGTTCACCTCGCACACGAGGCGCTGACCGTCCGAGGTGTGCGCGGGCTCGGCCGCGAAGGCCGCGACCTGCTTCTGGCGCCCCTCGCGCTGTTCGATGCGCTCTTCGAACTCCGCGCGGTCGTCCTCCTCCGGCTCGAGCTGGACGAGCGAGTTGTCACCGTCGACGCACACCTCCATGTTCTGCTCGAGGCGCCCGAGCAGACCCGGGAGGCCGACGACGCACGGGATGCGCATCGACCGCGCGAGCACGGCGCCGTGCGAGAAGCGCCCGCCCTTCTCGCAGATCACCGCGAGGACGCGACTGCGATCGAGGAACGCGATGACCTGCGGCGTGAGTTCGGGCGCGGCGAGCACGACCTGCTCTTGCGTCTGCCCGATCTCGGCGCGGTCGCGCTCGAGCAGCATGTCGAGCACGCGCCGCCACGGGTCCGACACATCGGCCGCGAAGGCGCGCACCGGAGCGCCCTCGAGCTTGCCCATGCTGACCTCGAAGCGATCGATGAGGCGCTGGACCGCGGCTTCGGCGTTGATCCCCTCCTCGTTGATGGCGCGCTCGACCGTGCCGATCGCCGCGGGGTCGGAGAGGATCGCGCGGTGCACGGCGAAGATCTCGGCGTCCTTGGCGTTCGTCGCGCGCGCCACGCGGTGCTGCTGTTCCTGGAGCAGCTGCTCGACCGCGTGGACCGCGGCGCCGAGTCGGGCGATCTCCGCTTCGATGTCCCCCGCCCCCACGTACCAGGTGGGCACCTCGGTCGAGCCCGCGCGCACGATGTGGACGGGTCCGATGGCGAGGCCGGAGGACACGGCGAGACCCTTGATGACGCGGCTGGAGACCATGGGGCCGAGTCTACCGCCCGGCCGGGGCAGGCCGCCCTCGTGCGCCGCGTCGGTCATCGCTCGCCGCGCGCCGCCCCGAATCTGGCGATCCCCCTCAAGCGCGCGGTGCACGCGCGTCGACCCCGAACGAGTCCGAACACCAGGGAAGGCGGCGACTCAGGGGACGCCGGGGACGATGAAGCACACCGAAGGGACCGACAGGGAGTACCGCGAGAGCGGTGAGTACGAGGAGTTCGACGCGGCCTACGACGGGTCGATCGAGCCGCTGGAGCGCGACCCGCTCCCCGCGCCGCTGCCCGCGGTGCGCGAGTGGCTGGCCGTGCCGCTGGGGCTGGCCGGTCTGGCCTCGTTGAGTGGCGCCGCGGCCTTCGGGGCCGAGAAGCTCGGCGTCGTCGACCACGCCCTCGTCGACCGCGCCACCGCGTCGCTCACCGCCGTCGGCGCGACGCCGGCGCTGCTGGCGATCGGCGGCGCGGCGCTCGTCGGCCTGGCGGCCGGAGCGTTCGGGCGCATGCGCCAGACCAAGCGCACGCTCGCCGCGCTCGCGCAGAGCCCCGACTACGGCGCGTGGCTCGAGGACCTCGACGAGGGTCTGCAGCGCATGCACGTGAGCCTGGTCACCGTCGAGGCGCACGTCGCCGGCGCGATCGACGGCGCGCGCGTCGACCTCGCGCGGCGCATCGAACGCACGACCACCGGCGACGACCCGCAGCTGCAGCAGCTCGAGCAGGCGCTCGGTGGTCGACTCATGCGTCTCGAGTCCTCGGTCAGCGCGCTGTCCGCGACGCTCGCGCGCCTCGAGGAGGAGGACGCGGACGACACGACGACGGCGGCGATCGCGACGCTCGTGACGCGGCTCGAAGCGGCGCTCGCCAAGGTGGAGGCGCTCGAAGCGGCACCGCGCGCCGACGCGACCGAAGACGCGGCGGCGAGCACGGTGGAAGACGCGGTCGAGAGCACGGTCGAGAACGCGGTCGCGACCGTCCACGAGGACGCGACGCCGACCACGAGCGTGGAGCCCG
>Ga0180435_10000130_pt1 | contig 74584 bp, 70 predicted proteins | sample SS_ome_3_FD_132467 | JGI IMG/M metagenome (GOLD analysis project Ga0180435, IMG submission 132467) | Hypersaline lake sediment archaeal communities from the Salton Sea, California, USA - SS_3_S_1 metaG | ecosystem: Environmental > Aquatic > Non-marine Saline and Alkaline > Hypersaline >... | reverse complement strand
CACATCGGTTTGGTGTTGCCGATAAGATAGAAATGGCTCCCTATAAGGTCCCCTTGGGGAAAAATGGGTTTTTTGCGATGTCAAAAAAGTCAAAGTATATCGAGCGTGTTGCTGAATTTGAACAGCAGTTACGGGAGATGGTGCAACGTGGTGAAGTTGACGCCATTATTAAAGAAAGTTTGGATAGATACAATCGATAGGGCATTTAAACGGTTTTTGTTTTCCGGGTGGAAAGATCAATTTCGAACCCGAAAGGGGTAAATGCCCGTGAGGCATTTGACGCTTACAATCAAAGGCCTTTGAACAGATGGTAATAGATATCTGAAATGTAAATGATTCCAACCGGTTTTCCGGTGTCCATCACCGGCAGCCGCCTGTATTTATTTTTAACCATTCTGTCTAATACGGTCATGATGTGATCATCTTCTTTGGCGGAAACTATATTACGGCTCATTACCTGTTTGACCTTTTTGCCTTTTAGATCCTGTACTAATTGCTTCATCTTTCCGTTCCAGACCAACTCACTACCCTCAATACCATGGTTTAAAAAAGCCGGTCGAATGTGATAAAGAATATCAAACATCGTCAATACACCCACCAGTTTATTCAGATCATCGGTAACCATAAGACTAATTGTTTTATGCCCTGTCTTTCTGACTTTGCCGTTAAGTATGTTTTGGATAGCCTCATCCAGGGGCGCTTCTTCTTTAATAAAGTCAAACTGTTTTTCCATGATGTCTTTTACTAAAAATGGCATATTAATTCCTTGATATCATTATTTAAATTTATTTTTCTGTCTGTTTAACGGCTTCAATTTCTGACGCAACCGCTATATCGTCTTCTTTTATGTTCGTCAATGAAAAAATTAAAATCGGGATGGGCGGCGGAGGGCGCATAAGGAGTTAATATTATCTGAAGATCTGCGCTTTCCGGCTAAAACAAGCTGTCATTGATAATTATTGAATCAACTTGAAAAATTTAGATGGTATACCTGGATAACCACTTCAGGCAACTTGCCGGGACGGTTTTTTAGTGAACTGCTCTGAAGGGGTCACGTCATCTCTTTTAGGCGGAAAAGAAATGAGCGTGTACTTCCACTCCTGGCGAACATGGTTAAATGACTCTGTGATGTTTTTGGAAAATTCTTTCGCTTCTTTTGCCGATGTATAAGGCAAAATAACGCCGATCTTATTTCTTCCATACCAGCCGATGTGGTCATAGTCGTGCACTTTGCAATTTATCAAGTCAACGATACTGTCGGCATTTTTCTTCTTTAAGCGCAATGCCCGCAGATCAAATACGACAACACTGAACACATGCCCGTTTCGATGTGCACGGCTGCGCTCTATTTTAAGCTTCCGGCGAAATTCATTTTCAGAACTGATGTCAAGCATTGAACCTTGTTTTGCTCCGAGCAGGTGGTAAAATCGTTTCATCATTTTAATCCTTTTCTAATTCAGCCCAATCTGAGTTATGCACATGCAAATAAACGCAGATGCATTGAAAATTGACGTCATAAACCGGCCCCATCCAACCAGACTTCAGCCCGATGGTCCCGAGACCTTTCTTAAGCACATCAGCACAAATCATGCCACTTGCATGAAAAATCGTTATTGTCATAATTATCAAATGGTTATCTGGACCACCCAAAGGTCGGACAAATGGAAATTGTGAAATAAAAGTTATAATTTTAATTGAAAAACATACCTATAGGTATGAACCGGAAAGCCTGTTATCAAGGCGATCGGCAGGTAGTGTATCCTGTAAGAAAATATCATTTCACAGTATGTATATTGATAAAGATTTGATTTTTAGGTGATTTTGTTGCTATTGATGACATGAACCGATTTGAGCTTTCATACCGAAACCAGGCTGGAAAAGGAGGCGCGATGACACTTGAAGTTGTTTCCAGAAAAGCCGAAGGCACTTCCGGCAAACCACCGATGCTTTTTGTTCATGGCGCCTGGCACGGGGCCTGGTGCTGGAACAAATATTTTCTTCCGTACTTTGCCGAAAAAGGGTTTGATGCCTATGCCCTCAGTTTTAGAGGGCACGGAAACAGCTATGCTCCCGACAACTTCCGTGGAACGGGAATCTCGGACTATGTGTCGGATGTGGCAGCCGTGATTGACCGGCTTCAAGAGCTGCCGATAATCGTCGGACACTCCATGGGCGGACTGGTAGCTCAGAAATACCTTGAAGAAAATACACTTCCCGCGGCAGTGCTTCTGGCACCTGTTCCCGTGAGAGGGGTGTTGGGCACCACCCTTCGCATCGCGCGGCGCCACCCCCTTGTTTTCATGAAGGCCAACCTGACGTTGAGCTTGTATCCGGTGGTGGGAAGCCTGGATCTCGCGCGGGAAGCGTTTTTTTCAAAGGACATGGAGCAGTCCCTGGTGAAGGAGTATTTTCGTCAACTGCAGGATGAATCCTACCGTGCGTTCCTGGACATGATGTTTTTCAAGCTGCCAAAGCCTGAAAAAGTTGACACGGACCTGTTAATACTCGGTGCCGAGAACGATACCATATTTACAATGGACGAGCTGAAACAGACCGCGGCGGAGTATGACACGTTCCCCGAGTTTTTCAGGGGAATGGCCCATGATATGATGCTGGAAAAAGACTGGCAGCAAGTGGCGGACCGGATAATCGCCTGGCTTGAGGAAAAAGGGATATAAGCTGTGAAGCGTTCAATCAGGAAAAAAACACGGTTTTTTAGTGGTGATGGGAGTGCAAAGAAGCTAGGGTTAACGCTTGCAGGCATTCTTTGCTCTGTCGTGCTGTTTTATTTTCCGGGGATTACCCTTCCCGGCCTGGATGACAGGACGGATGCATACTTTGAAAAGGCCATCACCAAGGCAGGGCTTACCTATGCAACCTGCCGTGTTATCAATGCCTCGGTATCCGTTATTAAGGAATCCCAACTCCAGCTGGAGCCGGGGGGCATCGGCGTCTCCCTTGCCATCGGTCAGGTCTTGGATCCGGTGGATGACATGACGGAACGGCTGTCCGATGTGCTTGTAACGGCAATTGCATCACTGGGGATTCAGAAACTGGCCTATGAAATCAGTGTATCCGTTGTTCCCCCCATCCTTGCCGTGTGCCTGGTGATACTGTCCGTTTTAATATGGATTCCCCGGGAAAAAATCCGGCTGTATCAGGACACCCTCCTCCGAATGATCATTCTGGTTCTTGTCGCCCGCTTTTGCCTGCCCATGTCATCTTTCGCAAATGACATGCTGCATGACCGGTTTTTTTCAGGCAAAATTGAACGTGCGAAAACAGAACTTTCAGAAGGGGTTGTGGAGTTTGAAAAACTAAAGGAGTTTTCCCTGCCCGAGACCGACGGGGTTATCGGTACCATTAAAAACAGTAAATCATTACTGGAGGAAAAAGCGGCCGAACTCAGGAATGCGCTGGTTACCATGGCGGACAGCATGGGAACCATAGTGGAGAGCCTGCTTAGCCTGACATTTTTATACGTCGGTATCTTCTTGATTCAGGTTATTATGCTGCCGCTCCTGGTGTTCTGGATCCTTGTAACGGTCGCAAACCGGCTTTTCCTGACCAGCATCCCGGTGGTGCTTAATCAGTAGTTTGCATCGGCGTATTCCAGCCAGCCGCCTGACTTTACCAGGGCTTCGTCAAAGTCCGAAATGTCAAAATCCACTTCCATGTGTTGATCCGGTGAAGAAACAAGAAAGCGCTTGCTTTCCAAGTCCGTTTCAATGGTTGTGTCTTTTCCCGAAAACTCGCGGAACAACCTGTCGATGGTTTCAGAAGGGAGCGTCACGGCCAGCATACCGCAGTTGAACATGTTCTGCCTGAAAATTCGTGCAAAGCTTTCTGCAATGATAAGGTGAAAACCGTTGACTTCAAAAGCCCAGGGCGCGTGCTCCCGTGATGATCCGCACCCAAAATTACTTCTGGTGACAACGACATTCTTATTGTCCAGGTCCGTTGAAGGGTCAAATTCCTCAAGGTTTAAATCTTCCAGGAGGTAGGGTTGAAGTGCATCCCTTGATACCTCGGTAAGGTATTTTGCGGGAATGATTTCATCCGTGTTTATGTCCGACCTGTCAAGAAAGAGGACGCGTCCGCTGAACCGTTTCATTCCTTTCCTCCGGAATTTGAATAAAGGCTTGAGTTTGTGATATGGCCGGCGACCGCACTTGCCGCAGCCGTTGCAGGGCTCATTAGATGAACCATTCCCCCTTTTCCCATTCGGCCGTTAAAGTTTCGGTTGGTTGTCGACGCACAGACCTCCCCTTCAGCCAGAACGCCATTGCTCATGCCCAGGCAGGCACCGCAGGTGGGGTTGGTGACACAGAAGCCGGCATCCAAAAATAGTTTTACAATCCCCTCTTCCAGGGCGTTTTTGAAAATAGCCGGGGTTGCCGGAGAAACAATACCCCTTACATGGGGATGAACTGTCTTGCCTTTAAGCTCCTCTGCCGCGGCACGAAGGTCTTCAATTCTCCCGTTGGTACATGATCCGATATACACCTGATCTATTTTTTCACCCTCCATATCGGCAACCGCTTTTACCTGGTCGGGCCTGTACCCGAATGTGACCTGGGGCTCAAGGGACGCCGCTTCAAACCGGATCACGTCATCATAAACAGCATCCGGATCGGGATGAAACGCGTTAAAGGCTTTCATGGCCTCATCTTTTGAACCATACTCATCTTTTATGAAGTCCCAGAGATAGTTGACGGTGGTCATATCCGGGTAACAGATGCCGCAGGTTGCGCCGGCCTCGATGGCCATATTGCAAAGCGTCATCCGCTCTTCCATGCTCATGCCGTCAACCACGGCCCCTGAGAATTCGATGATCTTGTTGGTTGCACCGTTGACGCCGATCTTTCCGATAATGGCCAGAATCAGGTCCTTTGAATAGACGCCCTCTCTCAACCTGCCCGAAATATGGATCCGTATGCTTTTCGGATAGTGAAACGCACAGACCCCTTTTAGGATTCCCACTTCTAAATCCGTGGTGCCGACTCCGGCTGCAAAGGCCCCAAAGGCGCCGTGGGTGCATGTATGGGAATCCCCCATGATAATGGTATATCCCGGCCGGACAAAACCTTTTTCCGGGAACAGCGCATGGCACACGCCATTCTTTCCCACGTCAAAAAAATCTTTGATATTATGCCGTTTCGCCCAGTCCCTCAGGATTTTTCCCTGGGTGGCTGTCTTCGAGTCCTTTGCGGGTGTGACATGGTCGATAACCGCTTTAATTTTATCGGGATCAAACACCCGGTCTTTCCCCCGTTCAACCAGGTCGTTTATGGCGGAGGGCGTTGTTATTTCGTGGCAGAAGACGGCATCCAGCCTGATGACATGAATATCTCCGGATGGATTATCCACATGGTGGGCGTCAAATATTTTTTCTGCAACGGTTTTTCCCATGATGTCTCCTTGAACCAAACATTGTAATGAGACTCCTTAAGTGCAGAATGAGAGCCCTTTTGTCAAGCAGGTTTTATATTTTTTTTATCCCACACACCGGGGATCTTTGTGTTGCAAAACCGGCACCTGCCATCGGAAAGATGGTAGACGGGAATGGCATACCCTTCCCTTTTTATCAGCAGCTTACCGCAGTTATGGCAGTACGTGTGGGAGCCCTCATGGCCGGGCACATTTCCGATATACACATACCGTATGCCTTCCTTCATTGCCAGTTCACGAAAGCGGGTCAGGGTGGAGACAGGTGTCGGGGCCAGGCGGTCCAATTTGTATTTAGGAAAAAACCTGAGGAAGTGAAGCGGATGATCGGGGCCGATGTTCGTGGTAATCCAGGCGCACATTCGTTTCACCATGTCATCATCATCCACGTATCCCGGAACCACAAGGTTTGTTATTTCCAGGTGAACATTGGCTTTATTCAATGTTTTACACGTTTCCAGAACGGGCTGGAGAGTGCCTCCGTTCAGCCGTCGATAGACGGCGTCGTCAAAGGCCTTCAGGTTGATATTGGCGGCATCAAGAACCTTGGAGAGTTCCAGAAGAGGCTCTTTATTGATATAACCGTTTGATATCAACTGATTGCAGATGCCGTTCCGTCTGGCGGTCCGGGAGGTTTCAATCATGTATTCGAAGAACGTGATGGCTTCGGAGTAGGTGTAGGCAATGGATGTTGATCCGTATTTTACGGCACCGGCCACCACATCATCGGGAAAAAGCTCCATATGCCGGACATCATCGGGCGTTGATTGAGAAATTTCCCAGTTCTGGCAGTTAAGGCACCTGAAATTGCACCCTGTGGTGGCAATGGAGAACACCGACGTGTTCGGCAGGAAATGGAAAAGCGGTTTTTTTTCCACCGGGTCAATGTTGGCGGCACATGGGTTCCCGTAAACAAGGCTGTACAGCACCCCGTTGATATTTACCCTGGAGCGGCAGACGCTCCTGTCGCCCGGTGAAAGAACGCACTTGTGAGGACAAAGGCCGCAGACAACTTTATCGCCGAATATTTTTGTATAATAAGAGGCTTCAACGGACCATTTCCATGGTTTCTCCGGCGCATCACCCTTGAACACCCTACCCCTGACGTCTTCCGCCCCCGGGTTTCCGGCTCCTTTGTTGAACAACTTAAACCCCTGGGCGGAAACCGGAGTCAGGCAGAATGCCGCGCCGGCATAGAGGAAATCTCGTCGGCTTATCATTTTCATGGTCGCATCCCCGCAATAAAAAGGCTCGACAGTTTCAGGAGAACAAGCGCTGCGGCGGTCCATTCAATTCCGGCATATGGAATCAAGACGGCACTGACGGCAATTGTTCCACAGGCGGCACCCATAAGATCAACAGAGAATATCCTGGCCGCGGCCCGGTTTTCGTTTCCCCTTAACGTAAGTGCTGTGGGAAACTGGCACCCGCAAGCAGCGGATACGAGGAAGCCGAAGACCAGGAAAAACAGCATGGGGAGTTGATCGCCCCAGCACCTGAGCACAGGAATATAGCTGCCTACAAGCAATATAAGAACGATATCCGTCAAGACAAGGACGCGCCTGCTGTTCCGGCGCAGCCTGTCGCCGAGCCAGGCGCCGGGAAGAAGACCGGCAAGAAAAACAGTAATAATAATGCCGATCTGGTGGTAAATGTATCCAAAATATATTTGAAATGTAAAGATTACAAGTATTTCGGCTCCCATTGTTGTGAACCCTGTTGAGAAAAGAACCACTTCTTCGGCATGAAGGCGGAAAAGGATGACGACAAAAAACACCGTAAACACCATATAAAACCAGAACGGTGAACCGGAAAAGGTTTCAAACCACTGGGAAAACATAATGGTGATAAGTTTTGGCGACATATCCCGGTTTATGGGCACAGACGGGTCGATTATATTGTTCACGGCATGTATTCTGGGGGTCGTCAAATTGCCGTAGAAATATCGACTGATAAAATCGGTTTGGACGCCTTTTTTCTCAAGCAGGGCGGGAATGTCAGGATTTAAGGGGCGGTTACTGCATAGGAAAAAAACGTTTTCCCCGGGCAACAGCAGGATATGCTTGAAGTATGACGACGCGGTGTTGAAAAGGGATGACATTTTTTTCCTCTGGGGCTCTGAAATATAGTTGTCATACCCCTTAACAGAAAAACTGAAGATACCGTTTGAAGACAAATGACGGTTTACAATTGAAAAAAATCCGTCGGTGAAAAACCGGTTCATCTGAAATGTCGTCGGTTCGGGCAGGTTGAGAATGATGGCATCGTAATGTTTAGCTGTTTGGAAAAGGTATTTTCTGCCATCCTGATGAATGGTGGTTAAAGCGGGGGTTTTTTGAATAAGCTCGTGGTTGAGCAGTGCCCGCGATACCTCAGGGTCTATTTCCACATAGTCAATGCTGTTTGGGGCATGTTTTGCCGCCTGCTTCACCATTCCGCTTTGCGCGGAAATCAACAGGATGTCTTTCCGGCTCCCTTCAAGTTGACTCATGGGAAAGTGAACGGCTTCTTCGGCAAGACCTTGATAGGCGGTACTGAATGCAGGTACGCCATCTGAAAAAAGAGTATAGAGGTCGGCGTTTTTGTGTATTTCTATCCTCCCGTACCTTGACTCCTTGTACCAGACAAGATGACCTTCCGATGGAGCAAGGGAGTGAGGTTCATAAAGGATACACGCCACGACGATAACGAGGTCAAGCAGGATGCCCCCACAAAGGGCGATTTGTTTTTTTAAGTCCCCGGAAAAGATAAATAAAAGTGAAAATAAAAGGGGAAGGGATACAAAGGCGGCGGCTTGAATCGGTGTGAGGAAATAAACAAGGACAAAGGAAAAAAGAGCGCCCCCCGCCACATCCCCTATATTGTCGGCGATATAAATATGTGCCGGGGGAAAGCCGGGCATATTGTCTCGGATATGAAAGAGGCTGAACGGAAGAAGAAAGCCGACGAGGAGGCTGTAGGGTGCTATGGTGACAAAAATGTATAAAAAAGTGTCGTAAAACCCGACGGAACTGCCATGGATAAAAACAAGGTCGCGCAACTCTCGAATAATGAGGATCTGCAGCGGAGATAGCGCCGCCAGGGCAACCGAGAGCCATGCCAGTATGCCTCTTGCCGTTGGTTTGAATTTCCTGTGAACGATCCGTGAGGACAGCGTCCCCATGCCGCCGATGACCATCCAGCTGAAAAGGATGAGCGCGATGACAAATTCATTGCCGCTGAACTGAGAGAGAAGTTCCCGTATCGTGAGAAGTTGGGTCGCCACCGATGCAACACCGGTGGCAATCACCAGCTGGATGATGGCGTTATCACTTTTTTTCTTCAAAATACTGAACCTGATAGGTATACACGTCCAGTTTTATGTTTTGCCACGCTTCAGCGGGAAGGCCTGCTTTTGAACAAAGATGTGAGAGAAACTCTTCATGCTCGGGGAGCTGGTTCCATACCTGGGGCAGAAACGTCGCCCGGGCAGCGCCCTTTTGAATGATAACCCCGTCTTCTTTCGGGCGCAGCTTTTTAACAAGGTCCTCGGCGTCCGAGTACTCAAGGAGTTGGGGCTCGGTAAGGATGCTTAATTCTATTTCGATTTCAGCCAGCTCATCCTCTGTAAGGGGGGTGAACCTGTGGTCATGAAATGCGGCATTGATGGCATTCCGCTTTACACTGTCCGTTAAGGGCTCAACAGCCGTGAGGCTTCCGATGCATCCCCTGAATTGGTCATGTTTGTTTATGGTGACAAATGTGGCATGGTGATGTGCCAATTTTTTGTCTTTTAAGACCTGCATCATCATATCTATGTCTTGTTTCGACAGATCTTCGCCAAACCGCTTCATAATGGTTTGCCGGGCAAGTGCAATAAGGGCCTGCCCCTGTTTTTTGGTGAAGCGTTTGGGGGAAGAAGCAACATTCTTTTTTTTCATAGAAAGATCTCCATAAAAAGCGATGGCTGCATATCCGACAACCCTATCGTGCCCTCCGGCGGTGTCCCCACTGTTTGAGTAGTGAAGAAGGACAGGCTGCCATCCATAATGTTTTGCCAACGTGAGTAAAATAGCAACCGGCGATACTCCGCATGCTGCATTATAACTGTTTAATAATTGATCTTCTTTCAGATCAAGTATCATACCTATTGTTTTTTTGTCCTTTGAACACGCATCCTTGTATGAAAGGTAGTGGGACAAGTCACAGGATGCCACAAACAGGGTCTTCGGGTCAATTATAGAATTAACGGCGTCTGTCAAACGGTGTATGTCAAATTTGGTTCCAACCACCACGGGCACCAGTTCAAAGTCACCAAGGTAATACTGCATAAACGGCAAAATCACTTCAACGGAGTGCTCCTGGGTGTCGGAGGCGGGAACATGGTTAAACAGGTCCGGCATGGCCAGCAGTTTTTTTGCATCCCGGTGAACGGGGATCTGTCCGAGGGGCGTCTCCCACACATCGGCAGAGCTGACCGCCGCATTTGAAAAGCCGATCCGGTGGTCCGGAGCAACGACAATTACTTTTGTATACATGTTTTTCCCGAGGACCAGGGAGGCGTGGGCGGCGGTGCGACCGGAATATGCATATCCGGCATGGGGAAGGATAAGCGCCCGCAATGTTCCGTTTTTCGGAGCAGCGAATTCAGTTTGTAAGGCTTTATCCGTCAGTCGTTTGATCGTGGCCGAAAGCTCGGAAGAAGACCCCGGATAAAACTTGCCGCTCCATACCGGCTTACGAATGGTGGTTGACCGGGCGATATCCGTGGGGCATACCCATACAATGAAAAAAAGCAGTAAAAGAGCCGTTAAAGGAAAAAACTGTTTTTTCATGGGGTCTCTCCACTACCTTGAGAGCAGCTCCGCCAGTTTGCCAAGACCAAGCTCATTTAATACGTCACTACCGGGCACCCCGCTTTCATCAAACCCTCTCATTTCATAGAACTCTTTAAGCATCAGGTCCATGTCCGGCACGCTTCCTTCGGTGGGGCCTTCTGCCATGGGCGTCATCAGTCGTTTAGGCAGCTTGTCTTCAGAGGCTCTTGCGCCGAAGAGGTTCGTCAGGCCCCGTTTCATATACCAAACCTTCCGGCCGATCTTCATAACATCTTCGATGGCATAGTCAAAGCCGGTGGCATGGTTCACCATGCTGACAGCCTGCGTGGCATTCAGCGGCGAAGCCCCGAGGTTACAAAACACCGCACAGCTGGAAAAAAACATTCCATAGTCCTGGGAGGCGACATTCAGTTTTGCCCGGCCCTCGCTTCCTTCGGGAAAGTCGTCGCTCAACTCCGGAATTTCCGGGATGAACATGGCGCCGCCTTCCACGTCAAAGGTAAGGCTTGCCTCGTGGCAGGCGCCTCTGGGGGAAATACCGTAGGCAAGTCCATAGCCGTGGGCACTTCTGGGATCATGCATGGGCGCTTCAAGCCCTTTGACCGTGGTCAAAAAATCCGAAGAATTACCACCAATATGCTCCGCCGCCCTGGCGCTGCCCTGGGCGAGAATTTTTCCGAAGCCGTCCTGTTTTCCTATTTTTTCGGCCATTTTTATAATGGCATCCGAGTTGCCCCAGGTAAGTTCCAGGCCGTCCGTATCGTCTTTGCCGATCAGGCCGTTTTCAAAACACTCGATGGCAAAGGCGATGGTGGAGCCGCAGGAAATCGTGTCCATTCCGTAAGTGTTGCAGATCTCATTTGCCTTGGCAATGGATTCAATGTTGGAATTCAGGCACATGGTTCCAAAGGTACCCACGGTTTCGTATTCAGGGGCCGGGCCTTTTTTCATTTTAAACGGGCCGTCTTTCACTTCAGACTCTTTTTTGCAGGCTACACTGCACCCATAGCAGGTTTTCTTTCCGGCATAAATTTTTTCTTCAATGGTAACCGGTCCAAGTTCATCAATGTCGTCCCATTCAGTCATCTGCCAGTTTTTTATGGGGATGTCTCCTGATAGAATACCGACATCCATGTGGGAAACCGTTCCGGTTGACTGCATTGCGGCAATAACAATGCTTTCGTCGTAGACTTCTTTCAGTTCTTTTTTGAGTTCTTTCAGGCCGTCCGGGTCCGCGGTTGTCAGTTTGCCGGTCCCGGTCACATATATGGCTTTCAGTTTTTTGGACCCCCAGACCGCCCCCATACCTGTCCGGCCGGCCACATGACCCTTATTATGGATAAGGGATGCAAACCGGACGAGATCCTCTCCGGCAGGGCCGATACTCAAGACATGCCCTTTTTTCTTTGACTGGCCTTTAAACTCTGCCCGAAGGGTGTCGGTCACGTCGTATACATCTTTTCCCCAGTATTCCTTTGCATCTCTCAACTCAACCGTGTCATCGTTGATATAAAGGAATACCGGGTGGTCAGATGCGCCGGTAACAACGATGCCGTCATACCCGGCAAATTTCAGATGGGCGCCGAAGTGACCGCCGACGTTGGCGTCCCCGTAAAACCCCGTCAAAGGAGATTTCGAGCAGACGGTCCATCTCGCCACCCCATCCATTACCACTCCGGTTAACGGGCCTGTCATCAGAACGAACGGATTATCGGCGGACAATGCATCAAAATCCGGATTGTCTTTTATGGCTTCAAGAAAAAACTGGGTGCCGAAACCCAGGCCTCCGATATTCTCCCTGGCAAAAGACTCATCAAGGGGTTTTGTTTGAATATTCCCTGACGTAAGGTCAACAAAAAGAATCTTTCCTGCATAACCGTTCATTTGTTTATCCTCCATGACATCGGCCACAAAACCGTTGGGTTGTTTTAGCTGGTTACTAGTGGATATTATATTGTCCGTAACCGTTTTCATCAAGATACTTCGGGTACATTGCATATGAAGGCTTGATAGCCGGAAGCAGTTTTAATATTTTTGGAACCGGCCCTTTTGCAATCATCTGACGTCGCGTCAGTGCCATGGTCAGGTTGACCTTTCCGAACCAGAACTTATGGGCGATATCCGCACTCATCTTCATATCCACTATCTCTTTTGTATCCATGTCATGGGGACGGACATCGATTTTGTCGCCTGAACAGTCAACGACAATGGAAAGATCCGGGTCAGTATAGTTGAAACGGATAATCAGCTTTGACGCCAACAGTTTGTCTGCAATTTGCGGTGTGTCGGCCATTAGTCTAAAAAAACCTGCAAGAACCTCTTCAAACTTTTCAGAACTTTCAAAAACGCCCATGTTGATACTCCTTTTTTTGAATTAATGATTAATATGCATTTTTTACATGTATGATAACTTCTTCGGCTTCCACTTCCTTTGGGTTGTATATGCTGGTTCCGTCCTCAACAGCCCCTTCCGCTATTTCCATGAGCCTGTCTTCCGTTACGCCGGCGTCTCTCAGCCGGATTGGAATACCGCATGCGTTGTTCAATTGTTCATTGAGTTTTTTCACAGCGTCGATGGCTTTTCTCGCTGCATCATCTATGGATAAGCCTGAAACATCCTCCCCCATAAAATATGCCAGTTTAGCGAATTTTTCTTTGCATTCCTCAAAATTATACTCCATTCCGTGGGGCAGAAAAATCGTGTTGGCAACCCCGTGGGGCACCCGGAAAAGCGCTCCGGTGGGGTGGGCCATGCCGTGAATAATACCCACCATGGAGTGGGAAAACGATGTGCCGGCCAGGTTCGATGCAATCAGCATGGCACCCCTGGCTTCCAGGTCATCGCCGTTTTCCACTGATTTAACAAGGTTTTTAAATATCAATTCAATGGCGGCAACGGCAAATGCCTCTGAATGGGGAGACGTGTCAATGCCCACGTAGGACTCCACGGCATGGGTCAGGGCATCCATGCCTGTGGCGGCCGTCATTAAGGGCGGAAGGGACTTGGTCATCAACGGGTCAAGAACAGCAAGGTCCGGCAGCAGGTAGCTGTCTGAAAAAGCCAGTTTGGTTTTATTTTCCACATCGTAGATTATGGCCGCAAGGGTACTTTCGCTTCCGGTTCCGGCGGTTGTAGGGATGACCACAAACGGCTTTAGCGGTTCCGTCAGTGTTCCGGCTCCGGAATAGTCCTCGATGAAATCACCGCCATGGGAAAATGTGAAGTTGGCTGCCTTGGCGGCATCTATGACGCTTCCACCGCCGACGGCTATCAATCCTTCGGCCCCTGATTCCGTGGCCTGCTTGCTGATGGCTTCCACCGCTTCGATGGAGGCATCCTGTGGAACATCCAAAAACAGGCCGGTTACCGCAACCCCGCCTTCTTCCATTCCTTCCTTTATGGGGTCCAGGAGACCGAGGTCATTGATCACATGATCGGATATCATAAAATACTTGTCGGCCTTAAACTCTCCCAATTCGTGGGTGAAGTCGGATGTAAGACCTTCGCCATATATTACTTTGGTGGGTTGTCGAAACTGATAAAATTCTGGCAGCATATTTTCCTCCTTAATGTATCATGTGTTCAATGTGCTAAATGATCTCCCGGCAGGTAAAGATAAAAACCATTACTTATACCTTTGAGACAGTGCAAAATTTTTTAACAAAAAGCAACAAAAAAATACTGTTTTTTCAAGACGTTTGTTGATCTGTCAGCGAGACCTGAATGACGCCATGGGAATCTTCATTTATACTCAATATCGCATACTGAAATATTGACCTGTCGCCGTTTCCCTGGCCGGGATTGAGGCACGGCACGCCCGATATTTCGGTTTGGATGAAGCCGGACCGTTTTGGTGACTCATGGATATGGCCGTGCAGAGACACTTTGATTAAACCGTCGGCAGACCACGTGGTTATAAAATTCCGTATGCTCATACTCCCCACATGGGTACCGTCGGAAATCACATCAAGAGGGGTGTTATACGGGGGGGTATGGGAAACAAAAACAAAGGGACGGTCTATAGCGGCCGATAACCGCTGGAGATCGCTCTCAATCGTATCCGTTGAGTCAATCTCTATGTGCGCTTCTTTAATTGCGCCCCCGTGGGACTGGACGCCACTCAGGGCAACATATCCATCCGGTGCATAAGGCCAGTCTGTTGAATCGGGTTTCTCCCAGTCTTTTCTGTGAAACGGCGTCGGCGGGACATTCATATAGCCTAAAATATCCATGCTATCCGTTAACCGGTGTTTTTCCATGTGCAGAAGATGAAGCAGGGTTCCGTTGTGCTGTTCAAGTATGTTGCGGTTGCAGGCCAGATCGTCGTTGGCCAGATCCAGGTACAGGGGGATATGGTGTCCGGCCTTAAATGCCTGCAGGGCCGGAATGAAGACATTGTTGAGATATGCCGCCTGCGCATCGATAAGGCCCATGGTCTGCGTTCCCGGAAGACGATGCGGCACGATGTCCCCTCCGACGATAATGCAGTCAACAGCGGCCTTTTTCGCAAGCGTCAGCATGGATGCCAAGTGGCGGCTTCCTGCATGAATGTCGGAGGTATAAAGTATTTTCATTGTGTTAAGCTTTTTGGTTTTTTTCCATTTTACAATTTAATCGTTTTAAAATTTTTAAAAAACTTTTTTGTCATCCCTCCGATGATGGGTATGTCCCAGAGAAAAGGGATGGTCAGGTCAATGTCGAGCACCTGGGATTCCTCGACCGGTTTTTTTCTGGTTTCTGTAAACCGCCTTTCCTTGTTGGGCATCAGCGCATCCAGTGATATCTGAAACCTGAACCCCATCCTTTTCGAAGATGGTTTGGCTGGAGAGGCGTCTTTCTCCTCAACCGGTGGCGGCGGTTTCTCCTTTGCGGCGTTGTTTTGCCTTTTTGGTTTGTCTTCGATAGTCGTCATGATTTTGAAGGCGTCATCGATTTTTTTTGATGCAGAGCCTGCAGATTTTCGCTTGGCGGACGGTTGTTTTCGTGAACCGGGGCGGGCCCTTTTTTTTTGGCGCTCTGGTTGTTCAGCCAGTTTTTTTCGCTTTCTTGGAACGGCCATGTCAGGTCTCCATTATGTTGTTTACTGCGGTTGCAATTGTTTCAATATCCGCCAAAGCCCGTTTGGCCTGTAGTGCCAGGCGCTTGTTATTCTTGACCAGCGCTGCGTATTCCTTCAGGTTCATTCCTTCCCGGTTAAAATTTTCATATACCGGTCGAGTAGGGTATACGGCATTAAGGCACCCTATGGACTTCGGTAAAATATCAATAAAATAATCTATAATTTTTTCCGCTTTTGCCTGGGGGTGGGTAAATACCGGCAGCACGACAAACCCGTGTTTCTTTTTTGGGGCGACGGCAAGGATTTTTTTTATTATGGGATACAAGTTCTCCTGAAAGGCAAGCTCATCATTTGTTGAGGTTCTCATGGGGATGATGACAGTGTCGGAAACGGCACAGGCAAATCGGGTATGCAGCTTGCCGGTGCTTTCACCCGGAATGTCCATGATGATCAATTCATTGTGTGCGGAAATGGTCTGGATGCTGCTTTGAAACACCTGTTTCTGGGTGCTGGAAATGTGGTGAAATGAAACCCGTCCCGACGCTCTCCCCTCTTCTTCCCGTTCCATCCACCAGTTGTTCAATGTTCCCTGGGGGTCCAGCTCAACAAGGGCAATGGATTTATAATGTTTGCTCATGCGTCTTGAGAATGCGGTATTCAGGGCAAGGGTGCTTTTGCCGGTTCCGCCTTTTGTCTGGACAAAGCTTATAATCATTATAACCTCTCGGGCAAATGAGGCGTGTTTACCTGTCGGCGGCCTTAAAGAATAAGCGCCTTGGTTTAGTGTGAGCTTCAGTCTAGGTAGTAAATATTAAAAAATGTGTCAAGACGGAACAGAGGGATGTCTATTCAAAAAAGCGCCGTCGATCGAGTCCTCTGTACTGGACGGCCTCGGCTACATGGTTTGAATTGATTTCATCGCGGCCTTCAAGGTCGGCGATGGTGCGTGCAACCTTGAGGGTGCGGTTATAAGCCCTGGCGGAAAGGCCGAGTCTGTCAATGGCGGTTTCCAGCATGGCGGACACATGGTCGTTGGTTTTACAATGTGTTTTGATCATGCGGCTGGACATCTGTGAGTTGCTGTATATGCTTGTTTTATTAAAGCGTTTGGTTTGAACCGCCCTTGCCGCCACCACCCGTTTTCTGATGTCCTCTGAAGATTCAAATCCTTTTTCAAGTCTAAGCTCCCGGTGGGGAACAGCCGGGACGTCCATGTGGATATCGATTCTGTCTAGAAGGGGCCCTGAAATTTTAGACACGTATTTCTGAACCTGGCTGGGCTTACAGGTGCAGGAATGTTTTGGGTCTCCTAAAAATCCGCAGGGACAGGGATTCATTGAAGCCGCCAGCATAAAACGGGCGGGATACGTGATGGTGGATTGTGCCCTTGCAATGGTGACAACCTGATCTTCGAGGGGCTGACGGAGGACCTCCAGGACATGCTTTTTGAACTCGGGCAGTTCATCCAGGAAAAGCACACCGTTATGGGCAAGGCTTACTTCGCCCGGCCTCGGGATGTGGCCGCCTCCAATGAGGCCTGCATCCGAAATGGTGTGGTGGGGCGACCGGAACGGCCGCTCACCCACGAGTGCGTTGCCTTTTTCAAGCATGCCGACAACAGAAAAAATTTTTGTTGTCTCAATGGCCTCCTCAAAACTAAAAGGAGGGAGAATTGTAGGAATGCGCCTTGCCATCATTGTTTTACCGGAGCCCGGAGGGCCTGTCATCAGGAGATTATGGCTGCCGGCGGCGGCTACCTCTAGCGCCCGTTTGACATGCTCCTGGCCCATTACATCGGCGAAGTCCATATCGGTCGCGGTCCCGGGCGTGAAACCGGTGTTCCTTTGAAACGGTTCGGGCTCGATCTCCGCAACACCTCTTAAATAATCCACCACTTGAAACAGGTTTTTAACCGCCAGCACATTTATTCCCGACACCACGGCGGCTTCCTTTCGGCTGCTGTATGGAACAATTATTCCTCTGCACCCCGCGGTTTTTGCCGCGAGCGCCATGGGTAGAATTCCTTTTACCGGTTTTACCGCGCCATCCAGGGAGAGTTCCCCGACAACCATATGTCGGGAAAGGGGTTCTCCCGGCACCAGCCCCGTGGCGGATAGAATCCCCAGTGCGGCGGGGAGATCAAAGCCGGTTCCTTCTTTCTTGATGTCCGCAGGCGCCAGGTTTATGGTGATCCGGTCATCGGGAAATGAGTATCCTGAATTGTTGATGGCCGATTTCACCCGTTCTTTACTTTCTTTTACGGAAACTTCCGGAAGTCCGACCGTTGTAAACGACGGCAGCCCTGCCGCGATGTCGACCTCCACGTCCACCGTATATGCATCGATTCCGATCACGGCACCGCTCAGCACTTTTGCCAGCACATTGCCTCCTTGAATTTCGCTTAATATAACCGTTGAAATCGCGATTTTACACGAACTACATAAAATTATTTTTCTTTTCTATCAATAGAAAATGTGGTAATGATGAAAAAATTTTAATTGCATTGAGGTCTTGCTTTTTCGTCTGTTTTTGCTATTTATCTTCGTTTTTTTATATCTTTTTTTGAAAAGCAGCGACGGCGGTATACAAGGAATACAAGTGCTATGTATCATAACCAGCGAACATTGCTAAAACCGGCCCACTGCTCAGGCGTCGGTGTTCACTCGGGAAGGGAGGTCAACCTCACCATTAAGCCTGCCCCTGCCAACCATGGCGTCAGGTTTGTGCGTATTGACCTTCCCGGCAGGCCCGATGTTCCGGCCCTGTTCAACATGGTTGTTGATACCAGCCTGGCGACGGTAATCGGCCAGGAGGGCGCCATCGTTTCAACCATAGAACACATGATGGCCGGCCTGGCCGGCCTTTCCATTGAAAATGCGATTGTCGAACTTGATGCATACGAAATGCCCATTATGGACGGAAGTGCCGGTGTGTTCACGGAGATGATTAAGAGAGCAGGCATCAAAACACTGGAGATGCCGAGATACTATTTCATTATCAATGAACCCATTGAGCTTGAGGAAGATGGAAAGTTTGTTGGAATTTACCCGTCTTCGACCATAAAGATATCTTGCTCCATTGAATATGACCACCCCCTGATTCAAAAGCAGGAATATGAAGTGGAGCTGACAGACGAGAGCTTTGAGACAGAGATATCCCGTGCCAGAACCTTTGGCTTTATTCATGAAATAGAATACCTGAAACGGTATGGCCTGGCCCGGGGTGCCACCCTGGAAACAGGCATTGCCATTGATAAAGATGATATTATGAATAAAGAGGGGTTGAGATATAAAGATGAGTTCGTTCGTCATAAAATCCTTGACTGCATCGGGGATTTTTCTCTTTTAGGCATACCGATTCTAGGTCATATCGTTGCCCACAAATCCGGCCACGCCTTCAATCAGGCGTTTTTGAAAAAGTTCTTTTCCGAAAAAGGCGCCTGGGAAACCCGCCCCATAAATGAACGCCACGGGGCTGAGCCCGTTAAGTCAAAATCACTTGCCATTTAAACCTCTATCGGATATTAATCAGAAATGTTAGCAGGTTGAGTGGGGTTGGTCAGCTTTAAGACAGTGTCTGAAAGCGTTGTTTAAGGTGGATATGAAGATAAAACCATATGTTGCGATATTCGCATTAGTCTTGTTTGTGCTGCCGAGAACCGGTTTTACCCAGGAGGCGGTATTGAGCAACATGAGCATAGCCAACACCCGCGACCAGCTTTTGCTTTATCTGAATGTAAAGAGTGCGTTCACCGATGAAGTCGAAAAAGCGATTTTAAGCGGCGTATCCACGACATTTTCATTCCTTGTGGTTCTGAATCGGGAGAGAAGTTTCTGGGTAGATGAAAAAATTGCCGAAACAACAGTGCATCATACCATCAAGTACAATAACCTGAAAAAAGAGTTTGTCGTCTCCAAATCCTGGGAGGACTCACGCTCTGTAACCACGCACTCCTTTGAGGAAGCCAAAGAGCTGATGAGCAAGATCGAAGGGCTTGCCATTGTCTCTCTTGACAACCTGACAAAAGGGTCCTTTTATACAATAAAGGCGAGGGCGGAACTGGAAAAACTAACGCTGCCTCTTTACCTCCACTATATTCTGTTTTTTGCATCTCTTTGGGACTTTAAAACCGATTGGCAATATGTTGATTTCACATATTAAAATAAGGGGCGATAGCCATCGCTGTGCATCAAGGGCATGATCAAAAAGAAACAGAGAAATATAATTCCCCCTGTTCCTGATGAAGAAAAAAAGAGGCGGAAACGGGAAGTTATTATTATTGTTGCAATAATAATAGTGATTTCCATTCTGACATTTGCGGAAAACCGCTTGTTCCATTTTGGCGTGGATGTTCCTGTTTCAAATTCCATCCTGATGTTTATTCTGATTAACATCAACCTTCTTCTTCTTATCCTGCTGCTATTTCTTGTTTTCAGAAATCTTGTAAAACTGCTCTATGACAGAAGGCGCAAGGTGATGGGGGCCAGGCTTCGAACACGGCTTGTGGTGGCGTTTATCGCGTTGTCTCTTATGCCGACCATCGTACTGTTCTTCTTTGCCATTAACTTTATTACCGGAAGCATTGAGTTCTGGTTTAATGTGCCCGTGGAACAGGCGCTGGAAAACTCTTTGGTGGTAGGGCGACGGCTGTACCGGCATGTGGAAGAGAACAATCAGTTTTTTCTGGAGAGAGCATCCTACCAGATAACAAAAAGAAATTACCTAAACCCGGAAAAAAAAGAAGACCTTTCCCGTTATATGCAAATTGTTCAGCGCGAATTTAACCATGACACGGTGGAAACCTACGATGCCAATGCAAACCGGCTCACCTATGCCGTCACATCTGAACTGGAAAGCAGTAACCTGCCCCTTGTGTCTGCGAATGATCTCTTCAGGAAGAAGTCGTCCGGAAATGCCAGAACCGCCTCGGTATACATGCCCGAAGGTGAACTGGTAAGAACCATCGGAGCCGTGCCGTTTGGGGCGGAAAAGGATGATGTGCAGGCTTATGTTGTGATCGGTATGATGATTCCGCCGGACCTTTCGGAAAAAATGGCCTCAATTTCCCGCGGATTTGAGGGATACCAGCAAATTAAACTTCTTAAAACACCGATTAAAACCACGTATTATATGACCCTCTCCATTGTTGCCCTTCTCGTGGTTTTTTGCTCGGTATGGTTTGGGTTTTACCTCGCGAAATCCATCACGATACCGATAATGGAATTCGCCGAGGGGACACGGCGGGTGGCAGAGGGCGACTTGAGCTTTAATATTGACCTTACCTCGGATGATGAAATCGGCAGCCTGGTGGATTCTTTCAATAAAATGACAAGGGATCTCAGGCTCGGAAGGGAGCAGCTGGAACTGTCGGCCAAGATGCTTCATGAACAGAAGGATGAAATTGAAGAACGACGGCAGTATATGGAAATCGTTCTCAGAAATGTTTCCGCAGGCGTCATCTCCCTCGACAATAAAGGGATTGTGCGAACAATAAACAAATCAGCCGAGGAGATGCTGGATATACGGGCCGACGATGTTTTAAAGCAGAGCTACAGCTATCTTTTGAGAGGGGAAAATGTTCTTCTCGCGGAGGAGATCATGGAAAAGGTAACCGCCTCAAGGAACCGGTCCGTAGAACTTCCGCTGAAACTGATAATTGACGGAAAGCCGAAAAGCTTTTTGATCCACATTAACTCTCTCCTGGATGACACGGGCCGCCATATGGGAACCGTGATGGTAATGGATGATCTGACCGAACTGGAGAAGGCCCAGCGCATGGTGGCATGGCGGGAGGTAGCAAGGCGGATCGCCCATGAAGTAAAAAACCCGTTGACCCCGATATCCCTTTCAGCTCAGCGACTCAAAAGAAAATTTTCAGAAACCATTGAAGATCCTGTTTTCGATGAATGCACCAAAACCATCATTGACTATGTGGATCTGATTCGAAACCTGGTAAATGAGTTTTCCAGTTTTGCAAAATTTCCGGGCGCAAATCTCAAACCGGATCACCTGGCGCCTGTTATTGAGGAAACCATTGCACTTTACAGGGATGAGCTCACATACATTGACTTCAGGCTGGATGTAACGGACAACCTCCCCAGGCTTAATCTGGACCGGCAGCAGATAAAGCAGGCGATGATTAACCTGATCGATAATGCGGTGAGTTCAATTACGGATGACGGGAGTATTCACATTTCAATTTCACATGACCCGATTTTGAAAATGGTAAGAATCGAGGTGGCGGATACCGGGCATGGTATTTCAGACATAGAAAAAACACGGCTTTTTGAGCCCTATTTTTCGACGAAAAAAACAGGCATGGGACTTGGGTTGACCATTGTCAGTACGATTATTTCAGACCACAATGGATTAATAAGTGTTCAGGACAACCAGCCCAAGGGAGCAAAATTCGTTATTGAGATTCCTGTTGCCATTACCTGATCCGGCAGCTGGTTTATGACAAGGAGCAGTCGATTATGTTTCCGACAATCTTAATTGTTGATGATGAGCACAACATTCTGCAATCCCTGGGGGGGCTGCTTTCAGATGAGGGCTTTGAGGTGTTGAAGGCCCCGAATGGTTATGAAGCCCTGAAAATCATTGATTCCGAGTCGCCGGACCTTGTCCTTTTAGATATATGGATGCCGGGCATTGATGGCATTGAGACACTAAAGCAGATTAAAAAAGACAACAGCCTGATCCCTGTTGTCATGATAACAGGACACGGAACAATAGAGACTGCAGTAAAGGCAACAAAATTCGGGGCATTCGATTTTATTGAAAAGCCGCTGTCCATAGACAAGGTTATTGTGGCGATTAACAATGCCCTTAACTTCAGAAAACTGGAAGAAGAAAACAAGTATCTCAGGAAAAAAACACTTGAAAAAAACTCCATTGATGGAAAAAGCCAGGCCATAACTGCGTTAAAAGAGCAGATTGCCGTTGCGGCCCCTTCGGATGCATGGATTTTAATTACCGGAGAAAACGGCACCGGCAAAGAGCTGGTTGCCAGAACCATACACCAGCTGAGTCACCGGTCCGAGGAACCTCTTATTGATGTCAATTGCGCGGCGATTCCAAAGGAAATGATTGAAAGCGAACTGTTCGGTCATGAAAAAGGGGCGTTTGCCGGCGCCGTAACCAAATCAATAGGCAAATTTGAATTTGCCGGCAGCGGAACTGTATTTTTGGATGAAATCGGTGACATGAGCCTGCAGACCCAGGCAAAAATACTAAGGGTTCTTCAGGAATTGAAATTCCAGCGGGTGGGTGGGACCAGAACCCTGGAAATGAATGCCAGGCTTATTGTGGCCAGCAACAAGGATTTGGAAAGGGAGATTGAAAAAGGAAATTTCAGGGAAGACCTTTACTTCAGGTTAAATGTCATTCCCATTGAAGTGCCCCCGCTTAGAGAGCGTTATGAAGACATTCCGATTCTTGTGGAAACATTTATGGAAAAATTTGTCGGTCAATATCAGCGTGAACCAAAAAAGCTAACCCCCGACGCCATGGCTCTGCTGTCCTCCTATTCCTGGCCCGGCAATATCAGGGAACTTAAAAACTTATTGGAGCGATTGGCGATTATGGTGCAGGGCAATACGATTGACGTGTCGGACATTCCATCGCCCTACAATCCCGCACTTGTCGAGAAACAGAAAAAAAAGGAATTGAACTTTTTTTCATTTTCCAGGTTAAAAGACGCGAAGCAGGCGTTTGAAGACGAGTTCATTAGAAGAAAGATGTTGGCCAATGACAACGACATAGGCAAGACCGCAAATGAAATCGGCGTAGATAACAGCCAATTGAAAAAAAAGCTTAAAAAAATGGGTTAGCCTATGGGGATGCTGCGGGTTATCAGCGGGAGCTGCAAAGGGAGAAAATTAAAAACCGTAAAAGGGAAGACAACAAGGCCCACTGCCGACAGGACGAGAGAGGCCCTGTTTAATATACTGGCCTTAAAAATACCGGACGCAGTGGTTCTGGATCTCTTCGCGGGAACAGGCGCCCTGGGTATTGAAGCCTTAAGCAGAGGGGCAACATATTCTGTTTTTATAGAAAATGACAGACATGCGGTGTCGACGATTAAAGACAACATTCTATCGTGTCAAATGGGCGATAAATCGAAAACCATTCAGTGGGATATTGTGAACAACCTGACCTGCATTGAATCGACGGGGCTTTTGTTCGACATCGTGTTCATGGACCCTCCGTACAGGAAGGATATCATACCGGCAACCATAAACAACCTGGTGAACACAAACACAATGAAAAAAAGTACGGATATAATTGTGGAGCATGGCGGTGAAAAAGAGCTGCCAAACGACATTTTCGGATATGGTGTTGTCGATAAAAGAAGATATGGAAATACAGCCTTTTCGTTTTTAAGGTTGACAGAATAGCGGTATGAGGCTTGCCGATCAGGCATTTTAAACAATTACTTTCTTCATGACATGGATTCAGGAAAAGGTGGCTTATGAAACGAACAGCTATTTACCCAGGTACATTTGATCCGCTGACAAACGGCCATATTGATATTATAAAGAGGGGGCTCAAGCTCTTTGATAAAGTTATTGTGGCCATATTGCATAACCCCCAGAAAAAGACGCTGTTTACAGTTGAAGAACGAATCGAGCTCATACAAAAAAGCCTTGAGGGGGTTAAACATATTGAAGTGGATTCATTTGGCGGGCTTCTTGTGGATTATGCCATTAAACGCGATGCCCATGCCATATTGCGGGGAATGAGGGCTGTTTCGGATTTCGAATATGAGTTTCAGCTGGCACTGATGAACCGGCGCTTGAACCGCGAGGTCCAGACGGTGTTCCTGATGACCGGGCTTCGCTGGATTTTCACAAGCTCTTCCATTATTAAGGAAGCGGCAAGCTTTGGCGGAGATATAGAGAGCATGGTGCCTAAAATTGTCAATCAGAGGTTGAAGGAAAAATTCAGGCCCGGTGTTTAGAGAGTTTTTCCAGGGTGAAAACAATAGCCAGCCCAAGCCCGGCAAGACACAGGGCTGTATAAAGCTCAGCATCAAACGATGCCGGTAGTATATTTCTTTCAGAAAGGATGTGCACCTTCCCCCGTATCATCTTGCTGGAAACCGTCTCTTTCCATGGCCATATTTTCGTCATCGACCCGGCCATTAAACCGGTAAGAAAGGCGAGTGACAGGTCATAATATTTTTGAATAAAATAGTTCAGCAGCCTGGAAAAGCTCAGAAGGCCTGCGGCACAGCCTGCGCAGAAGACAACGATAACCATCATGTTTTCCAGTACAAACGGATTTTTCAGGGTTCCCGTAATAAACTCATACTTGCCCAAAATTAAAAGTATAAACGCTCCGCTGAGCCCCGGCAGAATCATGGCGCAGATGGCAATAAACCCTGACGTAAAAATAAAGACCATTGTTTCAGGTGTTGAGACGGGGATGGTGTTGACAACAAGATAGGCCGTCAGTGCGCCTGCCGCAAGAAGCAGGCATGCACCGATGCGCCAATTACGAATTTTTTGTCCGACAACCAAAATGGAAGCGGCAATCAATCCAAAAAACAGGCTCCACGTGTAAACGGGATAGTGGTGCAACAGATAGTTCATTATCCTGGCAAGGCTGACAATGGCTACGGAAATGCCCAGAAAAAGAGACAGCAGAAACCGCAGGTGCACCTCGGAAATGAAACTTTTTATATCAAGTGTTAATAAGTGCCTGGCAGCCTTCAGGTTAACCGATTTGATTGCCTGTAGCAGTTTTTCATAGATGCCTGTTATTAAGGCGATGGTGCCGCCTGAAACACCCGGGATGATATCAGCCGACCCCATGCAGAGGCCTTTTAATGATAAGAAGACCGCCTCTTTAAAGGAAGCGGGGCCCGGGCTGGCAAAGAATGCTTCTTTCCACTGGTCTGTAATTTTTTTTTTCACACCCTAATCCTTCCACCCATATTCACCGACAAGCTTTACGAACCTGCAGCCTCCAAGATTTGACTTTTTAATTCCATTTTCGTCTCTGTAAAGCTTGATGAGATCCTGCGAGTGTGAAGGACCCACCGGCATGACCAGGCGTCCGCCGATTGCAAGCTGATTGACAAGTACGGTGGGAATTTCCGGTGCGCCGGCAGTGACAATAATAGCATCAAACGGGCTCTCTTCCTTCCAGCCGTGAGAGCCGTCCGAATACTTCGTGACAATATTGTGGTAACGCAGCATATCGAAAAACTGCCGGGCCTTGACCAGAAGCGAATGCTTTCTTTCGATCGTATAAACACGATAGGCGATTTCGGCAAGAATTGCCGCCTGGTACCCTGAGCCTGTTCCGATTTCGAGTACTCGGTCATCCGGGCCCAGCTGAAGAGCCTGGGTCATCTCAGCAACAATATATGGCTGCGAAATGGTTTGCTGCTCTCCAATGGGAAGGGGAAAGTCGCCATAGGCCTGATCCATTAATGCTTCACTGACAAATAAATGCCGGGGTACCGTTAACATGGCCTTTAGAACAGCGGGGTCGTTAACACCCCTTCTTTTAATCTGCTTCTCGACCATGTCTTCGCGCCAGCGCCTGTATTTCAAATCATCTTTGACCATACGAATAATCTCTTTGATAAGATAAATTGACCTTTTTTATCAATAATGCCAATCGCCGTCAAGAAATTAAAACCCCGGGGCCCTGAGGTTGGTGCATTGATGGCCTTGATTTTTTTTATAAAATCGTATAAATTATCAAATTGAAAACGTCATTGTTCTTCTAGTTCGATTAACTTTTCAACTTAAACCAGGTCCTTTAATTGAACAGATCTAAAAATCTATTTGTTTCAGTGTGTCTTTCAATTCTAATTATTGCTTTGGGTACCGGCGGTTATATGTGGATTGAAAAATGGGAGTTTCTTGATGCTGTTTACATGACTATTATCACGTTGACCACGGTTGGCTATAGTGAAGTTCACGAGGTCAGCCAAACTGGACGGATATTTACCATTTTTCTGATTTTTTCGGGGGCCGGGTTTTGTTTGTATGTCGCGGGGGCGCTTGTACAATTTATGGTTGAGGGAAGAATCAGGGAAGTTCTCGGGAGAAGACGATTGGATAAAAAAATAAACAGGTTAAAAAACCACTATATCGTTTGCGGTTATGGGCGTATAGGGCGCGTGTTATGTAACAATTTAAGGGAAAAGAGGGATATTGATCTGGTTGTAATTGATAGTGATCAAGACCTCCTTCCTGTGATGGATGAAGATGGTATTCTATACCTTCATGCAAATGCTTCCGACGAGTCGACTCTTGTAAGAGCCGGCATTGACCGGGCGAAAGCCCTCATTGCGGTACTTGCTACGGATACGGACAACGTGTTTCTTGTCCTGACCGCCAGGCAGCTGAACCCTGAAATCTTTATCATGGCTCGGGCTGGAAGCAAGGCGTCAAAATCAAAACTTTTCGCTGCAGGAGCAAACCAGGTTGAATCACCGTATGATACAGGGGCCACCAGCATGGCGAATAGAATTATCAGGCCCACGGTTACAAACTTTCTTGACCTTGCCTTCTCATACAAGAACAAGGATATTCAGATGGAAGAGATTCCGGTGGATCCGTCTTCTGACATAGCAAACAAGATGCTTAAGGACTCCGGTATTCGACAAAAATACAATCTGATCATTATTGCAATGAAGAAAAAAGACGGCAGCATGCTGTTTAATCCTTCTTTTGAAACTATTATAGAGCCCGGTGATACGGTGATCGCTGTTGGTGAGGACCAGAATCTGCTTGAGCTTGAAAAGGAATTAAGGCCCGGTGCATAAATAAAAAAGATGGCTATAAAACGATAAAACCATGCACCGCCACTCCGACAAATGCAGGGGCCATAAAGCCGGGTTTTTTGATAAGACTAAATTTTATAGATTATCCGCCGATCGGTAATGATGATATCGACATACTTGTCATGGGATTCCATGGGCACAAGCGGAACGATTTGCTCCTCAAACGCAAGAACAACCTTTCTTGTTGTAATCGGAAGTTTTGGAATCAGGCGATCATAGTAACCGTCACCAAGGCCGATCCGCCCCCCTTTCTCGTCAAAGGCCAGCCCGGGGATAATAGCAATATCTATTGATTCATGGGGGACAATCTTGCAATGGCTGCTGTCCGGCTCAAGGAATCCACTTGGACCGGCAACCAGATCTTTGTCAATGCGGTCAATTTTCATCAGCGTCATTTCCTTTTTGTCATCATTAAATGAAGGAAGGACGGAGATTTTATTGGAGGCAATGCTTTTTTTAACAATCTCTGTTGTATCAAATTTATCATAACGGCTGATATAGAGAAGAGCAATATTGGCCTCCCTGAAGTTGGCAAATGAAAACAGTCGTTCTCCTATTTGTTTAATTTTATTTGACTTGTCGTTTTCAGGCAATGCATTCAATGCTTTTATAACATCATGTCGCAGTTTTCGTTTGCTTTCTCGAATATCATCCATCAATCATCTCCAGAAAATTGAACGTTAAAATATAGTTGTTCATTCTAAGTTGCATTTATTCTAATCCGTATAACAGAAAATCTTACTTATATACAAATTCACAAGCCAATGTCAACTCGCAACCTTTAATAATTATTGACTAAATATTTTTTTCATTGTAATAGTCACTTCTTTATGGCAACTATATTTGAATAACCTCTGGCCCTTTATACTTTATAAAAAACAATGAAAATAGGTAGGTTATGCTCGAAATCAAGTTTGTGAGAAATCATCTTGACGAAATAAAACACATGCTGTCCAGCCGTGGAATGGAAGCAGACATGGATTTGTTTGAGAGCTGTGATGCAAATCGGCGGTCCATGCTTCTTGAGGTTGAGGAAATGAGGCACAGACGGAATGTTGTATCCGATAAAATTGCCGAGATGAAAAAAAGAGGTGAAAATACCGATGCTATTGTGTCGGAAATGAGGGATGTTTCATCAAGAATAAAAACCATTGAGAAGTCACTTGCCGAAAATGAAGAACAAATAGACACTATTTTAATGGCGTTACCGAATGTGCCCCATGCATCTGTCCCCCGGGGAAAAGATGACTCTCAAAATCCGGTGGTAAAGACAGTCGGCACCCCGCCTTCTTTTAACTTTGAGCCGAAAGCCCACTGGACACTGGGAGAAAACCTGAACATTCTGGACTTTAATAGAGCGGCAAAGATTACCGGTTCACGCTTTCCTCTATACTTAGGAGATGGCGCCCGGCTGGAAAGAGCGCTGATAAACTACATGCTGGATATCCATACGAATAAACACGGATACCGGGAGATTCTTCCACCCTTTATTGTCAACCGGACATCCATGACAGCCACAGGGCAGCTTCCAAAATTTAAAGAGGACCTGTTCAAGCTGGAGGGGTGGGATTATTTCATGATCCCGACGGCGGAAGTTCCGGTCACCAATATATACCAAAATGAGACGCTTGATGAAGATATGCTGCCGATTTATTACACGGCCTATACTCCATGCTTCAGGTCAGAAGCCGGCTCTTACGGCAAAGACACGCGGGGGTTAATCCGCCAGCATCAATTTAACAAGGTTGAACTGGTTAAATTTACAACCCCTGAAACTTCATACGATGAGCTTGAACTTCTTTTAGGTAACGCGGAAACTGTTTTGCAGTTACTGGATCTTCCCTATCAGGTGGTCCTTCTTTGCAGCGGCGACCTTGGGTTTTCAGCTGCCAAAACCTATGACATCGAAGTCTGGATGCCCAGCCAGGGAATGTACAGGGAGATTTCATCGTGCAGCAATTTCGAGAGTTTTCAGGCGAGGAGGGGAAACATCCGTTTTAAACGGAAAGACAAGAAAGGGTCTGAACTGGTTCATACCTTGAATGGGTCAGGGCTTGCAGTTGGGCGCACCCTTGCAGCCATACTGGAAAACTGTCAACAGCCGGATGGATCAATTTTGGTGCCCGAAGCGCTTCGCCCCTATATGGACAATAAAGACATACTATCGAAATGAAAAAAGAAAATTTTCCTGAAGATATTCAAGCCGGCCTTATTCCGAATCATCGCGGTCAGATTATTTACCGCTGCCTCGGCTGCGGCAAGGAGTATGGTATCGAGGAACTGCTGTATACGTGCCCGGAATGTAGAGAGGTTCTATTAATTTATGATAACAACTTTGAAAAACTGAAAGATGTTTCCGGAGAAAAATGGCAGAAGATATTTGATTTCCGAAAAGCCCTTACCATTCCGGCGCTGAAAGGAATCTTCCGGTATCATGAGTTTTTGGGTCCGAATATCCCCCTTGAGGCGGTAATTTATCTGGGAGAAGGAAACACGCCGGTGATTGAAGCAAATGCCCGTTTGCAAAAAATGGCCGGTGCAAGGTTCTTTTTTAAAAATGACGGTCAGAATCCCAGTGCATCCTTCAAAGACAGAGGGATGGCCAGTGCCTTCAGTTATATAAATTTTTTAATGAAAAGCGGGAAACTGTCCGAAGTTCTTGCCATTTGTGCATCCACCGGTGATACTTCGGCTGCCGCCGCACTATATGCATCCTATATAGATACCGGCGTTAAATCCGCGGTTCTTCTGCCGCATAAAAAGGTGACACCTCAGCAATTATCCCAGCCGCTGGGCAGCGGAGCATCTGTTTTTGAAATTCCGGGGGTCTTTGATGACTGTATGAAGGTTGTCGAATCCTTGTCCGACAGATACAATGTCGCTCTGCTCAACTCGAAAAATGCGTGGCGAATACTGGGCCAGGAGTCCTACTCGTATGAAATCGCTCAAGATTTCGAGTATGACATGGATGGCGTTGTTGTTATCGTTCCCATTGGGAATGCCGGCAATATCACAGCGGTATTGAATGGGTTTTTAAAATTTTTTGATGTGGGCATTATCAGTGCACTTCCAAAAATAATCGGTGTTCAGTCGGTTCATGCCAATCCGGTATACAGGTACTACCTCGAACCGGATTCAGAAAAAAGGGAGTTTACTCCGGTAACGGTAAAGCCCAGTGTCGCTCAAGCGGCCATGATCGGCAACCCGGTGTCAATGCCGCGCGTCATTCACCTGGTGGATCTTTATAATGAGAAGGCCGGAAGGCAGACCGTTTTTTTTGTGGAAGTGACAGAGCAGTCCATTATGGACTGGCAGCTTAGGGCGAACCGGAATGGTCATATCGTCTGCACACATGGCGGTGAATCTTTGGCAGGGCTTGTCGCGGCCGAAAAAAAAGGGCTTGTGGGAACGAATGAGGTCGCCGTGTTGGACTCGACGGCCCATGCGCTTAAATTTTCCGGTTTTCAGGAACTGTATTTTGAGAACAGGTTTCCGGAAGGGTTTAATATTAAACCTGATGAAGAGCTGATCAATGCACCTGTTTTTATTAAACCTGAGGACCTGGAAGACGTTCCGGCACCGGGAAAAAAACTGGATTCAGATGCGTTTAAAAAATTTGTCAGCCGCACATCGGAAGACATTGCAAAGAAGCTTGGCCTTTCAAAGAAAAAGGTGTAATTTAAACTGATTTAGGGAGTAACAGCATGAATAAATCCTGGTTTTACTGGGTTATAACCCTTTTTATCATATGCATCACCTTTTCCTGTTCACCCAAAAAAAAAGATGACCCTGTAAAAAAAGCTGACGCGTTTAAAGAGCTGGGTGTCGCATACATGAAGGATGATATGGATGCTGCGGCATACAAAAACCTGCGAAAGGCAGAAAGCCTCAACCCGAATGATCCGCATATTCATTTTGCACTGGGTGTGTTCTACTTTAAAAAGGAAAACTACAGGCAGGCAATTGCTGAATATAAACGGTGCCTTGAGTTAAAACCGGACTTTGCGTCCGTTTACAATAATATCGGTCTTACGTATTTTGAACTTGGCGAGTATGACACCGCTATCGCGAACTTTAAAAAGCTGATTGGTAATTACGTCTATGCAACCCCGCATTATCCACTTCTAAATATCGGCCGGTCCTATTATCATAAGGGCGACTATCAGGAAGCGATCAGGTACTTTCAAAAAACAATCGATGTTGAGCCTGAATTCGCACCGGCAATTTTATGGCTTGGCCGCACTTATATAGAAGTCGGTAACAGCCGCCAGGCAATTGAGACACTCCAGAGAGGCATCAGGGTGGCGCCGAAATATGCCGACATGCACTTCTACCTTGGCAAAGCATATAGGCTGTCAAAAGAATACAGTCAGGCCACAAGGTCATTCATGAAAGTGATCGAACTTGAACCGGATGGCAAAAATGCGTCTAAGGCACGAAAGTATCTTATAAAATAAAAAAAGATCCCGTTTCCAGCTGAACACCGGAAACGGGATCTTTTGGTTGCGCCTGGCTTTTGTTAATGTTTAGATGTTTTTTTCAAGCTCCACAATTCTTGGTGTAATGAAGATCAGCAGTTCGTGGGTTTCTTCGGCAACAATCTTGGTTTTGAACGCCCATCCAACCAGAGGAACTTTTGATAACCATGGAAACCCCTGTTCTTCATCCCTGAAGTTGCCTTTCATAATTCCTCCGATAACGATGGTGTCGCCGTCGTTGACCAGAAGTTCGGTGTGCGCCGCATTGGTCGAAAGTGCAGGTACGCCGTCAACGAGAGACTCAACATCATTTTTCTCAATATCTATTTTCATGGATATCCGGTTGTCCGGCGTAACATGTGGCGTCACCTTTAATTCAAGATCGACGTCCTTGAATTCGACTGTGGCCAACCCGGCCGAGTCTCTTTCAAGGTAAGGATACTCAAGGCCCTGCTTGATTATCGCTTCCTTGTTATCAAGGGTCACAACCTTTGGGCTTGAAATAATTTTTCCTTTATCTGTCGTCTCAATTGCTTTTAACTGTGCATTCAGGGCGAACGAGCCGGATATTCGGGCAAAATTATATCCAATGGTGCCGCTCTCATTTGAGGGGGGGTTGTTCATGGCGACGGACCACCCTGAAGTGGCGCTCACTCCCGGATCGGTTGTGGTGTCTCTGACACCGTTCATTCCCCATTCTGTGCCGAGCTCTCTTGAGTAGTCATCATTCACTTCCACGATTCGGGCTTCGATTATGACCTGAGGCGTTACTTTGTCTATTTTTCGAACAATAGCCTTCGCCTGTGAAATGACGCCTTGAATATCGGTCATGATGATTTGATTGTTTCGGAGGTCAACACCCACCGTACCGCGGTCGGGTGTTTTAATCTCATCAAGACGCGGCTTTATATCCTTGGTTGCATCGGCATAACTTATTGGAATATACTCGGTGACGAGGGGCTCGAGGGCCTGCTCTCGCTTCTTTCGGTCCTGTTTTGCTTTCAGGGCTTCCGCTCTTTGCATTTCCTCCAGCTGAAGGGTTTCAAGGGTCACCATCCTTATAACATCGCCTTCATATGTTTTCCCGAGGTTGTTCATTTTCAAAATAAGGTCAAGCACCTGGTCCCAAGGTACCGGTCTGACCAGTGTCAGCGTGACCTTGCCGGTGACGTTGTCATCAACGGCAAAATTTTTGCCGGAGACGTCTCTCAATATGCGGAGCACGTTTTTAATATCGGTCTCAAAAAAATCCAATGCAATTTTTTCGCCCACATATTTTTTTGGCCTGGGCCTAAACTCCTCTTCCAGTTCCTCCATACCGACATCCGTGCTTTCCGGCTCGGGCGAGACTTCAATTTCAACATCTTCTTGAATTTCAGGCTCGATCTCGGGTTCCGTTTCCTCTGCTGCTTCCTCTGCTGCTGCCATTTGCGGCTCAGAAACTTCCGGTTCAACGACTTCAGGTGCGGATGCAGCCACTCCGCTGGCGACGACGGCCGGGACCGGGACGGTTGCTCCGGTTTCAGCGGATTCTTCCATGACCTGTTGCCAGGGCGGAAGGTTGGTTTTGGCCAGTTGCTTGGGCGGAACGGTCGATGCTTCGAAATGAATATTAATTTCGCTGCCTATCTGTTCAACCGTATACGGCACAGCTTCTCTGAGCTCCACAATAACCATGGCGTCATTTGCCATTTGCGGGGTCTGTACGGGAAGAATTCTGTCAACTGCGCTTTCGAAACGGGTGGTAATCAGGGGGCGCTGTCTGTATTTGAATATTTTTGTATCCTTCAGTTTCAACTGAAGTTTTGTGTCGGACACGGTATCAAGGCTGTACTCCACTGGGCTTGTCGTCTCCACAACAACCGTGGATTTTCCCTTGTCATGGCTTAAAAAGTCAATGCGGTTAACCACTTGCTGCAGGGGTTCAGAGGTGGATACGGTCTCGACAACATCACCGTTTTCATTGTCCGCAGGAAGGACCTCAACCGCATCATCCGAATCAGCCGGTTCATCGGCAGCAAAACCCTCCTCTTCAGCTGCCGGTTCCATGGGTTCGGCCTCTTCCGGGGAATCAACCTCCATGGGCTGCTCGGTATCAGTTTCGACTGTTGATGCTTCGGCTTCAGCGGGAACCACAACCGGCGCTGCGGCGACCATTGCACCTGCAGCGGGGGGTTCCGGCGAAGAGATGTCCGCTTGTGCGACGGTGATTTCCGGTTCCTCAGCCGGGACGTTTTCCACATCTTCGGTCTCAGCATCAAGGACGGCTGCGCCAACATTGACCAGCAGTCCATTATTGTTGGGAACCGCCGAGAATGATTCAAGGTACTCTTGTTCCGTATCCAAGACCACACGAACCTTATCCGGGTAGGTAAAGTGGCGGATGCTTTTTACCCATTTTGTATCTACAGGCAGCGTTTGCAGCTTATCATATGAGCCTTTAACCCCGTTTAGATCAAATACAATTCTCGGGGGGTCATTAAGGGTAAAGGGCTTAAAATCATTTACCGTGCTGCCGGTTCTAATCATCACATTAAGGCTGTCTTCCAGTGGCTCGGTGTCAATTTCCGGCACCATGAATACCGCCGCGTCCCCGGTTGATGCTTGTGCAGCAGCTCCCGCCATGGGCACCGGCGCTTCTTCTATCGCGGCGTCCATGGGTTCGGCCGGCGGCTCGGTTGTCATGTCCCCTTCTGCCAGCATGGTTTCCATGCCAGTGTCTCCACTGTCGGCGGTTTCCGTCTCTTCACTAATCGTTTCAGAGGGCTCTGCAAGGTTACTGAAAGTAACGGAAAGGCCGTTTCCGCTGCGTTCAATGTTGTATGTCACGTCTTCTTTCAGGGATATGGTAACTTTCGAAGGGCCGCTTTCAATAAGTTCGACCGCCTTGATGGTTCCCAAGACACTACTATCTATAGAATACTCGGTTTTTGCGATTCCCAGAGAGGTTTCCGGAAAATATAGCACGAGTCCAAGGGGCAGCGGCTGTTTAACCGATGTGTATGTCAAAAGCATGTTTCCATCGATGGAAACGGTTGTGGCATCAGGTGCATCGGAAATTGAAATGTCCGTAATCATCTTCGGAGGAGATTCCGTCGAAGAGTCCGCAACATTTTCTCCGTCTTGTTTGTTAGCCATATTAGACGCACAAGCCGCAAGCATAAAGATAAATACCCCTATCAGGCTTGCGGTGACCACTTTTTTAACATTTTTTCTAGTTTCGCGATAATGCATCTCGTTAATCTCCAGTTTGTTTCTGAAGTTTAAGCTCCCTTTTTCGAAGCGATATTTTTCCCAATATATTTTCAACTTCTTCTTCTACTATTAATCTGTCACTAAGCACTTCAACAACCCGTCCGGAAGCCATACCAATGTATGTTCCGACAGAAACAACGTAACCTTTGCCACTGGTATCCGCCACCAGTGCCCGGTTACCGCTTTTAGCGAGAATTATTCCCAGAAGTCTTAGCTGGCTGAGGTCAACCTTCTCAAGAGGTGTAAGGTGACCGCGTTTTCTTTTTCTATAGGACTTTGATACTTCCATGGAAGAACTTTGCTCTTCCTGGAAAAGGGGGGCAAAGGGATCGATTTTCCCTTCAGGGTCGTAGGTCTCAATCCCGCTTCCTTCCGCCTCTTTTGACACCGCCTGTGCGTCGGTCGCTTGCGGCCCTTCCCCCGGTTTTCCTTCCTGAACTGAGCCCTCTGCGGCAAGCGATGGGGACATCTCTTTGGTCTTGGATGTCTCCGGCGTCTTGATAGGTTTTATTTTTTTTGCGATCAGTTGGGGCTCAGCATCTGAGTCCTTTTTGTCGCCACATCCGTAAAACAGCAAAAAGGGGCAAAAAGCAATGAAAACTAACAAGATTATCAGATATTTTTTATACATAACTTACCGCCGCTTTGGTTTTCCTTAATGCATTTTTATGCTACGCCCTATTTCTTTTTCTTTCTCTTCGACTTCTTACTCTTCGACTTTTTATCATCCGTTTTCGGAGCTTCATCAATAAACTTATATGTCACCGCCTTGCAGGTGGTATTCAATCGTTCACTGCCGCTGCCCTTTATATTGATATCAGTGATATTTACAATACGCGGCAGACGGGCCACCTTATCAAAGAAAAGCGCGAGCTGATGAAAATAGCCGCTGACGTTGATGGAAACCGGTATTTCCGCATAGAACTCTTTTGGGATCTGTTGTTGGGGTTGAAACAGTATAAACTCCAGGCCCGCATCCCTTCCTGCACGGGAAATATCGGCCAGAAGGGAGGGGATGTCTTTTTTCTCCGGAAGGGTCTTTTTGGCAATTTGGAATTGAACGCTGGCTTCTTCCATTTTGGCCCTGTACTCTTCAAGGGTTTCAGCCTTCTTTTTGACAGATTTGACTTCCTTTACCAGCTTATCATACTTTTCGCTTAACTCCCCGGCTTCTCCGCTTTTGGGAAGGTAGACAAACCAGACATAAATGCCGACAAGTAAAACAACGGATCCAATAAAAATAGCATACCGCTGAACAGGTGCCAGCGCACCGACCTTATCAACGAAAGGTTCAACTTTTGCCATTATTTTTTCTTTGAGCTTATCCATTATTTCTTTTTACCTTCTTCAGGTGTTTTACTTTTCGCTTCTATACAAGTGATTTGAAATGCTTTCATTTTTTGACGGCCGTATTCTTTCTGCTTCACACTGCTCAAGTCAACGCTTGAAAAAAGGTTTGACTCTTCCAGAAGAGACATGAAGTCAGCAGCTGTTTTATTGTCCAGGACGACCCCTTCGAGTTGAACTGCACCTCCGGAAGAAGACAGGCTTTCCAGCCACATTCGTTCAGGTATAACCAGTTGTGTCATAGCGGTCAGAAGGTTGATGGGGCCCTTTCTGTTTTTATCAAGCTTGCTCATGACATCCATTCTGGTGTTGAGTTTGTCGAGCTTTTTCTTTATTGTATCTACTTCCTTTGCCTTTGATTTGTATTTATCAAGTTCAGCGCTTTTTTCATTTACCTTGACTTTCAGTTCTGAAATTTTGTTATTGACGCTGATTTGAAAAGAAAGCATTACAATGGACGCCAGTATCAATGATAGAACAAATAATGATACCTGTCGCCTGACATTTTCAGTTTTCCTGGCCGCGCGATATGGCAGCAGATTAATTCGTATCATTTATCATCCACTCTTCTGAGCGCCAATCCCAGACATATTGCCGCCTGCGGCGCCATTTTGTTTAGAAAAGTTGTATCAACATTCGATTCATCTATGTTAAAATTTTCAAACGGGCTGATAACGCTCACCTCGGTTGACGTCTGTACTCCCAGCATTTTTCTAAACTCTTTGATGTTGGCGCCTCCACCGCTTAAGACGATTTTTTTCAACTGATCATCAGGGTAGGTTGAATAAAAGAAATCCAGGGCGCGTCTGATTTCAGTGGTCCAGTCCGCCACAATGGATGATACGATTTCATTCAGATCTTCCTGGGGCATCCTGTCCTGGTTTTCATTGTGCTTGATCTCTTCCGCCTCTTCCGCCGTGCAGTCAGTCTGTGAAACGATCCTGTGGTTGATCTGGCTGCAGCCGAGTGACACATCTCTCATAAAGACAGATGAATTGTTTTTTAAGATATTCAGCGAGGTTTTGTTGGCCCCAATATCTATTAACGCCACACATTCATTTTCTGCTTCATAGTTGGCTTCATAAATATTCTGGAGGGCAAAGGCATCAACGTCGATCGTAACCGGATTGAGGCCGGCCAGTTCCATTACATTCAAGTAGTCACTGATCATTTCTTTTTTAGCGGCGACCAGCAAAACGCTCATTTGGTTCGGGTTCAGTTCACTCCCGCCGAGTATTTGAAAGTCAAGGTTTACATCGTTTATATCAAACGGAATATACTGCTCGGCTTCAAGGTGAATGGTTTCCTGAAGCTGATCTTCGGGCATATTTTGGACATTGATTTTCTTAACGATTACCGAGTATCCGCCGACGGAAATAGCGGCGTTCTGTTGTTTAATATTGTACAGTTTGAACATTTGAGATATGGAGTCGGCAGCCGCTTCAGGGTTTTTAATGCCGTCTTCCTCGATAATTCCCGGTGCAATGTCTATTGCGCCGAACCGGGTTAGTGTCCTTCCTGACGAGGTATCTTTGACTTCACCCACTTTAATGGATCTAGAGCCGATATCCAGCCCTACCAGATGGTCCTTTTTTTTAAGAAACATGATTAGCTTTACCCGCCAAATATTTTGTGTTTATCAGAAAGCTTGTATCCCAGAGCCAGAAGTATTTTCCGCATGGTTTCCACGCGGCACGTTTCTCCCCGCTCGATTCGTGCAATAGTGATTGGGGACACATTCGCTTTTCTGGCAAGCTCCGCCTTACTCATTAAAAGAGATTCTCTGACTTTGCTAAGTGAATTTTTACCCATCGCCATATACTCAAATTAAGGTTAAAATTAAATTATGCTTAATCGGATAAAGCATAATGGCTAAATTCTTTTGATGTTTGTTAAGCATAATTATATCATTTTAGCATTAAGTCAAGTAAAATTTATATAAAATTTATATTAATTTTAATTTGTTTTAATAAATTACACTATATTGAGTCTCTTTTAATTTTAACACTATATATTGTGGAAAACGCACAAAAAAAAATATATCAGAAAAACTTGCTAAAAAACGACAGGGTTTTATCTGTTTTCAGTTAACAGACGCTTTTTTTTGATCGTTTTCTTCGACCCCATTCGTTAAAACCCGGTTTGCGATTACAATTAATAGACAACGAATACAGGGAGTTCACGAATTGTGCCAAGTTCGTTTTTGAAGCTTATCTATTTGAATTAATTAAGTTTTATATAAACTGTGGAAAGGCCTATTGCATAGACATCCATGTCTTGTGTATGGTATATCATACATTGTATGCAACAGAGTTATTCTATCGAATTGAGATGGAAAAGTCAATTTTTTCCTTTACAAGGCCCATTTCAAAAAAGAAAATTATGTTATCCCGATGAAAGCTTTTCTTCGGCAAATTTATTATATATGGAGTCCGGGTGGTCTTCGAAAAGCGTTTTATACAACTCCATGCTTTTCTCGGTATTCCCGGTTTCACTGTAGATTCGTGCCAGGTTGTATAAAGCGCTGTCTCTCATTGCCGACGTATTGTCCGAAGCTACCGCTTCAAAATGCTTAATGGCTTCGGCGCTGTTTTTCAACGCTTCATGGGAGTACGCCAGACCGTTTAAGATCATGTTTTTCAAAAAGGGGTCATCAGAAAAGTCGGACAGCGCTTGTTGATAGAGCGAGACGGCGTCGTCAAAGCGTTCGGCCAAATAGCAGATGTCCGCAAGCCGTATCCTTGCCATCTTGGCTGCCACCGTGCCGGGATGATCATCAAGTATGCGCTGATAATCCGCGTGAACGGATGCATAAATTTCTTCGGGACCGCTCGTCTTGAGTTGCTCGCCATATTTGGTTTCACATTGGTTCAGTTCGTTGAAAGCAATGGCTTCAGACCTGCTGCGAAAATACAAGACCCCGGAAAAAACTGAAATGGCGAGAAAGACAATAACAAGGCCGCCTATCATCTTTACCCTGTGGTTAACGGTGAATTCAAGCACTTTCGCCAGGGCCGCCGACACTTTATCTTGTTGATCAAGCTCTTTTTTGCGAGCCAAAGATACTCTGTTATAACTAACCATAATAATGCATCCTATATATTATTAATAATTCGAGTCCACCCGTCTTCAGGAATACTGGCACCCATAACCCGGCAGACTTCATAGCCGCAAAGAGAGGCCAGTGCACCGCATTTCTCATAAGAAAAATTACTTAGAAGCCCGAAGAGAAAGCCGGATGCCCAAAGATCACCCGCCCCCGTGGTATCAACAATATCATCCGAACCGGCAGGCGGGATCCTGTATTTACTGCCATGGTTATTGATGACACTGCCATTCTTTCCCAGTTTCAAGACCGCCAGCTCAACATGGTTTCCCAGTGCAGAGATCGCTTTTTCTTCATCGCTGAACCCTGTGTACACACGGGCTTCATCTTCGTTTGCCATCAATATGTCAACATACGTTGATACGATGTCATCGAGGATGTCTTTGGCTTGCTCGACAACCGTGAAACTGGCCAAATCCAGGGACACGCGGGCCCCGGCTTTTTTTGCTGCTTTAAGCGCACTCAGCATCAGATTCCGGTTAAAAAGGAGATATCCTTCAATGTGCACGATGGACGCCTCTTCAAAAAGGGTCTCGGAAATATCATGCTCCGCCATTTCCGAAGATGCCCCCAGGTACGTGAACATGGTGCGCTGTGCATCGGGGGTGACAACGGACAAAACCCGTCCCGTGGGTGTTTGAGACTTAAACAGCTTGGGTATTACGCGGTTATCTTTAAGGTCGTTTTCAAACATCTCGCCGAGTTTATCTTCGCCGAGTTTTCCGACAAAGCAGCCATGGCCGCCAAGACGACTGATACCGATGATGGTATTGCACGCCGATCCCCCTGGAACCACATGGGGCTTGCCATCTGTTTTGGATAGGGCGGTTTCGATAAACCCGTTGTCAACGAGGGTCATACCGCCTTTTGGGGCACCTGTTTCAGCCAGGAATTCATCATCTTCATTCACGAGGATATCAACAAGAGCCGACCCCAGGCCAATTATTTTTTCTGTATCCATGGTGTATTACCTGCTTTATACGCTGTAGAAGTTAAGATCCGGCAACTCGACACAGGTGAGCTTTTTCCCGTAAACGGCGCCGGTATCTATTCCTATTTTATTACTATCCACAAGCGGCTCGGGAAGGGGGGTATGCCCGAAGACAACCCGTTTACCAAAATCATAGGTGGACTTAATAAAGCTTCTTCTTATCCACAAAAGATCCTCCGGAACCTGCTTGTTTAGAGAAACTCTTTCCCTTAGCCCCGCGTGAACAAAAATATAATTATCAGTCTCATAAAAAAGATCAAGTGAATTCAAGAAACGGAGGTGCTCCTCAGGCAGAAGACTGTTCTTTGAAGCGACTCCGGCATTGATATAACTGTCCACTGTCGTGTGACCGCCGTTGGCAAGATAGGCAAGCCGGTCTTTGCCTGAAATATAGTTTTCAAGCATTTCTTCATGATTCCCTTTTAGGAATACGGTGTCGCTGTGACGGTTTTTAAGGTCTATGAGATACTCCATGACACTATATGAGTCCGGGCCGCGATCAATGTAGTCACCCAGAAAGACAAGGCGGTGGGTGTCCGGGTCGAAATCAATGATATCCATTAATTCGATCAGCTTATTAAAACAACCGTGTATGTCCCCTATGGCGAAAAATTTTTCCATTGCCACCAGCGCATGCTGCAAAATCGTTTGGCTAAATGTTGATAGCGTTTTCTTGTTCGTAACATCGCTTCCCTTACACCCTTCATTTATTTATCGGATCAGCATGCAAAAAATAATATACTGCATCCCGGGGGTAAATCAACAGCCCTTTTTTTTAAAAAGGCCGGCATGGGCGTCTTGACAACGCAGAAAAAAGTTAGTAACACTAACCCGAACTGTTATTTTGACCATTAAAAAACATATTGTTTACATATAATAATAGAAAAATAAATGGTTAATAAAACTAACCCAATATCACTTTTATCCTACATCAGAGGCCTATAAGGAACCGCCATGTCCCAGCTGAATAAAAACGATGGTGATCACTATCCGGTTCATTCGTTTACCACAGCCCGGAGAACCCTGACGGAAACAGATATTGTCAATTTTGTCAACCTGGTGGGTCTTCATGAGCCAATATTCGTGGATATGGAATACATCCATACACATATGCCGGAATCTCACAGAAAGCGGTTTGCACCGGCACCGCTGGTTATTTCCATTGGAATGGGGCTTGTGGCGCCCATTGTTGAAGGTGTGCTGAATCGAGTTTTGAAAAACCAAAACGTCGGTTTCGTCGCGGGAATGGCAGGCCTTGAAGCCAACGTATCGTGTCCCGCGTTTCCAGGGGACACCCTGAAAGTGGATGGCGAAGCAAAAATCAAAAAGAAAACCAGTTCCGGATATACCCTTGTGGAAATCCGACATCTGGTGAGGAATCAGCACGGTGAGACGGTGGTGGACTTCTCCGAAACCATTATATACCTGCCACCGGGTAACATATCATAAACATGAAAGAAAAACACGGTGCAGCCGGGAACGGTGCGGGCACCTCCAGGAGAACTTAGATGACAGGGGCGGAGGGGCCGATGCAGTGATGCCGGATATCTTGAAAAATGGAGGGATACTAAATGGAACAAAAAATGAAATACTTTGAAGATTTTTCGATTGGGGAAAAAGCGGTGACGAGGGCCCGGACGATTACCGAGGCGGATATTGTCATGTTCTCCATGTTCAGCGGGGACTGGTATCCGCTTCACGTGGATGTTGAGTATGCGAAGAATAGTCCGTTTGGTGAACGCATCGCCCACGGCTTTCTCGTATTAACGGCAGCATCCGGACTGATGCCGCTTTATGAGATGGCCATCGTTGCATTCTACGGAATTGACAACGTCCGATACCTCGCTCCGACAAAAATTGGCGACACGATACGGGTGGAGATGGACGTAACGGAAAAAAGAGACAAGGGAGACATCGGCGGGGTTGTAACCTTTAGTGCAACAATAAAAAATCAAAAGAACGAGGATGTTGCGGTAATGACCATGAAAGTAATGCTTCATAAAAAAGGATAACAAAAAGAAATGCCGTTCAATGGAAAAAAAGCCGCCCCTGAGCATCGGTTGAAAGAAAAACCGGCGCCCCCCGGAAAAGTCAAGATTATGGACGCCCTTAGACGGCTGATAATTGAAAAAGATTTCGGCGCCATCACCACCGCTGAAATTGCAAGGACGGCAGGCGTGACGGAAGCTCTGATTTATAAACACTTCAGAGACAAAAGAGATTTATTGCACCGGGTGCTTAGTGAATACCTCAAGGCATACCTTATCCAGTCCAGGATTGACATTAAGGGCATAAAAGGAGCGAAAAACAAGATCAGAAAACTGATCTGGTCGCACAGCAATATTTATGCAACCAATCGGGTGTTTGCAAAAATTATTTTAATCGAAGTGCGGAATCATCCGGATTATTACATTAGCGACACCTATGACCTGGTAAAACAGTACAGCGGTATTTTGCTGGGGATTATTGAAGAGGGTATACGGAACAATGAAATAAGAGAGGATATTTCTCCCGGTTTTCTCAGGCAGAGCATCCTGGGGTGCATCGAGCAGGCGTGTTTCACCAGTGTTATTTTTAACCGGGAGATTTCGCCGGACCAGATTACGGATGACATCTGCGAGTTGATCTTCAAAGGCATTGAAAAGACATAAAACGCCGGAAAAGGACACATCTCAATGGGACATTGGATGAACGGCTATTTGGAAACGCTGGCCACAGTTAAGGAAAGAAACAGGCATAGCGGAGGCGATGGTCGAGCCGACCATATGCGCCGGCTGGGCAAACTTACGGCGAGGGAGAGGGTAAACCGGCTCCTGGACCGCGGAAGTTTTGAAGAGATCGGATCGGTTGTGGAAGACACGCGTCCGCCGTTTGACGGAAAACCGCGTCCAAGCCCGTCTGATGGCGTTGTCATGGGGTTCGGTGAAGTGGACGGGCGGCCTGTCATGGTGTATTCCACGGATTTTGCCGTCATGTCCGGGTCCATTGGCGACCAGGCCGTGTGGAAACTGGCCGATCTCGTAAAAATGGCCGGGCAAAACAGAATGCCCATCATAGGTATGATTGATTCCGCAGGCCAGCGCTTAAGTTTCAAGGGAGGGGATGTGGGGTTTTACGGCATGAGCCAGCTTGTGCGCACGATGTGCCTGTACTCGGGCGTTGTTCCACGGATCACGCTTTTGCTCGGCCCGTGCACGGGTCTTTTGTCAACCATACCGGTATTATCGGATTTTTTGATAATAAACAGGCATACCGGGTTTCTCTGGCTTGGCGGCGAAAAATCCACGGATGATGCCGGGACCGCGGAATTTCATATGGAAAAGAGCGGTCAGTGCGACCTGGTGGCTGAAAGCGATGACGATGCGATTGCAAAAGCAAAAGCACTGTTGAGTTTTCTTCCGCAAAGCTGCTGGCATTCTCCTGCGATCACCCGGACGGACGACAGCCCGGATCGTCGGGAAGAGGGCCTTCTTGATGTTATGCCGGATGATATCAAATTTACCTATGATATACATGATATCATTGATCTCATTGCGGATAACGGCGAATTTTTTGAGCTGAAGGAAGATTTTGCCCCCCATTTAGTGACCGGTTTTTGCCGGTTTGGCGGCCAGGTTGCCGGCATCGTGGCCAACAACCCGGATGAGCTTTCAGGTATTATAGAGCCCGACGCTTCAGACAAGTATGACCGGTTTATGTGTTTTCTAAATGCATTTCATATTCCCCTGGTCACACTTGTGGATACAACCGCATTTCCGCCCGGTGACCGGTGGGAGAGAAAGGGCGTGATAAGGCACGGTGCCAAACTGCTTCATTCGTATTCACATCTCACATGCCCGAAGGTGACCATGGTATTAAGACGGTCTTATGGAGGGGCGAATATCGTAATGGGCTGCTCCAAAATGTTTCCTGATTTCATATATGCCTGGCCCTCGGCGGAGTTCGCGCCCACCGGGCCTGAAACCGTGGTTCACGCCGTATTTCACAAGGAGCTGGCCAAAGCAAAAGAGGAGGGAAACTATGAAAAGACATATGCGTTTCTTTTAAACATGCTGAGGGAGCAGTTTGCCGTTATGACGCTGGCTAAACACTGGACGACGTATTACACGGTAAATGAAGTTATCGATCCAAGGGATACAAGGCCCCGAATTATCCGCGCACTGCGTGCGGCGGGTAATAAATGCGAAGTGCTGCCGGAGAAAAAACGCTCCATTAAACCGGCGTAACAGGGAGATGGATATGGGAACCGGGATGACCCAAGCTATTTTAAAATTAAGCGCTATTCAGGAAAAAAACCGTTTAGGCGGCGGAAACGAGCAGATCGAACGGCAGCACGGAAGGGGTAAGCTCACAGCAAGGGAACGGATCGAGTGCCTGGTCGACCCGGGTTCATTCAATGAACTGGGATCGTGTGTCAATACCACCGGAAAGAGAATTGACGGCAGGGAGACGGATGCGCCCTGTGACGGGTCCATTATCGGTACCGGGCGGATCGATGGCAGAGTGGTCGCCGTCTATGCCAGCGACTTTACCGTACTGGGGGGGTCTCTGGGCTGTCAGCACGGCGTCAAGTTTATCAAGTTACTGGAGATGGCTGCCAAGTGGGGCATTCCAATGGTTTGGCTTCTCGATTCTTCAGGGGGGAGACTGGGGTACAAAGATGTGCCCATGGCCGGCATTGACTGGTGGTTTGCGCTTCAATCCCGATACTCCGGATGGATTCCCCAGATCAACGTGTTAATGGGGCCCTGCATTGCCGGCCAGGCCTACTGCCCGACACTTTGCGATTTTCTGCTGATGAGCCGGGGCACGGCCCACCTCTGGCTGGGGGGGCCCCGAATGACCCAGGCCGCCACGTCTGAAACAATAGGTGATGATATCGGCGGCGCAGATTACCATATGGCCCTTAGCGGTACGTGTGATGTGGTGGGGGATAATGATCAGGAAACCATTCAGAAAGCCAGGGAGCTGATCGGTTTTCTGCCGTCAAACAGTGATGAAAACCCCCCTGCTAAGCCCTTCACGGGAGATGAGGGCCTGAAGCCGGAGGAGCTTGAACGCATTGTTCCGGATACGTATCAGACCACCTATGACATGAAAGATGTCATCAAACGGATTGTCGATGGTGGAGCATACTACGAGATAAAGGATGAGTATGCAAAACAGCTTGTTACGGTTTTCTGTCGCTTCAATGGGGCGGTTGTGGGGGTGGCAGCCAACAACCCATTGGAAAAGGGCAGCATTTATGATGTCGACGCTTGCGACAAGTACTATCGTTTTCTGCAGATTCTGGATGCCTATAACATCCCCCTGGTCAACCTGGTGGATACGAAGCCTTCGGTTCCCGGGGAGAACCAGGAAGCCGCCGGTCTGTTGCGGCATATGGGGAAAATACTGGATGTCTATGCCACCGCAACCATTCCCAAAATATCCGTCGTGTTAAGGGAAGCCTATGGTGATGCCGGCAGCCTGGTTATGGGAATCCCCAAGGGTATGGGAAGCGACATCTGCTATGCCTGGCCCATTGCCCGTTTTGCCGTTGAGGCTTCCGGCCTGGACTATAGAAGCGTATACGGAAAGGGAATAGAAAAGGATGCACCGGAGGGCTACCTTAACAGGTCCAGGGAAAAAATAGATGTGTTTGAGGCCGGAAGGAGCTGGACGGCCCAGATGGTGGATGAAATCATTTTCCCCCGGGAGACAAGGGCCAAAATTATCGAGGCCCTGAACGTCATAAAAAAAACAAAGGACATACTGCCGAAAAAGGCCAAACAGTATCCTGCGGCACCCACATAGATGCCGCGGGTTTCTGCTTTCAAACGGAACAGTTATGACAATGAATATAACGCGGAAATAAATTCCGAAAGGACGGGTCATGAACGAACGGGATGCTAAGGGAAGCGAGATAGAGCTGAGGGCTCCCATGTCGGGTGTGTTTTACAGTAAACCGGCTCCGGACCAGCCGCCTTATGTTGAAGAAGGAAGCCAGGTGAAAAAAAAACAGGTGCTGGCCTTACTGGAAACCATGAAGGTATTTCAAAAAGTGAAGTCGCCTGTAAACGGGGTCATAAAAATAATTGTTGCGGAAAACGAAACAGCGCTGGCCGATGATGACCTGATGTTTGTCATCGAAAAACGATAAGATTTCAATATGATGACGGCCGGCATAAAGATGGATAGAGGACAACGGAATTAATGTTTAAAAAAGTACTTGTTGCCAACCGCGGTGAGATTGCCGTCAGGATTATCAGGGCCTTGAAAGAGATGGGGATTAAAAGCGTGGGAATATATTCCGAAGCGGACCGGACATCACGGCATCTCCAATTGGCGGATGAGACGGTGTGCGTTGGCCCGGCTCTCAGTGCAAAAAGCTATTTGAATGTTGACCGCCTTATGGATGCCGCAACAACAACAGGATCGGATGCGGTTCATCCGGGATACGGATACCTCGCTGAAAATGACCATTTTGCAACGGCATGCCAACGGAATCACCTTGTTTTCATTGGGCCGACCCCGGAAAACATTAAACTGGCAGGAGATAAAATTACGGCAAAAGCCGTAATGCAGAGGGAGGGCGTACCGGTTATACCCAGCAGTCCGGGTCGTGTGGAGACCGTTGACGACGCAGTGTCGGTCAGTGAGAATCTCGGGTATCCTGTTATGGTGAAGTCGGCCGGCGGCGGGGGCGGTCGCGGTATAAGAATTTGCAGAGATAAGCACACCCTGGTTGAAGATTTTCCAGTGGCAAAAATGGAAGCACGCGCCGCCTGCGGCAATGATTCGGTTTACATTGAGAAGTACATTGCACAGCCGCGTCACATAGAGTTTCAGATTGTTTCAGATCACCACGGCCATACCATCCACCTCGGCGAGCGCGAGTGCACCATTCAGCGGCGATATCAGAAGCTCATAGAGGAGGCGCCCTCTCCCGTCATCACCGAAGCGCTGAGAAATAAAATGGGGGACATGGCAATTCGGGCCGCCAAAGCGGCGAATTATGTGAACGCCGGCACCGTGGAGTTCCTTCTGGATAAAGACAACCGGTTTTATTTTATGGAAATTAATTCCCGTATTCAGGTGGAGCACCCTGTTACGGAGATGGTGACGGGAATTGATTTGGTTAAGTCCCAGATTCAGATTTCAATGGGTGCGAGGCTCGGCTATTCATTTGATGACGTTCGCTTCAGGGGGTGTGCCATAGAGTGTCGGATTAATGCCGAAGATCCGGATAACGGGTTTATGCCGTCCCCGGGACAGGTGACCAGATTTATGGCGCCCGGGGGATACGGCGTCCGGGTGGACACCCATCTATATCAAGGCTACGAACTTCCCATTTACTATGACTCCCTGGTTGCAAAACTGATAACCCATGATATGACAAGGGAGGGCGCCATTTCAATTATGAAGCGAGCCCTTGAAGAAATGGTGATTCATCCGGTTAAAACGACGATTCCGCTATACCTTAAGATACTCGGCGATCCGATGTTTCTCAAAGGGGATTTTGATACCGGCTATATTGACCGCTTTGTTAAAGAACCTGAAGATTAGCTCATCATGCCTGCTGCTATACACGCATCCCGTTTTTCACCAAAAAAAATCCAGGAAAAATGTTGCGCTTATGCCGTGAGGTATTATAAATGAATCAATTTGTTTGAGATGGATGAATATAACGATGGGAGTGTTTTATGCATTACGAAGGAAACATGATACGGCCGCCCAGCGAAGCCTACTCCATACTGCTTCAGTATACTGTCGGGTGCTCACATAACAAATGCACATTCTGCGGCGCATATAAAGGGCAGCGATTCAAGATCAAACCCGATGAAATTATTATGAAAGACATTGCTTATGCGGCAACGCACTGCCGGCACCAGGACCGTTTGTTTATTTGCGACGGCGATGCGATGATCATCCCCCAAAAACGGCTGTTAAAGGTGTTGACTGAAATCGAAAAGCAGCTGCCGTGGGTGACCCGTGTGGGCGTTTATGCCAATTCGAAAAGTTTAAGAATGAAAACACCGGAAGAGCTCAAAGAACTGAAGGCCCATGGTCTTGACATCGCATATATGGGGCTTGAAACCGGAGATGATGAGACGCTGAAAAAAGTCAAAAAGGGCGCCACGTCTGAACGAATGATTGAAATGGGAAAAAAGGCCCGGGAAGCAGGGATAAAGCTCTCCATCACGGTGCTTTTAGGTCTGGCGGGCAGGGAGCGGTCTGACATTCATGCAAAGGAAACAGGGAGAGTCCTGTCGGCAATTGATCCCGAATATGTCGGCGCATTGAGCCTGATGCTGATTCCGGGAACACCCCTGTACCAGGAATTTGAATCCGGAGACTTTTCGTTGCCCAATCCTGAGGAGTTGTTGCGGGAACTCAGGGTGATGCTGGAAGCAACACACCTCACGGATGGGCTGTTCCATGCAAACCATGCATCCAATTACCTTCCGTTGAAGGCCCACCTTCCCCATGACAAGGAGAAGGCTTTAAAACAGATCGACGATGCACTTTCAGGTAAGATTTCCCTTAAACCTGAATACTTGAGAGCCCTGTAACCCAGCATAGAAAAAGGAGAGAGGAAAAATGAGTGACGGCCGTACCGGGAGCCTGACAGAGATGGAAAAACATTGTATTAACACCATCAGAGCCCTATCAATGGATGCCGTTCAAAAGGCCAACTCAGGACATCCAGGTGCGCCCATGGGGCTGGCCCCGGCGGCATATGTATTATGGACACAAATTTTGAAACATAACCCTGAGAACCCGGACTGGCTGGACAGGGACCGTTTTGTTCTTTCCGGGGGGCATGCATCCATGCTTCTTTACAGTGTTCTTTATCTGACCGGGTATGATCTTCACTTAGACGATATTAAACATTTCAGACAATGGGGCAGCCGAACGCCGGGACATCCGGAGTTCGGCCATACACCGGGTGTGGAAACTACCACCGGGCCCCTGGGGCAGGGTTTTGCCAATGCCGTGGGGATGGCCATGGCAGAGCGGCATCTTGCCGCCCGCTTCAACAGACCCGGTCATGATATCGTTGATCATTTTACTTATGTGATGTGCGGGGATGGCGACATGATGGAAGGGGTGGCATCGGAGGCCGCCTCCCTTGCCGGTCACCTCGGTTTGGGCCGCCTCATCTGTATTTACGATGACAACGAGATCTCCATAGAGGGGAAAACCGATATCACGTTTACGGAGGATGTTGCCCTTCGGTTCAGCGCCTATGGATGGCAGGTACTGACCGTTGACGACGGAAATGACACGGCGGCGATACATCATGCCATAACCTCGGCCCGGAAAGAAACACAAAAACCATCCGTCATTATTCTCAGGACGCATATCGCCTTCGGCAGCCCGAACAAACAGGACACGGCAGATGCCCATGGCGCCCCCCTTGGAGAGGAGGAGGTCGTGTTGACCAAGAAAAACCTGGGATGCGAATCAATTGAGCCTTTCGAGGTCTCCGGGGCGGTTCTGGACGAATTCAGGAAAAGCCTTGCTCGAGGAAAAGAAAAAGAATCCGAATGGAAAAAAAGGTTTGAGTCGTATGCCGGCGACTATCCTGAACTGGCGGAAGAGTGGGTGGATGCAATGAGCGGATTTCTGAAAGAAGGGTGGGATTCGGATATTCCCGTCTTTTCAGCGTCGGACAGTCCCATGGCGACCCGTGCGGCATCCGGCAAAGTATTAAACGCCATTGCTCCCGGACTTCAGACCCTTATAGGCGGATCTGCCGACCTGGCGCCGTCAAACAAGACATACCTGGACTGCTCCCATGAATTTCAGAAAGACACTTATGACGGAAGGAATATTCGATTCGGCGTTCGCGAGCATGCCATGGGGGGGATTATGTCCGGCTTGTTTCTGCACAACGGCCTCCGGCCGTTTGGCGGAACCTTTCTTGTTTTTGCGGACTATATGAGGCCGGCAATCCGCGTGGCGAGCTTGATGAAATTGCCGCTGATCTATGTGTTTACGCACGACAGTATCGCGGTGGGAGAGGACGGCCCCACCCACCAGCCGGTTGAGCATGCGGCATCCCTGAGAATGATCCCGAATCTCACGGTTATACGGCCGGCCGATGCCGCAGAAACCGCAGCAGCCTGGCGACAGGCAATTGAGACAACGGACGGACCGGTGGCGCTTCTGCTGAGCCGGCAGAAACTGCCCGTACTCGGACAAAAAGGCGCATCTTCGGCAATGCTTTCCAATGGGGCATATATATTAAGCGATTCACCCGGCGACCCGGACATCATATTGATTGCATCGGGTTCTGAAGTGCATATCGCGGTCGAGGCCAAACAAATTCTGGATGAAAAGGGCCTTTCCACCCGTGTGGTCAGTATGCCCAGTTGGGAGCTGTTTGAAAAAACGTCAAAAGGGTATCAGAACAGCATTTTCCCGCCCCACGTCAAGTCCCGTATCGCCGTTGAAGCCGGGATCTCTTCCGGATGGGAACGGTATGTCGGAGAATCGGGGGAAATAATCGGCATCAACCACTTCGGTGCCTCGGCGCCCGGCAGTACGGTTATGGAAAAGTTTGGTTTTACGGTTAACGCGTTAGTTGACAGGGCAATGGCTATGGGAAAAGCATCCGGCTGATTCTTACGGCCCTGTTTCGGGCGTGGGAATAGTCTCTTGTGCTGGAGAAAACCATCATATGCTTGGATGCGTCCACCGGCGACTCACTCCTTCTTGTCAAGAGAAGCGTATACCACCGGGGGAGGTCGTCGTGAAAACAGGCAGCCAGGTCCCCCGATAATTTCCTGATCGTTTTTACTTTGCTTTCTACGGCACCATTATCCATCATGTCCTTATTGCTGACGTTTATTGTATCAAGATACGAGGCGACGGCAGTTGAAGCGCTCTTTTTAAGCCTGCGATACCTTAAAATCGGGCGCATCCAGAACTGGAAAATAACGTATCCGAAAGCGCCCAGAAGAAAACAGCCCGGAGCGGCGATATATATGGGTTCCATGCTTACCTTTATTCCAGCCCTGTATTTGTCTTGACATCCTGCCGGTGCAGAATTAATTTATCCCAGGTTTTTTTACGAACGGCTGACCATACACTTTTTGCAGGGAATTTACAATGCCGGTGATTATATCTGTTGTGGGACATTCAGGGTCTGGCAAGACAACTCTTATTGTAAAGCTGGTGCGGGAATTCAAGAAGAGACATTACAGAGTCGGCACCATTAAGCATGCGCATCACGGCTTTGACATCGATAAAAAAGGAAAAGACAGTTATGTGCATAAAAAAGCGGGGGCGGACGCTGTCATGCTGGTGGGGCCGGAAGCTATCGCCATGGTGAAAGATCAATTGGACTCCACACTTTCTGACCTTGAACTCTATTTTTCCGACATGGACGTCGTGTTGGTAGAAGGGTTTAAACGGGAGAACAATCCCAAGATTGAAGTGTTCCGATCAGACAGCGGCGAAGATCCGCTGCTTGTCAAGGATAACCTGATTGCCTTTGTCACCGATTCGGACGTGAATTGCCCCGCCCCGAAGTTTGGTCTTGACGATACGGAACAGCTTGCGGATATGATTATTGAGAAATTTATAACTTCTCCGATTTAAATTTTTTTCCGACTCTGGCTATTTGGGGTCGGACCAAGTTAACTATTAGGTATATCAGCCTTTATGTTTCAAAAACAGGTGGTTTTTTGGCTTAGAACGGTCTTTTTGGGATCAAAATGGGCACTGTAAGAAGACAAGGTCAGTACTATGAGCTAAATGCATCAGTATTAACTCCTTTATGGTCTTAGAAACACTTTTTCGGGCCTGAAATGGCGGATCTAAGGTCAAAAGAAGGCCTTTTTTTAAATATTTTACATATTATTTCAATTGATTAACTTGGTCCGACCCCCTATTCAACGGCCCCCTATTCAACGGCATGGCGATTAAACGCAACCCCACAAAAAAGATAACCTCCCATGGTCCATAATCCCTGTAACTGCGGACCAAATGTTTCCAAAACGGTAAAGCACGGTTCAGTTGACTTAAGGCCGATCTTACAATATAAAATTGTATAACTGCAATTAGTGGCGGGTTATTGGAATAAATACTCATGATGCGATCTTCTGAAGTCTGTTAGGGAAAAAAACTGAACCATGCCATCCACTCTTAAAAATACAATCCGGCAGCCTGTTTTCATTATCTCCATTGTCATCACCGTTCTTGGAATTGTTACATATATGAAAGGGGTATACTTTTTCGAAATAATAGAACTAAAGACAATCGATCTCAGGTTCAGGGTAAGGGGCGAATTGCCTCCGGGCCCGGAAGTGGTCATGGCTGTGGTGGATGAAAAAAGTCTGGACAGGGAAGGTAAGTGGGTATGGCCGAGAGCAACCTTCGCCAAACTCATTGATCGGCTTTCATCTGCCGGAGCGCGGGTGGTGGCCATCGACATCGGGTTCCATGAACCCGATGACAGGCGGGTGGTTGAAGCGGTGAGCGTGGTGCAGACCACTGTCCGGGAGTTGGAAATAGACCATGATGGCCTGACCCGGAGGCTTTCCGAGTTAAAGGACAACTCCGACAATGACCGTCTGCTTGCCGAAAGCATCAAAAATTCCAGGGCAAAGATTGTATTGGGATGGTTTTTTCACCTGGACCCGTCAAGCCTTTCACACCTGGATGGACGCGTCATCCGCCAATACAAGGACAGTATAAAGTCGTCCCGCTATCTCTTTACCCGTTCGGACTTTAACGAAGACCCGGACCTGACGTATATTCAGGACATTGCACCGGAACCCAACATCAAAGCGATCTCGTCGGCATCGGATTTTTCGGGTTATTTTAATTTTTCATCGGCAGAGGACGGGGTGGTGAGATGGTTTCCTGCGGTTCTTGAGTTCGACGGAGATATCTATGCGCCGCTGTCGCTGAAGGCCCTTGGGGCCTATATGGACACCCCCATTCACCTGTCGGTGGGTGCCGAAGGACAGATTCTATCCGCCTGCCTGGGAGACGTATGCATACCTACGGATGAGAACGGACGCGTCATGATCAACTACCGTGGGGGCAACCGGACATTTCCCCAATACTCCGTTACCGATATTTTGAACAATAACGTCCCGCCGGACAAACTGAAAGACAGGATTGTTATATTGGGTGCAACCGCCGTGGGTGTCTATGACTTACGGGTGACGCCCTTTTCCAACAATTATCCGGGGCTGGGTATCCATGCCAATATAATAGACAGCATTATATCCAGAGATTTTTTGCAGCAGCCCGGATTTTACAGGTTCTTCAATACCATGGCCATTTTATTTTCAGGCATTATTCTCGGCCTTATCCTGACCCGCCTTGGTGTTATCTGGGGCGGTGCGGCAAGCTTAATGCTTGTCTCCGGCTATTCGTTTTTATGCCTGTCTCTCTTTGCCGAAAAAGGGATTGTGCTTAACATGACATATCCTGTCATTGTTGCGGTCTTTATATACAGTGTCGGCACGGCATATAACTATTTTGTTGAAGCAAGTAAAAAGCGGTTTATCAAAGACGCGTTTTCAACTTACCTGGCTCCGGCAGTGGTGGAGCAACTCATCGAGTCGCCTGAAAAACTGGAACTCGGGGGAGAACAGCGGGACATCACCGCCTTCTTCTCGGACGTTCAGGGTTTTACCGGCATCTCGGAAAAACTGACACCCCCTGAACTGGTGGAGTTGTTAAATGAGTTTCTAACCGAAATGACGGACATCATATTGACATATGAAGGAACGGTTGACAAGTTCGAAGGCGATGCCATTATCGCCTTTTTCGGCGCACCGAATGTGCTGCCGAACCACGCGGAAACGGCGACAATTGCATGCATTGAAATGCAGAAGAAAATGGAGGCCCTTCGGAATTCATGGCGCAGGGCCAACAGGCCTGAATTAAACATGCGGATCGGCGTAAATTCCGGCCCTGCGGTGGTCGGGAATATGGGGTCAAAAAACAAAATGGACTACACCATGATGGGGGATACGGTCAACACGGCGGCCCGGCTTGAAAGTGTGAATAAGGTGTATGGTACATATACGCTCATAGGAGAGATGACCTTTCGTGCTGTCGGCGCCCATATTTTCTCGCGTGAGATCGACACCATAAGTGCAGTGGGAAAAGATGAGCCGTTTACGATATATGAACCCATTGATTATAAAGCCAATATTGATGAAAGAGGAATGAATACAGTGGCGTTGTATTCAAAAGGGCTGAAAGAATACAGGGCAAGAAACTGGCAGCGGGCGATGTCTTTTTTTCAATCCGCCCTTGATATGTCGGCGGACGACGGCCCAAGCAGGATATTGCTGACTCGCTGCCGGCGCTATATGGAAGAGCCGCCGCCGGAAAACTGGAACGGAATCTTTAAGATGACAGCCAAATAACCGGCAAGATAAATGAAATACGCTGTAGGAGGTGGTTGAGGCATTGCAGTTTTATCGAACAGTTGTTTTTTATCTTATTTCGTTTTCCCTTTGTATGGCGGTTGGCGTCAAAGGAACCGCTTTATCCGGAGAGTCACTCGATGATGAAACGATGATGATGGCCGAGGCCCTGATGAACCGGGGGTTCTTTTCCGAAGCGCTGGAAAATTTTGACATTGTGGCGGCAGGATCCAAAAACAGGGAGCAGAGGGCAAAGGCACTGTATTTTAAAGGGAAAATCAATAGTGTCTATTTTGACCAGCAGGAAAAAGCCCTGGAGATTTTTAGAAGCATCCTGGCATCGTATCCGGAAAGTTCCGTTGCGCCGGATGCATTTTTTGAAAGCGGTATTATTTTATTTGATCGAAAAAATTATCAAAAAGCACACACGGTGTTCATCCGATTTGGCAGCAAGTATCCCGAAAACCCGAGGCAAAAATCCGCAGCCGTATGGGCGGACATATCCGAAGAACTGTATAAAGACAAAAGAAAAGAGGCTCAAAAACCGGCGGTAAAAATTGAAAAAAAAGAAAAAGCCACCACCCTTCGAGTGCTGGTTGAGCGGCCGTTGAAAAGAATCAGGGTGTTCTCGGGCGGCAATATCGTTGTGTCGGACAACATATCCGGGAAAATGCACTATTCAGGCTGGGGGCCGTTGACCCTGGCTGAAAAAAATGACACCATTCTTATCAATGGCCGCCATACGGGTTTGAAAGCGTGTAACATACACTCAGATGCAACCACGATAAAGGTTAACGGGTCAATCTTCAGAGGGTTCTTGAGCATCCATGCAGAACTAGATAATCTGTATACCATCAACCATGTTGACCTTGAACAATACCTTTACGGGGTTATCCCCGAAGAGATGCCCACCAGGTGGGATAAACAGGCGCTGATGGCCCAGGCTGTAGCAGCCAGGACGTATGCGCTGTGTATGAAAACCAAAAATCGCCATGAAGCCTATGATATCAGGGCCACCACAGCAGCCCAGGTATATGGCGGCTATGCAGCTGAAAATGCCCGGACCACACGGGCGGTTAACAACACGAAAGGGCAGGTGATGACGCATAATGGACGGCTGATTGTCGCTTACTTTCATTCCAACAGCGGCGGGCATACTGAAGATCCGGTAAATGTCTGGAATGTAAAGATACCTTATCTTCGGGCGGTTCCCGATGATTTCAGTACATCTGCTCCGGGAAATACGTGGGAATTCTATATGTCATACAGTGCGATCAGTCATTGCTTAAACAGGAACGGATTGGCTGTCGGCCCTATTAACCGACTAAAAATAATAGAGAAATCTTCATCGGGGAGAAACCGTAAAATTCAAATTGTAACCGGCCAAAAGGCGGTCACCATTTCCGGAAACATGTTCCGGGCATCCATTGGCGAGGCCAAGCTGAAAAGCACCATGTTTACGCTTACTACAAACAAAAAGGGGGTTCTGTTTAAAGGTAAAGGGTATGGCCATGGGGTGGGCATGAGTCAGTGGGGTGCCAGAAAGATGGCAATGAACGGTGTAAGCTATCAAAATATTTTAAAATATTATTATCAGAATATAAAAATTGTTAAAATGAATAACCTGCATGTTGATTCTGCATAGGCAAGGGAAAAGAGGACGCCAAATGAAAAACAATACTGTGCTGCTGCCCGTATTAATTATGATGCTTGTGATGTACACCCCGGGATTCTGCAATGAGAGTGCTGAACTTGTTGAGACGATGGGACAGGGGAGCGTAAACTGGGGAACCGGCATTATCCGGGCACAGGGAAGAGGTTTGCCGCCGGAATGGGCCCATGGCAAACCGCAGGAACACCCATTGGCCCTTACAAAAGCAAGGATGGTTGCCTATAAAAACCTGCTTAAGGTCGTTCAGAATATTCGGGTTAATTCCAAAACAACGATAAAGGAAGCCGTCGCCAAAGATGCGGAAATGGCCGCCCAGCTTGACAGCATGATCAGGAATGCCGAGGTGGCAAAGGAAGAGTACAGGCTGAACGGGACGGTTGACGTAATTATTCAAATGAGTATGACCGGGGGGTTCGCTCAGTTAATCCTTCCTGATAATATTCTGCATGTGGAACCGGTTAAAACAATAGGTTCTATAAAGAAAAGCGGGGTCCCGGGCGATCAACCGGCGCCCGAACCGTTTACCGGTTTCGTTGTCGATGCAAGGGGGCTCAGTGTTCAGCCGGTGCTTGCGTTAAACATACTAAATGAGAACGGAAAGGAAGTGTACGGGCCCGCCTATGTCAGTCGTGAGCATGCTGTTCAGCAGGGCATGTGCGTATATTTGAAGGATATTGAAAGGGCCTTAGAAATAAAGCGTGTGGGTAAACATCCACTTGTAGTAAAAGGTATAAAAACACAGGGACCTGAAAACTCGGATATTATTATCAGCAATGCCGACGCGGCCATATTGAAAAGTAAACCTTATAACCTTTCATTTCTTAGAAAATGCCATGTAGCGGTCATCGTGGATTAGGGGCTGCGAGGCAGTTGGAAAGCTGTGTCGAATCGCGAAGGGTGTCTTTATCAACGGAACGGCATTTATGCCGTTCCGTCTACCGGTTATGCTATAGCCCCGCCTTTTCTTTCAGCACATCCGCCATATCCGTCAACTCCCAGTTGAAGCCGGGCTCGTTTCTTCCAAAGTGGCCGTATGATGAGGTTTGTTTATACACGGGCTTTAAAAGGTCCAGCTTTCTGATTATCGCGGCCGGCTTTAAGTCAAAAACCTCATTTGTTATTTTTGCAATTTGTTCCGAGGGGATGACACCTGTCCCCATTGTGTGTACAAGAACAGAGACCGGTTCCGCCACCCCGATGGCATATGCCAGCTGCACCTCGCATTTTTTTGCCAGTCCGGCGGCAACAATGTTTTTCGCCACGTAGCGCGCCATGTAAGAAGCGCTTCGGTCAACCTTGGAAGGATCTTTTCCGGAAAAGCATCCGCCGCCATGGCTGCCCTGGCCCCCGTAGGTGTCTACGATAATTTTCCGCCCGGTGAGACCGCAGTCTCCCATTGGTCCGCCGACGACGAACTTTCCGGTGGGGTTGATGAAATAGCGCGTATCGCCATCAACCATATCAAGGGGGATGACTTTTTTAATAATTTCTTCGATAATAGCTTCTCTCAGGCTTTCATACCCGACATCAGGCTTGTGCTGGGTGGAAACCACCACCGTATCCACACGCTTCGGCGTGCCATTTTCATATTCAATGGTAACCTGGGACTTACCGTCAGGGCGCAGGAAGTCAAGGGAACCGTTTTTTCTGACTTTTGCCAACCGGCGGGTCAACTTGTGGGCCAGCATAATGGGCATGGGCATCATCTCGGGGGTCTCGTCGGTGGCAAAACCGAACATCAATCCCTGGTCCCCCGCACCCTGCTCCTTATACAGACCATCCCCTTCGTTAACGCCCTGTGCGATATCAGGGGATTGGCGGTCAATACTCGTAATGACAGAGCAGGTCTGCCAATCAAAGCCCATTTGTGAGGAATGGTAGCCTATATCCCGGATTGTGTCCCTCACAATTTCGGGCATATCAACATAACAGCTGGTTGTTATTTCCCCGGCAATAAAAGCAATACCCGTCGTCACCAGGGTTTCGCAGGCAACCCGGCACCTCTGATCCTGGGAAATAATGGCATCAAGTATGGAATCTGATATCGCATCAGCCACCTTGTCCGGGTGGCCTTCAGTTACCGATTCGGATGTAAACAAAAATCTATCTAAGCTCATAGTATCTCCTTTTGAATGTATTCAGTATGATATTACAAAGTTCTCTCATTTAATCAAGCACCATGTTGTCAATCAGGCGGGTTTTTCCTATAAAAACGGCAATAGCCATCAGGACAGGGCCCTCTATTGTGCTCACATCTTCAAGGGTTGCGGGATCACAAAGCGCAACATAGTCAACCCGGATGCTTTTGTAAGCGTTTAGATACTCGATGGTTTTTTGGATGATTGACGATGCATTTGTTTCTCCGCTTTTAATAAAAGACGAGGCATTGTTAAGGGACTTGAACAGGCAAGAGGCAGAGGATCGCTGATCCGGTGTCAGGTAGGCATTTCGAGAACTCATGGCCAACCCGTCTTTTTCTCTAACCGTGGGAACGCCGATGACGTCAATGTCAAAATTCAGGTCAAGAACCATTTGTCGTATTATCGCCAGTTGCTGAAAATCCTTTTGACCGAATATGGCGGTGTGGGGCTTAATTATATTGAACAGTTTTGTAACAACGGTGGCAACACCTCTGAAATGCGTCGGCCGGGAATTTCCGCAAAGGTGGCGGGGCAGTTTTTCAAGCTGAACATAGGTCTGGAATTTCTCGCCGTATAACTCGTCCGGGCCGGGCATAAACACCACATCAACACCTTCTGCTTCGGCAAGGGCCAGATCGTTTTCCGTATCCCGGGGATAAGCATCAAGATCTTCCCCCGGACCAAACTGGGTTGGATTGACAAAAATGCTCAGCACAAGGCGGTCGCTTCTTTTACGACCTTCACGGAGCAGGGTCAGGTGACCCTCATGGAGAAAGCCCATTGTCGGGACAAACGAAATGGTCTGCCCTTTCAGCCGTAATAGTTCGAATTTTTTTTGTGCGGTTATGGAACGGGTAATAATGTCTATCTTCGGCACCTCTTTTCATGGTGGGTAGCACACGAACGATTTTCCAAGTATATCCACCGGTATCTCTAAAAGAATCGAAAAAAAATGTCAACCGCGTACCGTTCAGTTTTTTTGGGTATCCGCGTTTGGATTTTAGATTAAAAAATGATATATGTTGATTATGGGGGCATACAGGCAACAGGTTCTGGAAACGGCGGCGTTTTTATCAGAAAGGATAAACATACGGCCCGGCATTGGACTATTAACCGGAACCGGCCTTCAGAATGCTGCGTCTTCAATACAGCCGGCGTATTCCATTCCATATGCGAAAATCCCCCATTTCCCGGTTTCCACAGTGGAGAGTCACCCCGGTGTCCTGGTATCCGGAATCCTGTCGGGAAAACCGGTCATCGCCCTAAAAGGCCGCCTTCATTTGTATGAAGGATTTTCTCCTGACGCGGTTGTTTTTCCTGTCCGCGTTCTTCAGGAGCTGGGGGTCGACACGCTGATTGTTTCAAATGCAGCAGGAGGATTAAACCCCGGCTTCAGCCCCGGAGACATTATGGTGATATCCGACCACCTGAATCTTACCGGTGAGAATCCGCTTGTCGGTCCCAATGAAAATGAGTGGGGCATCCGGTTTCCGGATATGGCCCGCGCATACGATGAAGGCTTGGCGGCCCTGGGAATGGAAGCGGGAAAAATCCTCCAACTACCTGTAAAAAAAGGGGTATACGCAGGCCTGAAAGGACCATCCCTTGAAACACCTGCTGAAACCAGGTTCTTGCAGATCATTAAAGCCGATGCCGTCGGGTTCTCCACCGTTTGTGAGGTGATTGCTGCGGTTCATGCCAATATGCGGGTTCTTGGATTCTCGCTGATCTCGAATATCAATAATCCCGAGAAACCCGCTCCCGTGACCCTGGAGGAAGTGGTGGAGGTTGCGGGAAAAGCTGCCGGCTCGCTGGACAGGATTATTCAAAAGGTATTGGAGCATCTGAATTGACGAGAGACAGGGCGGATACGCTGATTGTTAACGGCCTGGTTATTACCTGCGATTCCGAAGATACCGTTCTTGAAAATGGCTGGGTGTCCATCACCGGTGGTAAAATAGGGGGCATCGGAACGGATGAAACAGCCGAAACACCGGAGGCGGTGGAGATCATTGACGCGAATGGGTGTATTGTCATGCCGGGCCTTGTCAATTCCCACACCCATCTGCCCATGTCGTTGTTTAGAGGGCTTGCCGACGACCTTCCTCTTATGGAATGGTTGAATGATCATATGTTTCCCGCGGAGAGGACGTATATTAACCCTGAATCCGTATTTTCCGCAGCGCTGTTATCCTGCGCAGAAATGCTTCTTTCCGGGACCACCACCTGCTGTGACGGATATTTTTATGAAGACCGGGTTGCCGAAGCGGTCCACACCACGGGCATGCGTGCAGTGCTGGGGCAGGGAATAATCGATTTTCCGGCGCCCGGCGTCAGTGATCCTGAGAAAAATATCCTCCATGCATCGGCGTTTGTGGAAAAATGGATGGGACGATCGGACACCATCACCCCATCCCTGTTTTGCCACTCCGCATATACCTGTTCCGAGCGCACCCTGAAAGAAGCTAAGGCCTCGGCGGGCAGACATAAACTGCTTTTTCAGATTCATGCAGCAGAGACCAAGGACGAGTGCGGGCAATCCGTCGCCGACGTTGGACTGACCCCTATCCGCTACCTCGATAAAATAGGCATACTGGATGAGAAAACGCTTATTGTCCATGGTGTATGGATGGACGAGGAGGAAATGACCATCCTGTCAGCCAGCGGTGCGAAGGTGGCACACTGCCCTGAAAGCAATATGAAGCTTGGGTCAGGAATAGCACCGGTATGGGAGCAGCTGGGCGCAGGCATTACGGTTGGTATCGGAACGGATGGGTGCGCCAGCAACAACGACCTGGATATGTTTTTGGAAATGGATACCGCGTCAAAACTCCAAAAAGTGACTAAGCTTGATCCGTCCGTTATGGATGCCGGCACGGTCGTCAAAATGGCAACCATCGAAGGGGCAAAAGCCGTCGGTTTGGACCATATGACCGGTTCGCTGCAACCCGGAAAGGAAGCGGATATTATTATTATCGACACAAAACAACTCCACCTGGTTCCGATGTATAACCCGTTCTCTCACATTGTTTACTCTGCCAAGGGAGCAGATGTCAGGGATGTTTTCGTAAGCGGAAAAAGGCTTGTAAAAGATCGCAGTCTTCTGACCATGGATGCGGAACAAATTGTATCGAAATTTTACAATAACGGGCCTGTTGCAATAAAATAAAACGGGATTGTACGTCGGACGGCGCTTGGGTGGTGCTATTTTTCCATCACTATGTAGTTTTTCATAAAAAAATCAAGTTTGGCGGCCTGGGCAGCCGTGAGCTTTCCGAACCGGCCTCCGCATCGGCGCATTTTTGTTCCACTGAAAAAACTCATTTTTTTGAGCTCTATATCAGATACGATGCTGATTGGAATATCTTTTAAAGAAAAACCGTTATCGCTGACAAAAATCGCGATGCGACCGTCGACAGACGTTCTTTTTTTTGTGGCGACATATTGAAAGGCAATCCCTTTTTCACTGATATCAATGACCTGATCCCGCTTGGAGGCATAGGGCTCAAATATGGCATATACGCCCTGAACAACTTTAAACCGTTCAAATTCCCGGCGCTCTTCCATATCTAGGCCGTTGCTCATGGCGTTTTCTTTTTCAAACATATCCCTAATTCTCCATAAATTTTTTCGTTTAACCGGTCATGATGGTTATGTGTTGTCGGCACATTTTCTGTTGTCAGTACCGGAGCGCCTTTCAGGTATATGCCACGAGTAATTAAAGGTCCTTCTCTCCACCCCGCTTCGTCTATCGAATGAGGGCCGGGCTTTCATGGCAAAGGCATGTTCATCAGCCATGGAGCTGGTATACGACTGCAGAGATTTAGCCATAGCGACACCTTTTCTAAAACAGTAAAACAACGCGTTCTTCCCTAATCAGATTTGCCACGCGTGAACACTGTTTATAGTATATGAAAAGAACCGTGCCAGGCAATATGGAATAAATATGGGGTTAGTGCGGATAAAATATCCATATTTTGGGGGTGGTTTAAGTGAGAAGTGAATGAACCTGAAATGCGACGGATCAACTTACTTAAATAGTTCTTTGGCCTCTTCAATGGCTTTGTCAGCCTCTTTTGCCGCTTTTTCGGATGGGGTGTCCCCTTTGCACCCCGTGAAAACACTTATCATTACAAATGCAAGCATAATTGCTGCGATCCGTTTCATGGCTGTCACCTCTATTCGTATTAGTTGTTTGACATTTTTATATGATTTTTGATACTATTAATCAATAGTGAAGATCGAGAGTGAAGATCGAGTCTCCATCAGCTTTTCGCCTTTCAGTTCTATTTGGGTAATCGGGTTTGGTGCCAACAGGTGTTGGGCTATACTTACTTTTAACCCTTTCATAGCGTTGTGTAAACGGATAAAGCTATGCCGACGTCAGGCATTAAACCAGCGGAGCGCAGAAAAAATAAGCGGTACATGGTTCGGGACAATGTGTTTGCCGTCTTCCGTTCAAGCCCTAAGGCGTCAAGCCTTGCCAATATTGTTGATATCAGCAGGGGAGGATTTGCATTCAAGCTCGTGGGAATGGAAGACATATCAAACGATCGTTTTGAGCTCGATATTTTTGTTACAGGTGATGGCAGGCGTCTTGGCAATATTCCGTTTCAAGTAATTTCGGATACATCAAAAGAGAAAGAGCGCCGCTTGATCCATCTTGCCAAACGGCGTGTCGGAGCCAGGTTTGGCAACCTGTCCAATGTAAAAATAATGCAGATTGATCGTTTTATCAACAGCCACAAGATCATGGACAACCTTCCTGATACACCCGCCTGAGGATCCATTTCCCATATTTTTAAACCATCAGGGTTGACATTTCCAATACAGGTCAAATTTTATTGTATTGGGTTTAACAGGTTGAAAAAACCATATTAAAACACTCTATCCACATACAGGAGAACCACATGGAAGTAAAAAAAGAGACCCGGCAGTTTCAAACGGAGGTTCAGCAGCTTTTAAACCTGATTATCAATTCACTTTATTCAAACCAGGAGATTTTTCTCAGGGAACTGGTTTCCAATGCATCGGATGCAATTGACAAGCTTCGCTTCAGGTCCCAGACAGAGCCCGAGCTCTTGGATGACGATTCGGAATTCAAGATAAAAATAAGTGCAGACAAAAACAAAAGAACATTAACCGTATCCGACAACGGTATCGGTATGGACTATAATGAAGTGCTTGACAACATTGGTACGATTGCAAAAAGCGGGACCACGGCTTTTCTTGATGCGCTTGAAAAATCCAAAAAGGATAATACCCTGACCCCTGAACTGATCGGACAGTTTGGAGTTGGGTTTTACAGCTCGTTTATTGCAGCTGATAAAGTTACACTTATTACAAGGGCTGCCGGATCCAAAACCGCAGTCAAGTGGGAGTCAAGGGGAGACGGTACCTTTGATATTGAAGAAACCACCAAGAAATCAAGGGGAACGGATGTCATTCTTGAACTTAAAGATAAAGAAGACGGCGGAGATGACTTCGCGGATGAATTTACCATACGGCGAATTATAAAGCAGCATTCGGACTTCGTCAGCTACCCCATTGTGATGGATGTTGAAAAAGATGAGCCGATACCGGAAAAAGAGCAGGTGCTGGATAAAGACGGTAAACCGGTGGGGGACTCAACGCGGAAGGTCGTGGCCGAAGAGACCCTTAACTCCATGAAGGCCATATGGCTCAAACCTAAACATGATGTAACCGAAGACGAATACAATGAGTTTTATAAACATCTGGCCCATGACTGGAATCCTCCGCTGGAAAAACTGCATGTTAAAATGGAGGGAACCACGGAATACAACGTCCTTTTATACATTCCCTCGAAAGCACCGTTTGATTTGTTCAACCCGGACAGGAAGCACGGCTTACAGCTTTACTGCAAACGAGTGTTTATTATGGACGACTGCAAGGAGTTGATTCCGGACTATTTCGGTTTTGTAAAAGGCGTTGTCGATGCGCCGGATCTGAACCTGAATGTCAGCAGGGAAATACTGCAGCAGGACAGGCTGGTTAGAAACATCAGGAAAAACCTTGTTAAAAAGCTCTTTGATCTCCTGTCAGGGATGGAGAAGGACAAGTTTGAATCGTTTTATGAAGAGTTCGGCCCTGTATTGAAAAGCGGCATTCATACAGACTTTGAAAACAAGGATAAAATTGCGGATCTCATCCGCTACAAGACCACCAAGTCGGAGGACAGGTACATATCACTTAAAGAGTATGTAGACAACATGAAGGAGGATCAGAATGATATGTATTATCTCACCGGCGAAAGCCTGTCGTCCATCATCAACAGTCCCCACCTTGAAGCGCTTAAAGAAAAGGAATATGAAGTGCTTCTTTTAACGGACCCTGTTGATGAATGGGTGGTTATGTCACTCACTGAATACGATGGAAAACCCTTGAAAAGCGCGGAAAAGGGGGACCTTGAGCTTGACGGGGATAAAAACGTTGAAAAGGGTGATTTTGCCGATCTGTTTGAGCACATTAAAATAAGACTGGATAAGACCATCAAGGAAGTCAAGCCGTCTACCCGTTTAAAAGAGTCTGTTGCATGCCTTTCGGGCGACACCTATGATATGAGTGCATATATGGAGAAGATATTAAAATCAACAGGTCAAAAGACCCCTGACACAAAACGGGTTCTTGAATTAAATACAAAACACCCGGTTGTTATCAAGCTTAAGGAGCTGTTTGATAAAGACAAAAAAAGTGATACCGTTAACGACTATGCCGATCTCCTGTATGATTTGGCAGTTATTGGTGAAGGCGGCAAAGTTGAAAACCAGGCACGATTCACCAGGCTGGTGGGCGCGCTGATGGCAAATTCCCTTGAATAGAGCAGGGCCGGATTTTAATAACGTCATCAAAGATTGAATTTTCATCGATTTTATATATATAGTAAGACACAGGTAAACATAATCCAAATCAGGGGCATATCATGGAGCAGGAAACATCCGGCAGCCGAGATGGCGAAAAAAGATCCGAAGCAAGAAAGCAGACGACCGGTGAATATTACAGCGTTGAGTTTATGCTGGAGGACATTGGGAGGGTTTATCAGTTCAAAATATGGAACTTATCTTCAAAAGGCATGTGCATACTTGTGAAGGATGACTCCAAAGTACTGGGGCACTTAAAGGTTGGAGAGGTCGTCAAGATGAAATATTATCATGATGAACAGCCTCAACCGGTCGAACACCTTGAAACCAAAGTAAAACACATCACAAAGCAAGATTCCGGCAGGTTCAAGGGCCATCATATGATCGGACTTTCAATCCATAAAGGCAATGAAGATTAGCCGGCCTGAGCCGGCAAAGGGGTTGTCATGACGGAATTTGTTTTTCAGGAGATGTTTCCTGTCATAGAGGGCAGTAAAACCGAATACCGGTTTCTGGGAAGTGATGCCGTATCGACGTCTACTTTTGAGGGTCAGGCCGTTACCAAAATTACTTCGGAAGGAATATGCGGCCTTGTTGAAGCCGCGTTCAGGGATGTCGCTCATTTATATCGAACGTCGCACCTTCAACTTTTAAACAACATTTTGAATGACCCGGAAAGCTCTGATAATGATAAATACGTTGCTTTGGAGATGATAAAAAATGCGGTCATCTCGTCTGATTTCGTCTTTCCCATGTGTCAGGATACGGGAACGGCCATCGTGATCGGCAAAAAAGGTCAGCATGTGTTTACCGGGTTCTCCGATGAAGAAGCTATTTCAAGAGGTGTCTTTAACGCATACCAAAACAACAACTTAAGGTTTTCCCAGATGGCTCCCCTCGGTATGTATGATGAGAAAAATACCGGCTGCAATCTTCCTGCCCAGATTGAACTGTATGCGGTTGAAGGGAACACATACAGTTTTCTTTTTATTGCCAAAGGAGGCGGGTCCGCCAACAAAACGTACCTGTTCCAGGAAACAAGGGCGCTTCTTAACCCGGAGTCGCTGGCCGGCTATCTTGTCGAAAAAATGAAGACGCTGGGCACGGCCGCCTGCCCCCCCTACCATCTGGCGGTTGTCGTCGGCGGGACATCTGCGGAGGCAAATTTAAAAACCGTGAAGCTGGCGTCTGCGGGGTATCTGGACAATCTCCCTTTATCGGGAAATGATCGGGGTCATGCACTTAGGGACAAAGAACTTGAAAAGGAGTTGCTTTCCCGTTCCCGGGATCTTGGAATTGGCGCACAATTCGGTGGAAAATATTTTTGTCATGATGTGAGGGTGCTGCGTCTGCCACGGCATGGGGCATCCTGTCCCGTGGGCATAGGCGTCAGTTGCAGTGCGGATAGAAATATCAAAGCCAAAATTACCGAAGCCGGCGTCTTCCTGGAGAAGCTTGAAACCAATCCGTCCCGCTTTTTGCCGGAGACCGCCGAGCCGGAATCCGACTCGGTCCGGATTGACCTTGACAAACCCATGTCCGAGATAAGGGAAAGACTTAGCCGCTTTCCCGTTGCGACACGCCTTAGCCTTGACGGCAAAATTGTTGTTGCAAGGGACATTGCCCATGCAAAAATAATGGAGCGCCTGGAGCGGGGACACGGCCTTCCCCAATATTTCAAAGACCATATCATCTATTATGCCGGGCCGGCTAAAACCCCGGAAGGATGCGCATCGGGTTCTTTTGGTCCCACAACAGCGGGACGCATGGATACATATGTACCTGCTTTTCAGGAACAGGGCGGCTCCCTGGTGATGCTGGCAAAAGGAAACCGTTCCAGGGGGGTGACGGAGTCCTGTAAAAAATACGGCGGATTCTACCTGGGCTCCATCGGCGGACCTGCTGCCAGACTGGGAAAGGAATGCATTACCAAAGTGGAAACCATTGAATTTCATGAACTTGGGATGGAGGCGGTGTTTATGATCACCGTTAAAGATTTTCCGGCATTTATCATCGTCGATGACAAGGGAAATGATTTTTTTGACGCACTTCTATAGGGTGCCTTCAGCATAGTTTTTCAACAACTTCTGGACAAACCTTTACAAATTTTCATTTTCTTTTTGCAGACAAATTCTCACATGTATTGTGGAATTATGGTTTGACACGGAACCGAACATGCAATATAAAAACGGTTGCAACACGCTATTCAATTTATTCATCGCAACGAAACGTCTTTAAATTGGTTCTACACGGCAAGGCGGTTATTCTTTCCGCCGGGCTTGGTATTATTTGTGATGCAGCGAAGACATATTCTTTTCCTGCATTCTGAGCGGTCTTTATTAACTTTCAGTCAAGGAGGTCAACATGAGCATTTACAAAATTATCGAACTTGTGGGAACAAGTCCAACATCATGGGAAGATGCCGCAAAAAATGCAATTGAAACCGCCGGCAAGAGTTTGAAAGATTTGAGAATTGCTGACGTAGTGAAAATGGACATGAAAGTGGAAGAAGGGAAAGTCGTTGCATACCGAACAAGGGTCAACCTTTCATTTAAGTACGATGCTTCATAGAAACACCCTGTATTTACCTTAACCGGATAACCGAACAGTGTTACCATCCTGTTCGGTTATGTTTTCCCTATACCGGATTTAGCCGAGCGAATAAGGAGAAAAAAAGAATGATACAATCCGGCTCGTCACCGCATAAGAAAAGGCGGCATAAACGGTATAAAGTGGACGGGGGAATCGTAGGCGTCGCGAAATATCAATTTGTAAAAATGGGCCAGATTAATGATATCAGCAAAGGGGGGCTGTCATTTACATATGTTGACAGCGGGGATAGCCATGACCAAATCCCGAACGAATCTGAGCTCTTTATATCCGTGGATGGCGAAAATTTTTATATAGAGTCCGTGCCGTTTATTACCAAATCAGATTTTAAGGTAAAGCCGGACTTTCTTGAAATAAGACAGCGGTGTGTTCAGTTCGGCCCCATATCCCCGTCTCAACAGATACACCTGGACTATATTTTATCATCTTTTATCAAAGACTGATGGCTTCAACATTCTTTTCACTGAACAAGCGAATACCGTTTTGTTCAAGAAGAGCGGAAGGAATTCCTTCATACCGGACCCGTTCTCCAATCAAGCAGGCGCCGGGCAGGGCATTCATGGAATCCCCAATTGTAAAAGAAATGTAAACAACCCTCGACGGTCTTGAAATTTAACGATGCATCACCTAAGGGTTTATCAACAAACGTGTTAATGCACTTCGAGCGCTAATTCGCAATTTTAAGAGCATAAAACCATAACTTGTAAATACAAGATTGCGCATTTGTATCTTCAATTGACGATTCATCGTAACCGTCTTCAGCAAAAAGGAGGGTAAAGAGGCCATGGGAGAACGCTATAACAATATTTTACTTGTTTATCCCGAAGTCCCAAAAAACACATACTGGAGCTTTCATTATGCATTGAAATTCATAAAAAAGAAAAGCTCAATGCCGCCACTGGGCCTTATTACGGTGGCGGCTCTTTTTCCTGAATCCTACAATTTGAAGCTGGTGGACTTAAATATTGAAGAGTTGAAAGAAGAGGATATCCTTTGGTCCGATGCGGTGTTTATATCGGCAATGATCGTTCAGAAGGAGTCAATGGAGCACGTTATTGACGTGTCCGGGAAACTGGGCAAACCCATTGTCGCAGGCGGCCCGTATGTTACGTCAAGCTGGCGGGTCATATCCGGTGTCAGCCATTTTATACTGGGGGAAGCCGAGACGGTTTTTCATGCATTTCTAGAGGACTTTAAGGCTGGAAATGCCGGGAAGCTTTACTCTTCATCCGCATATCCTGATATTACCCATTCTGTCGTACCCCGATTTGACCTTCTTAAACGAGAGGCCTATGGGTCAATGGCTATTCAATACAGCAGGGGCTGCCCGTTTAAGTGTGAATTCTGTGATATCTGGAAAGCCTATGGAAATAAGCCGAGGCTGAAATCCGCCGAGTGCGTGGTCAACGAACTGGATACACTTTTCCAGCTGGGTTGGGAGGGCTCGGTTTTTATTGTGGACGATAATTTTATCGGAAATAAAAGAAGGGTAAAAAATGAATTGCTCCCAGCTCTTTTTGAGTGGCAGAAGACCCATGATTATGTATTTCGTTTTTTTACCGAGGCAAGCATAAACATGGCTTCCGACCCCGACCTTCTTACCGGTATGAGGAATGCGGCGTTTAATGAAGTGTTCATCGGCATTGAGACGCCCTCGCGAAGAGCATTAAAGGAGGTCGGAAAAAACCAGAACCTGAAAACCGATATATTGGAGGCCGTGCGAACTGTCCAGAGCTATGGAATAGAGGTAATGGCCGGATTTATCCTCGGTTTTGACAGTGACGCAGAGGATATTTTTGAACGCCAGGTCGAATTTATTCAACAGTCAGGCATACCCCAGGCCATGGTGGGTTTGCTGACCGCTCTGCCGGGAACGGATTTGTACGACAGGATGAAAAAGGAAAGACGGCTCATCGCTGAAAGCACGGGTAACAATACCCATAATATGATGACCAATTTTAAGACAAAAATGAATCCTGATCAGTTAAAAAGGGGCTATCAGCGTGTGCTTGAAAGCATCTATGACAGGAATTTAAATAACTATTTCAGGCGCTGCACCACGTTTATGAATAACCTGGGACGGGCTGCGCACTTTCAACGAAAGATTTCATTCAATGAAATTAAGATGCTGATCAAGTCCCTGGTGCTTCAGCCTTTTACACCCTATGGATTTCAGTATATGAAATTTGTCATAAACAATTTCATACGACACCGGCATATTTTCGGGGAAATAATCAGGTTCGCCATTATTGGCCATCATTTTCACACCATTACCCAGGAAACCCTGAAAATGGAGCGGCTGTCCTGTGAGCTTGATGAGGGTGCCAGCGATTTGAGTTGTCAACTTAGCCGATATTCCCAACAGTTGACGACGAACTCAAAGGAAGCCGTCAAATCCATAATCGAACTCTGGGAAAGGGAGAATGTGTTCCTGCAGCGAATACGAAAACGAATTGATAATATTCACATTGACTTTCAGGGTGAAATTTTAAAAAAATATGCTGACGTATCAAAACAGCTGTGGCGATTGTTTCAACCATACGAAGACGATTTGCGTAACGCCGGTGCAATTTAAACCATACTCTTATAAGGGACAACCCCGGGAAGGAACGTGCGGAAACAGCCAAAACCTATTCCAACATGGATTAGAGCATGGATGGAATCAAATAACATCAGCTTGTGGGGTATCGCCGATCTTAGAGGGATTTCCACGCCCAAAGATGAAAATGATCGGCGGTTTCCTTGTGCGGTTTCATTTGCCATTCCCATGAATCCCCACATTATGGCGGATGTTCAAGATGGTCCCAACAGGACGTATGCAAATGAGTATAAACGGGTAAACACCCTGATTAATGAACTGGCCGCGGGGCTGGAAACCGGTATCCGGTCCAGGGGATTTCAGTCGACGGCGATTGCTGCTTCAGAGCGCACCGATCCGATTTTTTTGAAGGGAGACTTTCCCCATAAAACCGCTGCAACACGAGCGGGGCTGGGTTGGATAGGGCGCAACTGCCAGTTGATCACACGCCCATTTGGGCCGTGGGTTCGGCTGGGAACCGTTTTTACGGACATGGCGTTGCCGTGCGCCACCCCCGAGGAGAGAAGTTTTTGCGGCACGTGCCTGAGGTGTGTCGATGCCTGCCCGGCCAATGCGCTGGCAGGCAATGCCTGGCATCCGGGGGTGCCCCGTGAAGAGATACTGAATGTCACGGCATGTGACCAATGGAAAAAGACGCACTATTTTCAATACCACAAGGGGCATAACTGCGGTATCTGTTCGGCGGTGTGCCCATATGGATTAAACATACTGAAGCCTGATATAAGGGCACCTAAAAAAAAATGACGACACACCTTCTTTTCGTTACCCTTCTGCAAAATGAGATTCGGAATCCGGGGGTTTAATTTTGTGCCGAGAGGGCAGGCCTGAGCTGGTAGGCCTTGATCAAATTTTTCGAATAATGTATAATCATTTAAACTGCCCCTGGAACCGCTTAATGAAATTCCTGAAACAATCCATTTGTTCATTTGTTGTGATTTGTGTCTGCTTTTTGTGTTTTCTCGATGACGCGAAGGCAGACCAGGCAACCTATGCCTTTACCAACAAGTTGAACATGAGATTTGTATCCATACCGCCGGGCACATTTATTATGGGAAGCCCTCCGGATGAAATAGGGCGGGAGCACGATGAAGTCCAGCACAGCGTGACGATAAGCAAAGGGTTTTATATTTCGGAAACGGAAGTCACCCAGGCACAATGGAAGAAGCTGATGGGCAACAACCCATCCGGCTTCAGCCAGTTAGGGCTCGACCGACCCGTGGAGCAGGTTTCGTGGCATGACAGCATGCGGTTCATTGACAAACTGAACATCATGGAGAGAACGGATAAATACCGCCTGCCCACTGAAGCAGAGTGGGAATATGCGTGCCGAGCCGGAAGTAAAAGTGCGTTTGCGGGCGGAGATATAACTGAAGCAAGCTGCAACGTCATGCCTGCACTGGCTGACATGGCATGGTATTGTGCCAACGCAAATTCCACGACCCACCCTGTTCGAGCAAAAAAGCCCAATGCATGGGGGCTCTATGACATGCACGGAAACGTTCATGAATGGTGCATGGACAGCTGTACGCGGGGCAATATGTGGACACGGCGCACCGGTGTCATTTCCGGAACATATAAAGAGGGTGTCATTGATCCGGTTTCAACAAAAGGAGACTTGAGAGTCTTTCGAGGGGGATGCTGGAACCAAAGCTCACGATACGCACGCTCTGCCGATCGAAACTGTTTCCGACCCATTGTCCGCAGAACATATATTGGGTTCAGAGTTATAAAAACCAAATAAACCGACGACGGCGCTCCAGCCGTTTACAGGATGACCCACGCTTCTTAATAAAGCATGATTTCGGCAATATAGACCTCTTCAATGAGTGTTTCGCCAAAAGCGTCATTTAAAAGGGTTTTTATTTTGGTTTTAAGGCGACCGTAATCCCTGTCGACGATGATTTGATGCGTATAGGGATTTTTTAGAAAGCTGACGAGTCTTTCTTTAATAATTGTATCCATGCCGGTTACTTTCTCTTTTGACACCGGCGATGCGCACTTGACGGTTAGCGTAAGACGAAAATGGGGTTTTTCGGAATTGATACGGACAGGACCTATTTGCGCATACAGTTCATTAAACCCGGAAGAATCGGCTTTTTGATCCACCCCCGGCACCCTGACCACTTTCGTCAACCAAAGGGTAGAGAGCGTTATAACAAGGCAGGAAGCCAGCAAAGACAGTAAAAGGTAGATGGTTTTTTTGGGCCTTGGCCCCCTGGTATCGATAGTTTCTTGCGATTCATTATTTTCCGGTGACTCATGGGAAGCCGGTTTTTTGCCATCAACCGAGGGTGCCGGAATTTCTACTTTGTCGAGATCGAATTTTGAATTCGAATCACTGTCAGATGGTTTATTTTGCACGGTGATGTCCGTTTTTTAGCCAAGGTTGGGCCCACATATATGTTTTAATCCGGAATTAAGTATACCATGTTTCGAAAACCAGTTAAACAAAAAGGGAAAGAAGCAAAAGAGAAAGGCTTTGATATAACAATGCTTGATCGCTATAAAAAAGCATTCGTCAGTTATAATATTGACCGCATCAGAGAGATCATAAGCCGTCTTTCACCCGAAATGTACGACCTGTTCCATACCCTTCCTTTCTTGATACATGTCAATGGCCCCAAATTTCCGGGATACATTGACCACCCGATATCAGCATATGGTATTTACAGTTTTCAAGATTCCGGATTTTGGACAGAAGCGCTTAAACATTTCAAGATCAAAGAAAAAGAGTTGCTGCCTCACCTTGCCGGTACACATATAATAAAAGGGCTCTATTTAAAAGGCAGCGTCGGTTCACTTGTTCAGGGGGGGCGTCAGGGGTTTAATTACTGGGTGGTGGTTGATGAAAAAAAGACAATAGACATTCACCATAGTCTTTTACAAAGAAAACTGGCCAAAATAAGCGATTGGAGTTTAAAGGAATATAATCGGAAAATTAATTTTATTGTCCTCAAGGATGGGCAGGTCCGACACAACATGGTTTCCAGTGGCGGCCAAGGGCGGTCATGGCCGGAACAAAAGACGATTTTTAAGGAAGAGTTTTATAGAACATTTGTCATGATTGCGGGTCTGATCCCGGTCTGGGCTGTTCTGCCCTCCGGGCTGAATAATGAAGACTATATCAGATACGTCGATCAAGTCTTAGAAAAAAACAGCGGGCTGTCGGCCGACAGTCTATACATCGACTTGGGCAACCCGGGTCCCATTAATAAGAGTGAATGTCCGGGCGCTATACTCCGCCAGCTGTATAAAGCAAAAGATGATCCGGTAACGTCCCTTGTGTCTGCGTCTCTTGCCGCATCATATTATTATGAAGACAACGGCCCGCTTCCATGCGACAAGGTCAAAGAAACATATATGGAATCCGAACTTACGGAATGTGTGACATTTCCTGACACGGTTGTATTTGACAGAATCTTAAAATTTTATCAAAAACGAGCCGTTGGAAAAATGGTGGAACTCATAAAGAAAGCTATTTATTTAATGGGTTACAGGTACGCGCTGTTTGAACAGCCTGGCGTTGACACTCCATTTGCCGGGCTCCTTTCCAGGTTGGAATCACAGTGGGAATGGGGGAATGATAAAACAGGGCATCTGAAACAACATGACGAATGGCCCGAAGCAATGAAGCTGGCACAGGATGAAATGATAATAGAACGCATCGGCGAATTATATCGAGATGTTGTGATAAGTATGACCCGTGGCGGCCACATGCTTCCGGGGCATCATTTGGAACTGCAACTGGTGAAAAACAACATTTCTGCCTTGTTTCAAAAAAAGAAGAACAAAATTTCTATGTGTTCGGCATATTTAAGAGCAAAAGCAGGTGCGGGGCATTTAAAGATTCTATGCCGGCGGGATATGGAGACAGAGAAACAATGGTCATGCCATGAATATGGCAGCAACGATTGTCAATATGATGAATCCCATGCTGTATATCGGGCGTGTGATCCGTTGGAGGTTGTCGGGTGGATCATTGCAAATCGCCT
>Ga0180435_10000128_pt1 | contig 74937 bp, 74 predicted proteins | sample SS_ome_3_FD_132467 | JGI IMG/M metagenome (GOLD analysis project Ga0180435, IMG submission 132467) | Hypersaline lake sediment archaeal communities from the Salton Sea, California, USA - SS_3_S_1 metaG | ecosystem: Environmental > Aquatic > Non-marine Saline and Alkaline > Hypersaline >... | reverse complement strand
TCGGTCCGTGGAAAGGTAAAACGAAATTCGGGTTTCCTTATACCGATGATTTTTCCGAATCGGCTATATTGGGCCTTATCCCCGGATCTCGGATTCATTATGCAACCCTTATTCTTGCCATTTTATCTCTCATTTTCTTGGGAATATTTATCTATCGTACGCGGTTTGGGTATGAAATCAGGGTTGTCGGGGAAAATCTCGATGCTGCCAAGTATGCGGGCATTGATTTTTTCAAAACAACGCTGCTGGTTATGATAATCAGCGGGGGTGTTGCCGGTCTCGCCGGAGTTGGGGAGGTCGCCGGGATTCACCATCATCTCAGCTATCCGGAATCGATCTCTTCCGGATATGGCTATACAGCCATTATCGTTGCATGGCTGGCCAAATTAAATCCCTATTATGTTATTCTCTCAAGTATGTTTTTTGCAGGCATCATGGTCGGTGGCGACGCCATCCAGATATCATTGCGGCTACCGGCTGCCACTGTATCCGTATTTAATGGCACCTTATTGTTTTTTTTGATCATGGGCGACTTTTTCCTGAAACATAAAGTTCAATTTTATTGGAAGCCGAAAAGGATTTAAATCCATTGGAAGATTTGTTTGTATCCGTCGCGAATCGAACGTTAGTTGCCGGCACACCATTGCTCCTAGGGACAATCGGAGAAGTGATTTGCGAGCGATCCGGCATCTTGAACCTGGGTGTTGAGGGAATGATGGCCATTGGTGCGGTGACGGCTTTTATCGTGACATTTGTTAGCGGCAGCCCATGGCTGGGACTCCTGGCGGCTATTGCGGCAGGTATGCTGTTTTCCATGTCACACGCCTTTGCATCGATTACACTCCAATCAAACCAAGTCGTTTCGGGACTGGCGCTGACGATGTTAGGCCTGGGTATCTCCGGGTTGGTGGGTAAACCGTATATTGGCAGACCGTTGAGTATTAAATTTCAATCCTTTCCGATTCCGGTGTTTTCCGAAATTCCAATCATCGGTCCGATCTTTTTTGATCAGAGTCCTTTTTTCTATATGGCAGTTCTTTTAGCAGTTGCCACATGGTTTATGCTGACGTACACCCGACTGGGTATAAAAATACGATCAGCCGGTGAAAATCCGAAAGCCACGGAAGCACAAGGCGTAAACGTAAATGCTGTTCGGTATGCTTGCGTCCTTATGGGAGGGGCTTTTGCGGGAATGGCGGGCGCCCATCTATCCATATCGTACAGCAAATCCTGGATTGAAGGCATGACCGCCGGCCGGGGCTGGATCGTGATTGCCTTGACGATCTTTGCGCTCTGGAATCCCATGCGGGCTATGATCGGCGCTTTTCTGTTTGGCGGGATTTTTGTGCTTCAATATCTCCTGCAGCCCCTGGGCATTTCACCCAATTTCCTGGCCATGCTGCCCTACCTGGCAACCCTGGCGGTCCTTTTGGTTATTGGATTGGGAGACCACCGCAAGCTGAATGCCCCGGCGATGTTGGCGGAGCCGTATAAGCGTGGCGAGCGCTAGCCCGAAAATTTCATTAAACTTGACGAGAATTTATTTAAAATTCTCAACATGCCAATGAAATGCACACCACCGATATCAACCTAAATTATTTAAGAATAGTTTCATTGTGTGTAAGCATATTCCTCATCAAGTTTAATGAAACTTTCTGGCAAATGCTTTCGGCCCAAGGTCCAGTCTTCCAGTTTTGCTCCTTCCTTTCTTTCTTTGGTTTCCGTTACTTAAAACCAATCCGTATTATCACCTTAATATCAGCGTATTGAAGAGGAATCGATTCTCCGGTTATATGGGGTTATATCGGTTATTAAATTTCATAAACAAGCATTGTTAGGAGGGCGGCTTGCCAAAGAACTATATAACCCATGAATTGCTATTTATGCGTTGTCGGAACTGGAATACATCGCAGTGTCCGCACCAGCAAGATGCGATAATGGCCCTCGCGGCCATCAATCAGGATCATCTGTTTCTTTTGGCGGATGAAACCGTGGCCAAGCTAAAAAAATTATGTCGACCATGTCATCGGTTCCAAAGTAAACATGATAAGGAAGGGTAATTTTTTCAATTTGAATTCCTCCCTGCGGGGAAAGGTACGCGTTCTCATAAAATCGTTCTATGATTCTATTTTCGTCATTGCTATTGGAACGAATTTTGGCTATGTCACGGGGCCGGATCTTACTTGGCAACGAATTCTCTTGAGAGGCACAGCATGCTGGGAACCATCGTCAACACCGCGGCAATTATTGTCGGCAGTCTCATCGGCTTACTGCTCAAAGGCGGTATTCCTGAAAAATATAGTCGTATTATGATGCAAGCCATCGGGCTGGCGGTAATACTGATTGGCATTAGAACAGCACTGAAAGCAGATGATATCCTTATCGTCATTGTTTGCATGGCTTTGGGCAGTGCTTTGGGCGAGTTGATTGGTATCGAGGAGCGGCTTGAAAAGCTGGGGCGCTGGCTGGGGGCTTCATTCTCGGAAGATAGTGGTCGCATTGCCAAGGGCTTTGTAATGACGAGTTTGCTGTATTGTGTGGGCGCCATGGCCATTGTGGGTGCTTTGGAGAGTGGTCTCACCGGCAACCATCAGACCCTATTTGCCAAGTCAATGATAGATGGCATCGGATCGATCTTGTTTGCATCAACGATGGGTATCGGCGTTCTGTTTGCAGCTGTACCGGTTTTTATTTATCAGGGAGCCATAACCATTGCGGCGTCGACCCTAAAACCGTTTCTGATTCCACAGGTGGTGGCCCAAATGTCAGCTGTGGGCGGTTTGCTAATCCTGGCAATTGGCCTCAATCTTTTGGAAATCAAAAAACTCAAAATCGGTAACATGTTGCCGGCGATATTTCTGCCACTTTTGTATCATGTTATCCTGACCGCCGTAACGTGAAAATCCAAGCGCTATGAAGCAAAAATGAACATCCAACATCGGGCAACCACCATTGTAAGAAGTTTACTTTTCGCCAAAGCTGGCCAGCTTCCTTCGCAAGGTATTCAGTCCAATCCCCAAGACTCGGGCGGTTTGGGATTTATTTTGGTTGAGCTGACGGTAGACGCGTTGGATATGCGCTTTTTCAATTTCCGCCAAGGGTGCCATGGATGTCACCCCTTCTGAGAGCTTTTCCTTTTTTACTGGTTTGTTTTTGGGAAGGGTCGTGGGCAAGAACCGGGGTGAAATCGGTAATCCTTGGGACAAATTGACTGCGGATTCAACCATGGCCTTAAGCTCGCGAACATTGCCGGGGAAGTCGTAATTCATGAGTATCTGCAGGGCTTCGGGTGTCATACCGGTGCCTTTCTCAACATCGTAATGCGTGGAAAGAAAGGTCCGGACCAGAAGGGGAATATCGCTTTTGCGTTCTCGCAAGGGCGGTAGATGCAGCCAGCCGCCCCGGATGCGGTAAAAGAGATCCTTGCGGAATCGGCCGTGCCGCATCCGTTTCTCCAAATCGGTATTGGTTGCCGCCACGAAGCGAACATCCGCATACCGATCAGCACTGGTGCCCAGTTTGATATAACGACCGTCCTGAATAAATCGAAGCAATTTTCCCTGCACCTCCATGGGTAACAACCCGATTTCATCCAGAAAAAGAGTACCCTGGTCCGTATACTCCAGGTATCCTGCCCGGTTGCTCTCCGCTCCGGTATAGGCCCCTTTGGCATGTCCGAAAAATTCTGCATCAAACAGATTGCTATTGAGTGACGCCATGTTGATGGCCGTAAACGGGTGTTTTTTTCTGGGGCTGGCTTGATGGATGGCACGTGCCAACAGCTCCTTTCCGGTGCCACTGTCACCGGTAATGAGTACGGGCACATTGCTGGCGGCATGTAGTTCAGCCTCTTTGAGAACCCGCAGCATATGATTGGAGGTGGTGTTGAATGCTTTAAATGCTTCCTTATTTTTTAAGCGCGGTGCGGTCTGTTGCTTGGCAATATCTCGAATGTCCAGCAGTCGCTTATGTTCCAAAGCGCGATGCACCGATAAGGCTAAATCTTGCCTGGAAACAGGCTTGAGGAGATAATCATAGGCACCTCGTTGTAAACAGGTTACGGCTGTTCGGGCTTCATTGACCGCGGTTATGATAATGCACTCAGTTAATGGACTGTTATTTTTTATGATATCTAGTAGCTCCAGTCCACTCAGGTCCGGCATCGTCATGTCCAACAAAGCCAGATCAAACTGTTTGCCGGTCTTAATTCGTTCTGCCGCTTTTAAGGGATCGTCTTCCAGGGTGATTCGGCGGTAATTGTTTTTGCGTAAATGTCGTTTCTGGATCTCAAGAAAGTCACGGTCATCATCCACGATCAGAATACGAGGTTCCATCATCGCTCTCCTGCTAGGCCACTGTAAAAAATATTTGATCCGCTTTTTGCACGAAGCGGAACATTATATTGATTGTTGTACAAGCGTTCATTCCGAAATACAGGAATACACCTTCGTTCCTAATCGGAATGGAATTCTGACAAATGCTATATACTGACAACCGCTAAGGTTTTACCGGAAACAAGTCACGATTCTATTCACGTGGGGCGTTGCGCCAAATTGGCCTATGCCAAATTGGCACATATCATCCGAGTGTCTGAAAACACAATAGAAATCGGTTCGCTATGCCAAATTGGCATGGTTTCATGTGTCCAGAAATTCCCGAGCGCGATACCCCACCAAGACCGATTCTATCCTATCTATTTGATATCATATAAATATTTTCGATTGAGAAAATGATGTTAAACCTTGGCACAATCATTGCGGACATCGGTGGTAAGCGGCCAGGAAATTACGCTTCCTGCCTCTGCTTTCATTTCGCCCTAAAAAAACAAACAGCACGATTAAATCGAAAAGATATCTTAGTGGGAGGTAGACCATGGGTCTGAAACAGAAACTAGATGCAGGGGAATTCGTTATACTGGCAGAAATGGAACCCCCCAAGGGAACTGACGCTTCGGCCATGCTTACCAATGCGAAAAAGGTCAAAGGACGCGTGGACGCCTTTGTGGTTCCGGAAATGAGCAATGCCGTGATGCGAATGAGTTCCCTGGGTGGCGGCATGATTCTACAGGCAAGTGGCCTGGATGTGATTATCCAGGCAAGTTGCCGGGACCGCAACCGCATTGCCATACAGGCCGATCTGTTAGCTGCCAATGGCTGTGGAATTAATAGTGTTATGGCTGTCAAAGGAGTAGATCCCAGCTTTGGCGATCATCATCAGGCACGGGCTGTGTACGACATCGATCTGCTGGAGCTATTAGCAGCCATCAACGGACTTCAACAAGGGCGTGACATGGCAGGGATCGAGCTTAAAGGCACCCCCTCCTTTACGGTGGGGACAACCGTGTCGGCTGGCGCCCGGGACAAATCCCCGGAATTGATTCGCGAACAGATGGATCAGAGGCGGGGGGCCGGTGCGGAATTTTTTATCACGCCTCCCTTATTTGATCTGGCTAGCCTTGAACCATTTCTAAAAGGTGTTGATCCGGCCGAAACCAGAATTATCCCAACCGTTTTGCTACTAAAATCTTTGGGAATGGCGCGCTACATTTCACGGAATGTCAGCAATACATTCATTCCGGAACCATTGATCCAAAGGCTTCAGAAAGCGCCAGACAAGGTGAACGCGTGCATCAAAATCGCTTCGGAAATGGTCAAAACATTAAAATAGGAAGGCTTTTGCGGTGTGCAGCTTGCGACAATCGGGTGGGAGGATAAACTTCCGCTAATTTTGAAAGGGGTTTGAGGACTAAAAAAATGACAAAGCAATCAGGTGCTCACAAATCGGATTTGGTCGGTTCGGTCATGGTCGTTGGTGGCGGCATCACGGGCATGCAGTCGGCCCTTGATCTTGCCAATTCTGGCTACTATGTTTATATGCTCGAATCATCTTCTGCCATTGGTGGCGTCATGTCTCAACTGGACAAGACATTCCCTACCAATGACTGCGCCATGTGAATTATTTCACCGAAACTGGTCGAGGTCGGCCGGCATCTCAACATCGAGCTTCTTACGAACACCGAATTGATATCCTTAAATGGCGAGCCTGGAAACTTTACCGCCAATATTCGCCAAAAACCACGGTTTATTAATTTGGATAAATGTACCAGTTGCGGGGAATGTGAAAAAGTCTGCCCGGTATCACTACCCAGCGAATACAATGAAGGCCTGGCAGACAAAAAAGCGGCCTTCAAGCAATATCCTCAGGCAATTCCGGGAGCCTTTGCCATCGATAAAAAGGGTTCGGCGCCCTGCAAGGTAGGCTGCCCGGCCCACGTGAGCGTCCAGGGCTTTATTGCCTTAATCCAGCAGGGGAAATACGAGGAGGCCCTAAAGCTTTTCAAACAGGATCACCCCTTTCCGGGCGTCTGTGGGCGGGTGTGCCATCATCCTTGTGAAGGAGCCTGCACCCGTAATCAGGTGGATGATACCCTGTCGATCCAGTACCTGCACCGATTCCTGGCCGACAAAGATCTTGAAAGCGGTAAACCCTTCGTGCCCGAAAAGAAAGCCGAACGGTCCGAAAAAATCGCCATCATCGGCGCCGGACCGGCCGGTTTAACGTGTGCCTACTATCTGGCCATTGAGGGATACCAGGTAACGGTTTTTGAAAAGCTGCCGGTGCTGGGCGGCATGTTGACGGTGGGGATTCCCTCTTATCGTCTGCCGCGGGATATCATCGAGAGTGAAATTCAGACCATCAAGGATTTGGGGGTCAGGTTTAAAACCGGCGTGGAATTGGGCAAAGACATTACCGTGGCCCAACTACGGGAGGAAGGATTCAAGGCCTTTTTCATGGGCATCGGCTCACACGAATGCAAGGTTTTGGGAATCGAAGGAGAGGACCTGGACGGGGTCTATCCGGGTGTCGATTTCTTGAGAGAAGTCAATCTGGGCACCCGGGTTCAGCTGGGTGAGCGCGTGGCCGTAGTCGGCGGCGGCAATGTGGCCATGGATTCGGTCCGTACAGCCTTGCGGACAGGCTCTAAAAAGCCGTTTGTGATTTATCGGCGCAGCTACGAAGAAATGCCTGCCAATGATGTGGAAATCGCGGAGTGCGCCGAAGAGGGCATCGATATCATGACCTTGACCACCCCGATTCGTGTAATTGGTGAGAAGGGCAAGGTCAAGGCTATTGAATGCATCAAGATGGCGCTGGGAGAACCGGATGCCAGCGGCAGGCGGCGACCCGTCCCCATCGAGGGTTCTGAATTTACCATGGAGGTGGATACGGTCATTCCCGCCATCGGCCAGGAAAGCGATTGGGCCTGTCTCACCGATGAATGCGCCTGTACCTTGAGCGACTGGGGCACCCTGCAAGTGGATGGGGTGACACTGCAATCAAACGATCCGGATATCTTTGCCGGCGGCGATGCCGTGACCGGGCCGGCAACTGTTGTTGAGGCCGTGGAGGCCGGTAAGCAGGCTGCTATATCCATTGATCGGTTTATGCACGGTCACAATCTGGCCGAGGGGCGTGATAAGCAATGGGCAACGGTGGATGACATCCCCTTGGATGATGCTGTAAGGCAACCCAAGGAAAAAATGCCGACCCTGGATGTAGCGGAACGGATTTCAAACTTTAACGAGGTCCAGCTGGGATTTGACGCGGCCATCTCCCAAAAAGAATCCAATCGCTGTCTGTCTTGCGGCGTTTGTTCCGAGTGCTACCAGTGTGTGGCGGCCTGTCTGGCCGGCGCTGTGGAACATGAACAGACCGTTGAAGAAAGACAGATTCCGGTGGGGTCGGTGGTATTGGCTACGGGCGCGCGGCCCTACGATCCCGGTCATTTAGAACGCCACTATCATTATGGTACCAATCCCAATGTGATAACGAGTTTGGAATTTGAACGCATGCTGAGTGCTTCTGGCCCCACCATGGGACACCTGATCAAGCCCTCAGATGAGACCGAACCCCAAAAGATTGCCTGGTTGCAGTGCATCGGTTCCCGCGACAGCAACCAGTGTGGCAATGGATACTGCTCTTCGGTTTGCTGTATGTACGCCATCAAGGATGCCATGGTGGCCAAAGAACATGCCAAGGGAGACCTGGACTGCACCATTTTTAATATGGATATCCGCACCTTTGGGAAGGATTTCGAAAAATATTATGATCGTGCCCGGAATCAGGAAGGGGTGAAATTCATCAAAGCGCGGGTGCACACCGTTGACGAGATCGGCGAGAACAAGGATCTACGCATTCGTTATGCCGATGAGGCCGGCGAACTGCAAGATGAGATTTTCGATATGGTGGTCCTCTCGGTGGGACTGCAGGTGTCGGAGCAAACCATTGATCTGGCCAAACGCCTGGACGTTGAAATGGATCCCTATCATTTTGCTGTAACCCAACCGTTTTCGCCGGTGGAAACCTCGCGTTCGGGTGTTTATGTCAGCGGCTCTTTTCAGGAAGCCAAAGACATTCCCAGCTCGGTATCCGAGGCTTCTGCGGCGGCCTGCGCTGCCGGCGCTCGCCTGGCTGCAGCCCGTAATACCTTGACCCGTACCGTGGAATTGCCGGCAGAAATCGATGTCAGCCAGGAAGAGCCCCGCATCGGTGTCTTTGTATGCAATTGTGGCATCAACATCGCCGGGGTCGTGGATGTGGCGACCGTGGAGGAATATGCCCAGTCCCTGCCCTATGTCTCCTATGTGACCCAGAATTTGTTTACCTGCTCCCAGGATTCACAGGACCAGATGAAGGAAATCATCAAGGAGCATAATCTTAACCGGATTGTGGTGGCAGCCTGCACTCCCAAAACCCATGAAGCCATCTTCATGGACACGTTGCGTGAATGCGGTCTCAACAAGTATCTTTTTGAAATGGCCAATATCCGCAACCAGGGTTCCTGGGTGCATGCCAAAGAGGCTGTGGAGGTAACCGAAAAATCCAAAGATCTGGTCCGTATGGCGGTGGCCCGGGCGGCCACGCTCAATCCCCTGGGTGAAAAAACCATACCTGTTAATCAAAAAGCCCTGGTTGTGGGTGGTGGTATTGCCGGTATGAATGCGGCCCTGGGTTTAGCGGATCAGGGATATGAAGTCTTTCTGGTGGAAAAAGAGAATCAACTGGGCGGTATGGCAAACAACCTGAAAGCCACCATCGAAGGGGCCCAAATCCAGCCCTATCTGACAGAACTCAGGGAACGAGTCGACTCACATGACAAGATCCAGGTGCTGACCCAATCACTGATTGTGGGCTTCTCCGGTTTCAAAGGCAACTTCACAACCGAAGTGCTGGTGGGGCCTGGCATGTACGAGCGCAAGATCGAGCATGGTGTCGTCATCCTGGCTACCGGGGCCAAAGAATATGAGCCCAATGAATACCTATATGGCGAAGATAAACGGGTGCTGACCCAGGTGGAACTGACCCAACACATGGAAACCCTGGAACCGGGCGCCTTGAACCAGGTGGTCATGATTCAGTGCGTGGGGTCGCGCAATGAGGAGAACCCCAACTGTTCGCGGATCTGTTGTCAGAATGCTATCAAAAATGCGCTCCATATCCGCAAAGCGCATCCGGATGCCAATGTCTATGTCTTGTATCGTGATATCCGGACCTATGGCTTGCTGGAGGAATATTATAAAGAAGCCCGGAAACAGGGTATTTTGTTCTTTCGCTATACACCCGACAACCCACCCCAGGTGGAATCTTCAGCAGATGGGGTCACTGTTACCTTTCATGACCATGTGCTCAATCGGCCTTTGCAGGTCACGGCCGATGTACTGGCCTTGAGTGCCGGTATGGTGCCGGAGGACACGGCCGAGCTGGCTTCGATCGTCAAGCTGGCCAGAACGCCGGAAGGCTATTTTATGGAAGCCCATGTGAAACTGCGACCTGTGGATATGGCCACGGAAGGAATCTTTGTGTGCGGCACGGCTCACAGCCCCAAGCTGATTTCCGAAACCATATCACAGGCCAATGCGGCGGCATCGCGGGCCATCACCTTCCTGTCCCAGTCGGAACTGACCTTGTCAGCCATAACGGCCGAAGTGAAACAGGACCTGTGCGCGTCATGTCTGATTTGTGTGCGCTCCTGCCCCTATGAGGTTCCTAAGATCAATGCCGATGGGGTTAGCGAGATCGATGTGGCCCTGTGCCATGGGTGCGGCGTGTGTGCGGCCGAATGTCCGGCCAAAGCCATTGAACTAAACTGGTATGAAGACGATCAATTGATTTGCAAAATAGAATCCTTGCTGGAGGGAGTCCTATGAGCCAAACATTTGAGCCCATTATCATCGCCTTTTGCTGTAATTTCTGAGGGTATACGGCCGCGGACCTGGCAGGTTCCATGCGACTGACGTACCCGACCAATATCAAGATTATCCGGGTACCCTGCACCGGTAAGGTGGATATTCTCCATATCCTTAGATCTTTTGAAAAGGGTGCCGACGGTGTTTATGCGGTGGGGTGTATGGAGGGTGATTGCCACTACACCGGCGGCAATTTTAGAGCGCGCAAGCGAATCGAACAGGCCAAGCAGATTCTGGATACGGTGGGAGTCGGTGGCGAACGGGTGGAAATGTTCAACATGGCTTCCAGTGAAGGACCCATGTTTGCAGCGGTGGCAGTGGACATGGTGGAAAAAATCAAGGCGCTCGGTCCCAACCCCATCAAGTTGCCGAAGAAGGACGCAGCCTGATGGCTTGTCGCCGTTGCTGTGGGCAATGGCCTGCTAGCCGGGAAGCGCCTGGTTTGCAATGGTGATTCAATGAAATAACAAAAGCACCGATCTTAACCGGAAACCGATATGAAGAGACCCAAGCGAAGAGGATAAAATTATGATTGTCGCCGACAAGAAGCCGATTGAAGAAATTATTGAGGACATCAAGGATCACCGAAAGATATTGGTGCTGGGATGCAATGAATGTGTAACGGTATGTGAGGCCGGCGGAAAAAAGGAGGTTGGCATCCTGGCATCGGCATTGCGCATGTATTTTCTGAATCAGGGCACAGAAAAGAAGATTGATGAACGCACGCTGGAGCGCCAATGCGACCATGAGTATCTGGAGGAGATCCGCGATGATATTGACCAGTACGATGCCATCGTGTCGATTGCCTGTGGTGTCGGTGTCCAGTTCACGGCCGAAAAGTATCTGGCCATGCCTGTTTATCCGGGGGTCAACACCTGTTTTATGGGTGCGACCGAGGAGCGTGGTCTCTGGACCGAACGCTGCCAGGGCTGTGGGCAATGCATTTTATCCCGTACAGGGGGGATCTGCCCGGTATCACGCTGTGCCAAACGCGTGATGAACGGGCCCTGTGGCGGGTCCACCAGTGGCATGTGCGAAATCAGCAAAGAGCTGCCATGTGCCTGGCAGCTGATTGTCGAGCGTCTCAAAGCCCTGGAGCGGTTCGATGATTATGAGGAGCTGAGTCCGATTAAAGACTGGTCCACCGACCGGGCGGGAGGACCGCGTAAAGTTGTGAGGGAGGATGTGCAGTCATGAAAACAAAGACGCCGAGTCGCTTAGAAAAGATACTCGCTGCCGGTCAAATGGCGGTAACATCGGAATGTGGCCCGCCGCGTGGCAGTGATCCGGAGGCCATTACCAAAAAAGCAGAGCTGATAAAAGACCATGTAGATGCCATCAATATTACCGATAACCAGACTTCTGTTACGCGTTTGTGTAGCTTGGCTGCCTGCATCCGCATCAAGCTGATGGGTTTGGAACCGGTGTTGCAGATGGTGACACGCGATCGTAATCGCATTGCCTTGCAGAGTGATATTTTAGGCGCCGCATCATACGATATCGCCAATATTCTGTGTCTTTCCGGCGATCATCAAAGTTTTGGCGACTGCGCTCAGGGCCAGAATGTGCATGACCTTGATTCCATGCAACTGGTGCAGACCGTTCGTCATATGCGTGATGAAGGCAAGTTTTTGGGTGGTGATGATATCAAGCGGCCGCCTCAGATGTTTGTGGGTGCTGCTGCCAACCCCTTTGCGGACCCGTTTGAAATACGCGTGCCCAGGCTGGCCAAGAAAATAAATGCCGGGGCCGAATTTATCCAGACCCAGTGTATCTACAACCTGGACAAATTCGAGGAATGGATGAAGCTGGCCCGGGACCGCGGTTTGCACGAAAAGGTCTATATCCTGGCCGGCATGACCCCCATGAAATCGGCCGGCATGGCCAAATACATGAAGAATCGGGTGCCCGGCATGGATGTGCCCGACGAATTGGTCAAGCGCTTATCGGACACGCCCAAGGAAAAACAAGCTGAAGAGGGTATTCAGATCTGTATTGAAGATATCCAACGATTGAAGGAAGTGGAAGGTGTCAGCGGATTTCATATCATGGCCATCGAGTGGGAGGAAATGGTCCCTGAAATCGTGGAAGCAACGGGCCTGTATCCGCGGCCCAGTGTGTGACGTGTAATTTTTTTTATAATCATCGTTTTGGAACAGATAGGAGGTTTACCATGACGGACAAAAAAAGAATTCTCGTAGTTGATGATGAGCCTGACTTCTGCTCCATCGTTCAGGGGCAGCTTGAAAAGGAAGGGTTTGACGTTGAATTGGCCTATAATGGGGTGGAGGGTATGGAGAAGGTTCAGGCCAATCCCCCCGATGCCATCGTGCTGGATGTCATGATGCCTGAAAAAGATGGATATGAAATGTGCAAGGAGCTCAAGTCAGACAACAATTTCTGTGAAATTCCGGTTCTATTGTTGACTGCCGTGGCATCGCACGTAACCTCGACCCGGTATTCCCACGCCGACGGCATGAGCACCGAGGCCGATGATTATATTGCCAAACCGGCTTCGGCCGAGGAGATCTCCCAAAGCATTCGCTCCATGCTGGGCATGTAATCCATTCGAATTGGAAGAATGCCAGGTCGATCAATAACAGGTTTCCCTATCGGCTGAAATCGTGAGGAGTCAACCATGCCATTGCCGGTTCTAAAGCTAGATAAGAAAAAGAGTGTATTCAAAGAAGACGTCATGAAAATTTTGCCCGACGGGGGCAATTTAAACCTTTGTTTGACATGTGGACTGTGTTCTTCGGGTTGCCCGGCGACCGGGTTGGAGGACATGGATCCCCGTAAATTTTTGAGAATGGCGGCCCTGGGGCTGGACGAAGAAGTGCTGAGTTCAAAGTGGGCCTGGATGTGTACCATGTGCCAACGCTGCATAATAGCGTGTCCCATGAAGATCGACATCCCCGGCTTGGTCTTCAATGTCCGGAACCGCTGGCCCAAGGACGATCTGCCCAAAGGTATCCAGGGTTCATGTGAGATGTCCTTCAAAAACCGTACCTGCAGCGCCATGGGAGCCAGTGAGGAGGACTTTCAGTTTGTGGTGGAGGATGTGCTTGAAGAATATCAGGAAGCACAGCCCGAATTCAAAGCGATGCAGGCGCCCATTGACAAACACGGGGCTGAATTTTTCTTGAACCAGAACTCACGCGAACCGGTGACGGAACCGGACGAAATGGTACCGTTATGGAAAATCCTGCACACGGTTGGCGCAGACTGGACCTATGGCTCCCAGGGTTGGGCGGCCGAGAACTATTGCCTGTTTCTGGCCGACAATGAGAAATGGGAGAAAAATGTGCGCACCAAAGCTGAAGCGGTGGATGCGCTGGGGTGCAACGTGTGGCTCAACACGGAGTGAGGGCACGAATTTTTCTCAGTCCGGGTCGGACTGAACAAGTTCAATATCGAGCACAATTTCGAGGTTAGATCCATTATCGAATACTATGCCCAATGGATACGCGAAGGAAAACTGAACATTGACTCCAGCTGGAATGATGACCTGGGTGTAAAATTCACCGTTCAAGACCCTTGCCAGTTGGTTCGTAAATCGCTGGGGGATCCGGTGGCCGAAGATCTTCGCATGGTGGTTAAAACCATCGTGGGAGAAGCGAACTTCGTCGATATGAGCCCCAACCGATCCAATAATTACTGTTGTGGTGGGGGCGGCGGTTTTTTGCAGTCCGGTTATCCGGAAGCGCGTCGCTATTACGGCAAAAGAAAATTCGAACAGATTGTGGAGACCAAGGCGGAGTACTGTATTACGCCGTGCCACAACTGTCATTCGCAGATTCACGATTTGGCAGAACATTACGAGGGCACCTACCATTCCGTGCATATATGGACCCTCATGTGCCTGGCCATGGGTATTCTGGGAGAAAACGAGCGTGCCTATCTCGGGCCGGACTTGGTGGACGTGAATCCATATCCCAAACCGTAACCGGCAACCGTTCTACCAACCGGGTGAATAAATTATGCAAGTCTATGGCATCATTTCCGATGAACGAGCATATCGCGCCAGATCGACTGCTATTTTTTCAACTGTCTTAAATCGAATGGGGATCAAAGGCGCCTATGTGCCCTTCAAGGTCGACCCGGATCAGGTGGGACAGGCACTTCAGAGTCTGCATATTCTGAATATCGCCGGTGCCAATGTAACCGTTCCTTATAAGGAAGCGGCCATACCATTTATGGACATCCTCTCCGAGGGTGCCAACATTATCGGGGCCATCAACACCATCGTCGTGACCGAAGGAAAATTAAAGGGGTATAACACCAATGCCATCGGTTTTATGGACGCCCTGTCAAAGGCAAAATTTGAGGCTGAAGATAAGTCGGCCCTCATTTTTGGTACTGGTGGGGCCGCCCGCGCGGTGGCCTTTATCTTGAATTGGCAACGCACCAAGACCATCTATCTGGCCGGGCGTGATGAGCAAAAAACCCAACAGATGGTCAAGCAGTTCGGGGGCGAAGCCAGGACCCTTGACTCTCTGGAAGGGCAGGCCTTTCCCGTGGATATCGTTATAAACGCCACCTCGGTATCGAGCAAAGATGAGTCTGCGGAAATGGCAGAGCTGGTGGGATCTTTAGAACTGCCTGAATGTGAAATGCTGGTGGATCTAAACTATGATCGACCCAACAATTTCTGGGAGAAGGCGGCCGCGGACAAGGGCATTCAATTCATGGACGGCTTGATGCCGCTGGCATATCAGGCCCGGCGGACTTTTCAGCTCTGGACCGGCCTGCAGGTGCCGCCGGAGGAGTTTATTGACGCAATCGAGAGTACAACCTAAGAAACTGTCATGTTTACGGGGAGCAGGACCGTAAACGTCGACCCTTTCCCAAGCGTACTATCCACCTCCACAAATCCCCCCAACGATTGAACCAGTTCTTTAACAATGGGCAAGCCCAGACCGGTGCCGGTGATGTAGCGGGTTTGATCATTTTTGACCCGGTAAAAACGATCAAAGATTTGATCCAGGTGTTTGGCCTCGATACCAAAGCCATTGTCGATGACGTTAACCTTCACATTGATGCCGGCCATTTCGAGGGTTACCTGGATTTGACCCTTTTCGGGTGTGTAATTGATGGCGTTGGCAATCAGGTTGCCGAAAATGCTCTCTAGGGCCAACGGATCCGCCCGTAGTTCCGGTAATGAATCCGTGTTGATTTCAAGGGATAAGGACTGCTTTTTTACGGCGGCTTTGTCTTTTAGAAAATCAACGATGTCTTTTAATAATGTGTCGATCTGCACCGGTACCGGTTCCGTGCAAATGGCGCCTTCTTCTATTCTGCTTAGGTCCAGCAGGTCTCCGATCAAAGATATCAGGCTGTGAGTCTTTTCTTTGGCACGACCCAGGATTTTCTGATCGGTTTCCGGTGCTATTTCCATCATGTCGCTGAGCACGACCGCCAGTTGTTCATGAATGGTGGAAAGGGGCGACCGCAGTTCATGGGACACCTTGGCCACAAATTCAGACTTCAGTTGATCGATCATGCGCAGGGCCGAGATGTCGACCATGGTCACCACGGCACCCAGGCACTCATTTCTTTGCCCCAGTACCGGGCGTCCTTTGGCCATGAAATACTGGTCTTTGGATAAAGAAAATTCGTATTCCGGTATATCTTCAAAATCGATATGCCGGCCTTGTGATATTTCCAATACCAATCGGCACAGGCCTTCGTCCGGCAGGTAGCGCTCAATACTTTCGCCTAATGCAAGGTCTGGCTCAAGTCCTAATAACTGGGTTAAGGCCGGATTCATCAATACAACCTGTCCGGCGGAGTTGGTGACCAGGACGCCATTGGGCAGCGATTCGATGATGGTGCGAATACGGCTCTTCTCTGTTCCCAGGTCCAGCAGCGTTCTCTGCCGCTCGCGGTCCATTTCTGCTGCTGCCAGTTTCAGCCGAATTTTTTCGGCCGCACGATTGACAATCAGGCGAAGCTGATCCGGTTCAAAGGGCTTGGGGATAAAATCGTAGGCACCCTGTTTCATGGCCTGTATGGCGGTCTCAACGGTGGCATATCCCGTGATTACAATGACAATCACGTCTGCATCGATTTCGCGGATGCGTCCTAAAACTTCTAGACCGTCAATACCCGGCATTTTAAGATCTAAGAGAACGATCGCCGGATGAATGCTTGAAAATTTATTCAGGCCTTCCTCTCCATCGGCGGCCGTGGTTACGTTAAAACCCATGCGCTTGAGGATTCGTTCCGAGCCTTCACGTATATCCAGTTCATCATCCACAATAAGAACGGGCATCGTCTCCGCATTATCAGTCACGCTCATCTCCTTTCTGATCTTTTGAAGCAGATGGTAGTTCAATTAAAAAAGAGGCGCCCTTTTCCGGGTTGTTTTTAGCAGACATCCTGCCGCCGTGGCTTTCGACAATGTTATAGGCCAGACTGAGCCCTAATCCGGTCCCCTTGCCCTCCTCCTTGGTGGTGAAAAATGGATCAAAAATATGGGCCAGGGCTTCTTCAGGAATGCCCGGTCCCGTGTCAGAAATTTGGAAGCAAACACGGTCCTTTTGCTGCCAATACCAGGTTTTAAGGGTCAGCACACCATCGCCGTCCATAGCCTGGGCCGCATTGAGAATGATGTTCATCATCAAGTGGTACATCTGCTGGGCGTCCGACGTCACCAGCGGCAGATTTTCTTGAAAATCTTTTTTCAGTTCGATGTTTTGAAAAATGGTTTGATTTTCAAGTAGAAAAAGGGTCCGGTTTAGGGCTTCGTTTATGTTATTGGGCCGCATGAGATGACGCGTCTGGCGTGTAAACTCTAAAAGCTCCTTGACGGTGTTGCGGGCACGCTCCGCATCGCGCAAGATACGGTGCAAATCGTCTTCGGCCGCTTCTTCCAATTCGTATTCTTCCAGCATGAGTTTGGCAAAGAGAGTAATGCCACCCAGGGGATTGTTGATCTGATGGGCAACGCCGGCAGCGAGCTTTCCCAGGGAAGACATTTTTTCGGCCTGTAACAACTGTACCTGGGTATTTTCCAGCTCTTTTTGAATCCGGACTCGTTCCCGCAGGTCGTGAAAAAATCCGATCGTGGCGATTTCCTGACCGTCTTCATAAATAACGGAGGCATAGAGGCTGATGGGTATCTCTTCGCCGGATTTGGACAGCGCGTTGGTGTGAAAGGTCTGAAGCCGTCCCTTTCCGCCATATTCATCACCTCGTAAAAGTTTCATCACCTGGCGGGCACCGTCGCCCGGATAGATATCCTGAACAGTTATGTTGTTCTTGGCTTCATCTTTGGTATAACCAAACACCTCTTCGGCGGAGTGGTTGAATAAGAAGATGTTGCCTTTCATATCGGAAGCAATCACACAGTCCACAGCACTCAATAAAAGATTTTCCAATAGCGTGTTGGATCGACGCAGTTCTTCTTCCAGCATTCCGACGCTGGGGATATTGAAATCCATGCTAACGTAGGCTTCTGCTTTTGCGCCATTCATAATGGGGTAAGCATAGAAACAAGCCATACGCCCATCCACAACAAGACTACCCGGTTTGGGGCACAACGAGGGTGCTTGGCTTTTTTTGACGGCATTGACGGCGCAATTTTCACACGGTTCATCTAAGTTATGAAAGCGCTTATAGCAGGTGGTTCCTCCTGAATCGGACTTGGAAAGTTTGTCAAGGGGAACATTTGCAGCCAGAATCTCAAAATCCGGCGAAATGACGATCAGTCGCCTTTGAAAGGCATCGATGGCCTTAATCAGGTATTCAATTTCTTTATCTGTACGCATCACGACCCCCAACCATCTGATTCAAGCGGGTTAAATGACTGGCACGCTGTGGTTACACCTGATAAATTTAAATTGGCGCTTTTGGACTTGTTGCGTGGATTCCCGCGCATTAAATCATGAAGTTATTTCGGGAAATTAACCTATGATGATATGAACAGGATGTCAAATGAAATAATTATCGTTTCGTTTCATCAACACGCCGGAGTTCCCAGCTAGCTGACGGCATCAGGTTGTGGTATGCGCAAGGCATCTGAATATGAAAACTGTAGTTTGCTACCGTGAGTATTCAGTAACGCAGCGCATGCCACGAGATCATGCCGCCCATCGGGTGAAACGAAAAGATATAAAAGATCGCATCCTTATAAAACTATAATAGTTATCGTTTCGTTTCATCAGCACGCTGGGAAAGGTAGGCTTCCCACTCCATCGGCAACAATTGTTTTTTCTGATTATTGCATTCTTTGCAACAGGGCACCACATTCCCTTTGGTGGTTTTCCCACCCCGGGCAATGGGAACAATGTGATCCATGGTGAGCTCCTTGGGTGGCGTTTGTTGATGACAATAGTGGCAAATACCTTTGGCGCAATTCCGTTTCCACCATTGAGACTGGCGCATTTCGCGGGCCTTGCGGCGTTCCCTGCGAATGTCTTCTTCAGATAGGTTGTATGCAAATGGGTCCATGTTTGTATTTAGATTGTTATCACGTATCTGTAAAGTGTGATTCGGGTTTATGAAATCAGGAGCATGTTAGTGGAAAAGGCGTTTAGGCTGAAGACTATTGGCTGTTAGGCGCTCTCGGAATATTGCTTTGCGCCTTCTAGCTTATAGGCCTTTGTTGTTTGAACTCTCAAATCCATGACGCGTGAGAATATCGTTTTAAGCAACACCAATAATCATATTTCATGACGTCATTAAGTGGGGCTTGATGTGTCTAGTTTAATGCTTTGTAGCCAATGATCAATCCCTTGTTGAAGGAGTTTATAATATTTTTCTGAACCGCCCAGTCCTTTGCGGCCGAAAAAATAATTTATTTCCAAGAAGAGCGGTTCGATCTTGTTGTGCTTCAAATCCGTTTCTGAAAACAAAAAATCAAATCCAGCCAAATTTACAGCGGTTTTTTGGCAAAACTGCTTGGTTGCTAAAATGGCTGCGGCTTGAAGATCCGGATCCACATCCCTATCGAGGCGGGCACCCTTGCTGATATTGGTATAAAAGTCATCGGATTTTTCTTGGATGCGCCAATAGGCGATATAAATTTGGTGGATCACAACCACCCGCAGAGATTGACCCCGGGACGGGATAAATTTCTGCAGGAGAAACCCGGATTGACCTGATTTTGCATATATTTTTGCCTTTTGCAGGTGATGTTGAAGGTCCTGCTTGTCACGTACCAAAAACACCGTTTTTCCTTCCCCGCCCCAATTAAACTTGAAGACCAATGGCAGTTCTAGGGGGGGCGAATTCAGGAGTTGTTCGCTATCCCTATTCGCCAGCGCATCAGGAAAGGCAATGGTTTGGGGATGCGGAACATTTATTTTTTTAAAAAGTTGCCCCTGCCCGATCTTTTCAGGAAATTTAAACCGGCAATCGTAATTAGGAAAAACATGGGAGCAGTTATCTTTGGCCATGCGATATATTGATTCACGGCACCCTTGGGGTAAAATAACCGCATCTGCCTGGCGGATAGCCTTCAGTTCTGCATGACCCGGGTCACGGCCGGCACACAACAGGTTCTGGTCTGCTACATACATGGGATGAAACGAAAGAATCATAATTTTGTACATTGGGCATTTATATATCTTGAACCCAATGGCGAATTTTAGTATTCGATTGGCTGCAATCGAATCAGATTATTAAGTTACCATATAGGCCATAGCCAGGAAGTACAACCGAAAATCGAAATCACAAATCAACCACATTTATACATGGGAGGAGAGATTATGAAGGTTGTTATCACCAAAAATTGTATGGGAGACCGGAACTGCAACGAACTTTGCCCAGAGGTGTTTGAGTATGATGAAGATCAACTCATGTCCATCGTGAAATTCGACGAGATTCCCGAGCACTTGCATGCCGTCGTACGACAGGCCGCAGAGGAATGCGGTGCGGACGCGATTGAAATCGTAGAGGAATAGCTATGGGCAAATTCAAGGAAAGCCGGACGGCCCAAAATTTGCTGACATCCTTTGCATTCGAGTCCCAGGCCAGTGCGCGCTATCATTTTTTTTCCGACAGGGCCGAAAAAGACGGCCTGATGCAGATCGCTCATGTCTTTGAGGAAACCGCCTTGCAAGAACGCGAGCATGCCTTGCGGTTCTTTAAATTTTTCAATGGGGGTGAGCTTGAGATTACGGCATCTTTTAGAACCGGTGTGATTCAATCCACCCACGAAAATCTGCTGTCATCCGCAGATTTGGAAAACCAGGTGCACACGCAATTGTACCCCGGATTTGCCAAGGTGGCCCGTGAGGAAAACTATGAACGTGCGGCTGAAACCTGGGATGCCATCATTGTTGCCGAGGTGCAGCACGAAAAGACATTTTCAGCTCTGGCCAATAACCTGCAATCCGGACGGGTTTTCGAGCGCTCCGAGCCCATGCGCTGGCGGTGCATGAATTGCGGCTATATTCATGAAGGCCTGCATGTGCCCGATAAATGTCCGGCCTGCGTGCGGCCGGCTGGCCATTTTGAGCTTTTTTGTGAGAACTGGTAAAGCGTGTCGGCACGCATATTATATTTTCCGCATGGCGGTGGCCCCCTGCCTCTGTTGGGGGATGAGGGGCACGCCGCCATGCGGCGTTTTTTAAAAGACGTTACGCCCCGGCTGGGACGTCCGGAAACGATCTTGGTTATCAGTGCCCACTGGGAAGAACTCAAGCCCATGGTCACCTCCGGAAAACAACCGGCCATGATTTACGATTATACCGGTTTTCCGCCTGAATCCTATCAGCTTACCTATCCGGCGCCGGGCAACCCGGATTTTGCAGAAGCGCTGGTTACCCGGATTAAAAATAGCGGCCAGACCGCCTGGCGCCACAGGCAGCGCGGATTCGATCATGGCCTCTATGTACCCCTCACGATTATGTTTCCACAGGCTGCGATTCCGTGTGTGCAGCTATCGTTGATGGCTAGCCTGGATCCGGGATCCCATCTGAATCTGGGAAAGGCCTTGTCCGCGATCTGCCGGGAAAACATTCTGGTTCTGGGCTCCGGATTTTCATTTCACAACATGCGGGCACTGTTGGCTCCTAATGACGCCGAATCAGATCCTCGGAATGATGCTTTTCAAGATTGGTTGATCCGTACATGCGCTACTGACATGCCTGAGCGTGAGCGAGAGCATCGGCTGATCGAATGGGAGCACGCGCCGTCGGCCAGATATTGCCATCCCAGGGAAGAGCACCTTTTGCCGCTGCATGTCTGTTATGGCCTCGCACAGTCCAAAGCCGAAACGGTCTTTGATGATACGGTTATGGGTAAGCGGAGTGTTGCTTTTTTATGGCGTTGAAGAAAAGCAAGGCAACCAGCAATTGATAAATTGATCTTTCAAGTTCTTTACCCGGAGGTAAAAATGCAAAAGAACACCCAGTGCGTCCATAGCGGTTCCTATGCCGATCCAGACACAAAAGGTATTATCACACCCATTTATCCTTCATCTTCGTATGAATATATGGACCTGGATGAAAATGTGTACCCGCGCTATTACAATACCCCCAATCAAAAAGCCATTATTGCGAAACTGTGTGCCCTGGAAAATGCGAAGGACGGCCTTTTTTTCAGTTCTGGTATGGCGGCCATCAGTACGGTGATCTTTGCCTTGTTAAAACAGGGCGATCATATCGTGCTTCAAAAGGACATTTATGGCGGTACACACCACTTTGCCACCGCCGAGTTTGATCGCTTTGGCATCGCTTATGATTTTGCCAACAATGATCTGTCCCATATTCAAGCCAAGGTTCGTGACAATACACGCGTCATTTATATTGAAACACCGTCCAATCCCCTGTTGCTGATAACGGATATTGAGGCTGTCGTGAATTTTGCCAGGTCAAAAAAGATTCTAACGATTATCGACAATACCTTCGCCACACCCATCAACCAAACCCCCATGGATCTGGGTATCGATGTGGTCATCCATAGCGGTACCAAGTATATCGGCGGTCATAGCGACATCTGCTGCGGGGCCGCGGTGGCATCCAAAGCGCTCATTGAAAAAATACAGGCATCCGCGGCCAACTTTGGCGGCAGCCTCAACGCACTCACCTGTTATTTAATCGAGAGAAGTTTAAAAACATTGGGAATCCGGGTGGATAGACAAAATCGAAATGCACTGACCATCGCCAGAAATCTTGCGGATAAGACAGACATAAGTACCGTTTACTATCCGGGTCTGGAATCGCACCCGGGCTTTGACATCGCCAGCAGACAAATGCGGGCTTTCGGCGGCATGCTGTCGTTTGAGTTGGATACCCAGCGTGTCGAACCGCAACAGTTTCTAAGAAGGTTAAAAATGATCCGTCCGGCCCTTAGTCTTGGTGGCATTGAAACCATTGTATGCGCCCCGGCAGTAACCTCGCATGCCAAGATAAGTGATGCAGAGCGGCTTGAATTAGGGATAACAGATGGGCTCCTGAGACTGTCTGTCGGTATTGAAGATCCGGAAGATATTCTTGCGGATATTGACCAAGCTTTGGGAGAATAAGTTCTCAGGCGTTTGTGGCATTTGGGTACAATTGTTATGACAAATCAATACCCGGTTAAAATAGTAGCTTTTGATAATAAGATCCAAATCATGGGTGGAAACGAAGCGGTTCAAGATTATTACCAAATATTATTGGCAAAAAATTGAAAAAGATCCACGGATAAGACGTGCAGAATCTGACCTGGTTATTGAGCCGCTCTTATGGTGAAATTTCTTTGTTATGCGCAAAAAGTGGCAGGGGAAATGACTGCTATTAAGCCATATCGCCTTCAATCAGTTCTGAAATCTGTCAAAAACCATTTTGTGGAAAATTATGACAGGCTCTCAATCTGGATTCCAGAGACCGGATCTTGCCATTTTATGAATGTAAGAATATAAAGGGAGCTCTAAAATTTGCTTGCGGGCGTATCTGGGAAAACAGTTTGTCAAAAGATAGAATGATAACATTTCTCATGAGCTACTTCGGATATGAAAATTAGAATACTTTCATGAGAAAATCTTTACAGGGGCAATATATATGGCCATCGAAGCACAGGAATTCCGTGAGCGCCTGTTTCGTCTTCAGAAAAAAATGATCGCCAACGAGCTGGATGCATTTTTGATCTCAGCCAAAGACAGTATTTTCTATCTGACCGGGATCTCCTACGAACCCCTGGAGAGACCCTTTTTTTTCATCGTGCGCCCTAAGGAATCAGCGGTGCTGCTGGTACCTATGTTGGAAAAGGATCATCTGAAAGCTGCCCCAAATGTTGATACCGTGCATGCCTATTGGGATTACCCGTCGCCTCAAGGTATTGGTTGGCCAGAAATGCTGCAGGATGTATTGTCCAGTACGACAATATTAGGTGTAGAGCCCAGCCTGCCCCAGGAAATAGCTCTGGCTTTGTCGGACTTTACATGCCGAGTTTTGCCTCTGGTCGAGGAATTGCGGGTGGTTAAATCACCGGCGGAAGTCAAAATGATTCGGCAGGCGGCACACTATGCTGATATGGCTGTGGAAAAAGTAATCAATGCTTCCTATTATGGTGTCTCCGAAATTGAACTGTTTTCGCAGGGGCGCCAGGTTCAAATCCAGATCATGAGGGATATCGGCTATGATCCCTTGACCACCAGCGTTTTAACCGGGGCTTGGCCGGCACCCTTGAGCGCCCAGCCGCATGGAATCCCCAATATCGATGATTGTTTAAAAGAGGGGCCGCACATCGCCCTGTGTCTCAACCGGGTTTTCGGGTACGCGGCCGAATGCGAACGCACCTATTTTACGGCTAAACCGACTTCCGAAGTTCGCGATGCCTTTGAGGCCATGAGCGCGGCCCGGCAGCGGGCCTACGCACTCATAAGGCCGGGGGCTGCCTGTGCTGAAATCGATGCTGCCGCGAAAAAATATTTAAAAGAAGCGGGCTATGGTGACTACCTGCTGCACCGGGTGGGCCACGGATTTGGCCTGGGAAATCACGAAGGGCCCTGGGTGGCGGAAGGCAGCCCGGATGTCCTGGAATCAAACATGGTTATCAGCAACGAACCCGGTATCTACCTGCCGGATATCGGTGGCATCCGGCATTCGGATACCATTCTGATTACCGAAGACGGGTATGAAAATTTGACCCGTTATCCAACGGACCTGGCGTCGCTGACTATTACAGCTAAAAAGCCGGTCGTCCGTTTGAAAGGTTCCATGGTTCGCCGGGCAGTGGGGATTGAATAGATGCCATTGGATATATCCGCGATAAAAAAACAGGTCAGGCAACTGGGTGACAAAGCCATTGCCGAGCATTCCCAACGGTTTTTCAAGACCGGTAAGGGCGACTACGGCGAAGGAGACAAATTCTTAGGGATCCGGGTCCCGGTTTTACGCAAACAAGCCAGGCAGTTCAAGGAATTGCCGTTTGAGGTTGTATCGGAGTTGCTTTTCTCTGAATATCATGAGGAACGCTTGCTGTGCCTGCTGATGCTGGTGCACCAATTTTCCAAAGGCAGTACCAGGGATCAAGAGACCATTTACCGGTTTTATCTCAAGCACACCCATTTGGTAAATAACTGGGACCTGGTGGATACATCCGCAGAACACATCGTGGGGGCCTGGTTGTTTACCCGCAGCCACAAGCCATTATACAAGCTGGCGCGTTCGCAAATGCTTTGGGATCGTCGTATTGCCATCATGTCCACCTATCACTATATTAAAAAAAATGATTTTGACGAAACCTTGAAACTAGCAGAAATTTTGTACCAGGACCCGGAAGACCTGATTCAAAAAGCCGTGGGTTGGATGCTGCGGGAGGTTGGCAAGCGGCAACTGGATTTGGAAGAAGAATTTCTCAAGCAGCACTATCAGCAGATGCCCCGTACGATGCTGCGATATGCCATTGAAAAATTTTCGCCGGAAAAAAGAGAGGCTTATCTGGCTGGTACTGTCTGATAGATTAGATAAACGAATTTAAGCCGTCAAATATTTAAAACAATGGAAAACGAAATCATCATAAAACCGGAAGATCCGCGTACACCCGACATCCACCAATTCATAGAAGATTTGGATGCCTATCAGGCCGAACTATACCCGCCGGAAAGCAATCATCTCGAGCCGGTGGAAAAACTGATTACGCCGGATTATTATTTCATTGCCGCACGAAAAGAAAACAAATTGCTCGGGATTGCTTCCTTTCGTAGAATGCCGGCTCATAAAGGATCGAAGCCCTATGTGGAAATAAAGCGTCTGTATGTACCCCAGAACTTTCGCGCAATGGGTCTGGCCACCCAACTAATGGATGTCTTAGAGGCGAAAGCACTCGCGGAAGGATATAGCCAAGCATATTTGGAAACCGGGATCAGCCAGAAAGAGGCCATCCGTCTATATGAAAAACGAGGTTACCAAAAAACGAAACCATTCGGCGCCTACATAGAAGATCCCCTGAGTGTGTTTATGCGCAAAACATTGGCATGTAAATAAAGGGGACGTCCATTAAATTATTAATTTCTATTACCTCCTCAAAAAACTGTGCTGGTTGCATCAAAACAACCCCAGGCATTAGAGACCATAAGGCGGCGAACCCTTCGGATAAGTCACCGTAAACTCAATTCCAATTTCCCTTTTTTCACCGGGCGCCAGATCAAAGGACCACAGATGCACCCCGGCTTTGTCCTGATAATTTTCCTGGGTCGGATTGGGTTGTATCTGCAAGTCCCTGATCTCGATTTTATCTGTTTTGGATACCGGAACACGATCTATTATTTTTAATAATGCGGGGCTGTTTTTGATGTTTTCCGCCGTAATTTTGTAAGCAAATGACCTGACCACCGTATCACGCTGGATTTTGCCAAAATAGGTTTCTTTGATCTTATCGAGAATTTTTTCCCTACGGACCTTTATACCCCGGTCGGCGCCCAAATTCATCGAAAAGGACTGGCCTGGTTTTTTCTCGGCTAAATAGGTATCGCCGATGAAGCGACCGGCAAAATAAACACTCAATTTGCCGGCCAACAGTTCTTGGTCTGCCTCAGCCTCTGCCACCAAAAAGGTCAACGAATTCTTAGCCGGGACACTGTAATGAAAGGTTTGGGCTGAAACTAGTTTGGTTAAAAGGGGCAAAATGGTTACCTGATCACGGGATTCAATATCGACCGGGAAGGGTATTTGGTATTCAAAGGAGAGCGGCAGCTCTTTGGCAACGGCGGTCGCAAATTCCGCCGGTATCGCGTCTTGCTCCACGAGGGCCTCTTCCGGAGCGGCTTGGGGAGCAGGCGCCTCAGCCATCATTTTTGCACGTGATTGCTTGAGTACCATGGGCATGGGCCTGGGAACGTCCAGTTTCCATGATTCCAATTTGGGCAGATGGATGCCTTTCATGGGGATAACATTGGAAACAGAGAGTCCGATACCAGGCCAGTTTTCACCTGATTTTTGGGATATTCGGGCCAGCATGGAAAGTTTCAATTCTTCAAGATTGGCGGGAACGGCAAGCTTATAAAGGGGGTGCCAGGAGGCGCGTTGTACCAGATATTCAACTTTCAGGCGAACGCTTTCTTTTTTGACAGCATTAAATAAAATTTCAATCGCTTGTTTGGCCGTTCCACCCAAGCCGCGAACGGCAGCCAGTTCTTTTTTAAGGCGCTTTATTTCACGGTCGGTTTCATAAATGGCCTTATCAATATTTTGGTTTTCGGTATCAATCATGCTGGCTGTTGCGCCGATGAAATCCATGGTTTCACGTACGTCCGTCATACTGGGAAAGTTTGTCTGGACATCTTTGGGGATTTGGATATTTGAAAACGTAATCAAACCATCCAAAAAGGCCGTTTTTTTCTCCAAAACCGTCTTTTTATCCGTCAGAACCCGATGTGATCGTTGTTTTTCACGGAGTTTATCTTGAATCATCCGAACCTGATCCTGGGGATAATCCGATAACGGTACTAATTTAAACTGCACGCTGATCATTTCACCGCTGCCAAACACCTGGGCGGTCAATGCATCTTGGTCAATGGAAAATGCAGTCGTTTCAACCAGCAATTGATTCATGCCGGGCACCAGGTCTGCGCGGCCCTCTCTGACAACCAGAGCCTGGTTGGAGAAAAGGGTGACTTCTGATATCTTGGTGGAAACGTACTGTTCGGCATGAGCTGTATTCGACAAAACGAGCAATAACATCAGGGTGAAGCAAAATGTTTTATTCATGATTCCTCCATTATCCATTGGTTATGGAGATGATCTGCAATCGGTTTGACTGGTGGCATCCGTTACTGACAAGGTCCGTGGCTTAGTTGACATTTCAGTCATATAATACTTTTATAATCGGAACAACAAACGATTGAATCGACTGATTTAAATTGATTCACACCATTATTAAAATTTGAAACACTCAGTTTAGGTGGAGGTATGGGAAATGGCCTACAACGAATCTTCGGCCGAACGCATTCGTAAACAGATGCAGAAAAATCAGGGCTTTGTGGAGAAGAAAATGTTTGGGGGAATCTGTTTTCTGCTAAACGGAAACATGGCCTGTGGTATTTTAAACGATGACATTATCGTCCGGGTGGGCAAAGACGCCTATGAAGAAAGCCTGGCGTTACCCCATGCCCGGCAATTCGACATGACCGGTAGAGCCATGACGGGGTGGGTGATGGTATCCCCGCACGGTCATCAATCGGATGATGATCTTAAAACTTGGTTACAAAGAGGAATTGATTTCGCCAAAAGTCTTCCCCCAAAATAGCGCAGGGCTTTGATGGAAAAACACCCCGACACCTGAACTAATTAAATAGGAGGCCCATATGAAGCGTAAAAATATCTCCTCGGGTTCCCCGTTTGAAAAGCCCATTGGGTTTTCGCGTGCAGTCAGAATTGGAAATACCATCGCCGTATCAGGCACAGCGCCCATCGCAGAAGATGGTTCCAATGCATGTGTGGGCGATGTCTATGGTCAAAGCAGACGCTGTCTGGAAATCATGAAAACAGCCATTGAAGCAGCCGGCGGAGAACTAAAGGACGTAATCCGTACGCGGATCATGTTAACCGACATCTCAAGTTGGGAAAAGGTAGCCCGGGCACATGGGGAGTTTTTTGCTGATATTCGTCCTGCCAGCACCCTTGTGGAAGTCAGCAGACTGATAAACAAGGCATGGTTGGTAGAGATGGAAGCGGATTGTGTTCTATTGCCTGATTAACAACACGATTATCCCGAAATACTGGCTTGAATGGCGGCTTTTAATGCCTTACGGTTAGGTGGTGGCACAGGCTTGCCTTCGCGTTGATTCATCATGATGGCAGTCTCAGGACAGCCGGTGGCACAGGCACCACACCCGATGAACTGATCCAGGTCTAAGTCGGGTAGATCGTCATTTCCCATGTGAAGCGCATCCAGGGGACAGCCCTCGATACAGGCCGACATCATCTCGACCTCCAGAAAGGGAGCCGGGGCAGCCAATGGATTTGAAAACCAGCCCCGGGCCCCGGCCCGGCCAATGACGTTTTGAGCTTCAGCCATATCCATATTGGGGATACGACATTATATTTTCAGCGCATGCCGCTGAAGTGGTTGGTAGCGATCCGCAGGGCCCAGGATCGGAAGGAACTTTCAAATCTATTTTCCCTTAAATACCGGTTTGCGCTTTTCAATGGCAGCGGTAACGGCCTCAATGCCATCATCACAAATAAGCATGGCGGCATTTTTTTGGGCCACATATTTAAGTCCGGCAGCAGTCCCGTGTTCGCTGGTGAAACGCAGGGTGTCCTTGACGCCTTGAACGGCCAACGGTGAGTTGCCGGCCATTTCCTGGGCCAGCTCGTGGGCCTTTTGAAATAGAGCATCCTGATCTTCGAGTAGATGGGTTACAAATCCGATGCGGTAAGCCTCTTCACCTGAAAAATCTCTACCTGTCAAACAAAGCTCCCGGGTCCAGGGTTCGCCCACGATACGGGGTAATCGTTGCAGGGTGCCCAGATCCGCAGTGAAAGCCAATTTGGTTTCACGAACCGAAAATACGGTATCTTTACTGGCAAGTCGTATGTCACAAGCACAAGCAATATCGACACCGCCGCCGAGACAATAGCCGTGGGCAGCCAGAATCACCGGTTTGTTGCAAAGCTCGAGGATATTGGTGGCCGTTTGACCGTAAAGGATGGTTCGTCGGAGCCGCTCGCGGTAATCGGCTGACTTTTTTTCAATCAAGGCGGCCAAGTCACCCAGTTCCATCCCGGCGCAGAAGCATTTGCCTTCGCCTTTGAATATGATGGCGCGAATATCCGGATCCTGATCCAATTGATGAAAAATTGCCACCATCTGCTCCAGCATCTGAAAGTTGAGGGCGTTGCACTTCTCCGGTCTATTCAATACGACCCAGGCGATCGTTCCCTGTTTTTCAAGTTTGATTCGGTTGAGTTTTTTCATAAGGTTCTCCTTAAACCGTGTTGTCTGATCTTTTATTCCAGCACTCTTTTTGAAATTTAATGCGTAAATTGGGTCAACACCTAATATCCTATTTGATTGCCCGGTTCAAAGTTAAAATCTATAAAACAAGCTTGTGGATTTATTTTGACAAGGGTCCTTAGATTCCTTAGCATTCCTTTATGGATAATAAATTAGAAATGGCCCGGGTTGTTGCAGTTGATCGCGAGCGATTTGTTTTGGCTCATGCAAACAAAGAGATTCCGGCAGAGATGACCGGCAAACTCATGTTCAGCGTGGAAAGCCCCCTGGACTACCCTGCTGTGGGCGATTGGGTTCAGGTACAATTCGTGAATCAGGATTCCCAGGCCATGATCCATGCCGTCGGTGACCGCAAAACGATTTTAAAACGTAAAACCGCCGGTAAAAAAATATCGCATCAGCTTATTGCTGCCAATATTGATACCGCCTTCATTGTCCAGTCTTTGGACAACAATTATAATTTGCGCCGTTTGGAGCGTTATCTGGTCATGGTGTATGATGCCGGTATCCAACCGGTAGTTTTGCTGAGCAAGAGTGATTTGCAGGATCGAGAGCCCATTCAAAAAAAGATAGGGGATATTCAGTCCTTATATGTGGACATTGATGTTTTGGCCATCAGCAACAAGACTGGCAACGGTGTTGCGGATCTAAAAAGAATGCTGCAGCCACAAAAGGTTTATTGTTTGCTGGGATCCTCCGGTGTGGGCAAGACAACTTTATTGAACCAGCTTGTGGAAGATGACAAATTTTTCACGCGTCACGTTCGAGCAAAGGACAGTAAGGGTCGTCATGCCACAACCCGTCGGCAACTGATCACCTTGCCCAACCAGGCTATGATTATTGATACGCCGGGGATGCGGGAATTGGGCAATATTGCCGTGGAAAACGGATTACAAAGTGCTTTTCAAGATATTGAAGCATTATCGGCCGATTGCCGCTATCAAGATTGCTCACATACCCAGGAACGTGATTGTGCGGTTTTGGCTGCAGTTGCCTCAGGATCCCTTTCCAATAAGCGTTATCAGAACTATATGAAGATGAAAAAAGAATCGCTGTTTCACGCAATGTCCTACTTAGAAAAGAAGAAACGGGACAGACTGTTCGGCAAGATGGTCAAAGAGGTCAAAAAGGTGAAAAAGGAAAAATTCTAAATTTGAATTCCCCGCTGTGACGCGACTGAGACCTTCAAGTGAGCGTCCGACTCCGATAAAATCATTCGGACTGCCGAATTTCGCATGGAAGTCTTGCCGCACGGGATGAGTTCAAATCTAAGGAGTATACCCATGTCACAACAACGAAAAATAGGTCGGATTATGCAGGGCCAGCCCACCATAGAGGGCGCCGGGGTTCATCTCAACCGGATTTTTGGATTTGGCAACACCAAGCTGTTTGATCCCTTTCTGCTGCTGGACGATTTCCGATCGGACAATCCAGATTTATATTTAAAAGGTTTTCCCTGGCACCCCCATCGGGGCATCGAAACTATTACCTACATGGTGGCCGGATCAGTCGAGCATGGCGATAGTCTGGGGAATTCCGGAGAGATTTCGGTCGGGGATGTTCAATGGATGACAGCTGGCAGTGGTATCGTCCACCAAGAGATGCCCAAAGGAGACCCAGCTGACCGCATGGGGGGTTTTCAACTATGGGCCAATCTGCCGGCCAGCCAAAAAATGACCCAACCACGGTATCGGGATGTAAAAAGCGACCAGATACCCGAAGTGACACTCGAAAATGGTACGACGGTCCGCATCATTTGTGGTAAAGCCTACGGTACCCAAGGACCGGTCCGGGAAGTATTTATCGATCCGGCTTATTTGGATATCCACATCCCGGCGGGGCAGGTCGTGACACACCCCACACCCATGGGGCATACTGTTTTTGCATATGTTATTGACGGTAAAGGTGTTTTCGGAAAAAATGCTGAATCAAAAGGCAATCATGCGGCGGTTGTGGATAATGGCAAGCTGGTTCTGTTCCAGGATGGGGATAATGTAAGCATTCGCACCGATGTAGAAGCAGTTCGATTTCTCCTTATTTCCGGTCGGCCGCTTCGGGAGCCAGTTGCCTGGCGGGGGCCTATTGTGATGAATACCCAGGAAGAGCTGCGTATCGCTTTTGAAGAGTATCAGGCTGGCACTTTCATTAAATAATGTGCCTGCCGATGAAGCGCAAGTTGTCGCTAAAGGAGATTCGCTGGTGTTCAGTTTTCACCAGCCAAAACTCGTTCTTAAAACACAGTAACGGCCGCCGCTCGTGAATTAGAATTAATTGTCATTCTAATATAAAGCGGTTAAGTAAATGACACAGCCCGTTGCATATCGGCGGCCTAACAGTGCTTAAAGAACACAAACAGGTGCCTTGTGAAAGAGGAGGGAGGAAATAGCATGGGAGTTATGGATTTTGAGAACATTAGCCCAGCGGCATTTCGACAGTACCAAAACGATCACCAGGAAAAGGCCTATTTGCTCGTGGACGTCCGCCAGCCGGAAGAATATGAAACGGCGCATATCCCCGGGGCCAAACTCATGCCACTAGACGAACTCGAGTCCAAGCTAGCGGCGTTGCCGTCGGATAAAGACATCGTCTTCTATTGACATAGCGGTGCCCGGTCCCAGGCGGCGGCCATTATTTCCCTGGATGAGGGAATACCAATTAAAAAGGTATATAATTTGACCGGTGGTATCATGGGCTGGGACGGTCAGACCCTGCCCGATTTCCCCAAAATGGATGTCATCAGGAAGGATCAACCGCTTTCGGATATGATGATGATTGCCATGAATTTGGAGAGGGCAGCCCAGCGTTTTTATGAAACGATCTTAGAGGAGCACGCAGATGCAAGCTATGCCGATACGATCCAAACACTGTCCTTGGCTGAGGTGGCACATGCCAAAACCATACATAGGTATTGGCAGGAGACCCAGACGGAGGCCCAATCTTTTGAAACCCTGTATTCAGGACTTGAGGGCGAAATTATGGAGGGTGGTGAAAAACTGACAGAGGTGATTGAACGCTTATCGGCATTGCCAATCCAAACCTGCCGGACACTGATGGAGTTTGCCTTAAGCATTGAAATACAGGCATATGATCTGTATCGAAATTTGGCCAACGACATGAACGATTCTTCAGCGCAATCCGCCTTCTTGTCCATATCCCAAATGGAAAAGAAACATATGCAACTCCTGGCAAGGGTATTTAAGGAATGCTCCGATTAAAACAGGTAAGAGAATCACACGACATTCAAACTTCCCAAACACTTTTCGATGAATATGTGGATGCGCTAAATATTGATCTGACATTCCAGAACTATGACAATGAACGCACGCATATTGCCGATATCTACATGCCACCAACCGGTGCCCTTTATTTGGCCGAGAATGATGGGGTGCCGGCAGGATGCGTTGGTTTGCGCAAGTTTGATGGCCATCGATGTGAAATGAAACGCTTGTATGTGCGACCCGACCATCGGGGGTTGGGAATTGGCATCGCATTATGTGACCAAATTATCGTCAAGGGGAGACAGCTGGGCTACAAAGAGATGTTGCTGGATACGCTCGCAGGCATGCACAGTGCTTTGGCGCTATACCAATTATTGGGATTCAAGCAGATTGCACCCTACTATCACAATCCCTTGCCGGATGCCCAGTATTTGGCGTTGAGCTTGGAGCCGATTGAAAATGGATAACTTGAACCGACCCACCCTGCCCATACCTGCCGTTGGCGATAAAGAAGGCCGGCAGGTACCCGCAGGTCTGCCGCCGATTATTGATAGTCACGTGCACATATTCCCCGGTCCCATCTTCAATGCCCTCTGGGGGTGGTTCGAACAATTTGCCTGGCCCATTCGTTACAAGGGCAAGACAGCAAGCCTGTTGGAATTTCTTTTCAATCGCGGTGTCTCCCATGTGGTTGCACTGCAATATGCCCATAAATCAGGCATGGCCAGGGATCTAAACCAGTATATGATCAAGATCTGTCACCAGTTTCCCGGGCGTGTTTCCGGCATGGCCACGGTGTTCCCGGGCGAGAGAGATGCTGTTGGTATACTGGAGGATGCCTTTGCCGGTGGACTAAAAGGTGTAAAATTGCATATTCACGTGCAATGCTTTGATATGAATGGACCTGAAATGGATCCCATCTACGAAACCTGTGTGCGAAACGGTAAACCCTTAATCATACATGCCGGCCGAGAACCTAAAAGTGAACAGTATCTATGTGATCCCTATGCGCTCTGCCGAGCTGATAAACTGGAGGCGGTTCTCAAAGCCTATCCCGACCTCAGGATTTGCGTTCCCCACCTGGGTATGGATGAATTTGAGCCCTATCGGCGATTAATCGAGCGATACGATACCCTCTGGCTGGATACATCCGTGGCCTGTGCGAAATTTTTCCCCAGTATCCAGGAAATCCCCTGGAAGTCCATGAGGCTTGATCGCATTCTGTATGGCTCGGATTACCCCAATATTCCCTATGCCTGGGACCGGGAGATGAAAAAAATCGTGGCCGCTGAACTCACGGAGGAAAACTTGATAAAAGTATTTAAGGAAAATGCCATGCATTGTTACGCTATTGCAGAAACGGATTTGAAGCAAGATACGTTCGCGTCTGAAAAGGGGTCAGTGCACCAGAATGCCAAGGTCGTGAATCGGTGACCCTCTTTCTGAAAACAGCATCTGCCAATGATGCAGCCCTTATTGCCGATTTTGCCAGGCACACCTTTGAAGCTGCTTTTGGACCGGATAATGACCCTGAAGACATGCGCACTTATCTGGATGCATGCTTTTCAATCAAGCAGATCAAGAATGAGCTTAAAAATCCCGACGTAAGGTATCTGTTAGCCTATGCTGATAATCTGTTGGCGGGCTATGTTAAGCTTGAGGCCGGGCCGCCACCTGATTATGATGCTGCCTTAAAGCCAGTACAATTAAGCCGGATTTATGTGGCTCCGAATCTGCTCGGCAACGGTGTGGGAACCCAGCTCATGCAGCTGACTTTAAAGGAATGTCGTCGTCTGGGTTATGCGTCTGTTTGGTTGGGTGTTTGGGATCAGAATTTACGCGCCCATCAATTTTATGAGCGTTGTGGGTATAAAAAGATCGGAAAGAAAAGTTTTATACTGGGGAATGATAAACAGGCTGATACGGTTTATTTGTTACAACCTATAAAATGGATTGTATCGCCTATGTTCATTTCACGTCACCTCTGTGCGAAAGACGGATGTTGTTTTAGATAGTAACTAACTCCCAAATTTGTAACCAAAAGGGCGTATTATGTCGCGTAAGAATCTAACGTTTAAAGGCAGTGGTGGGAATCAGTTGTCTGCCCGCTTGGATCTACCAGTCGACGGCCGGCCCGAGGCATATGCCTTGTTTGCCCATTGCTTTACCTGCAGCAAGAATCTCAAATCCGTCAACTATATTTGCCGGGAATTGACCCGTGAACGGGTTGCGGTTTTACGATTTGACTTCACCGGTTTGGGTGAAAGTGAAGGGGATTTTGCCGATACGAATTTTTCCACCAATGTAATGGATCTTGTGGCCGCTGCCGATTTTATGGCCCAAACGGATGAGGCCCCGAAGATTTTGATCGGTCATTCGCTAGGTGGCGCCGCGGTGCTGAAAGCCGCTGCAAATATTCCGGCCAGTAAAGCTGTTGCCGTGATTGGGGCGCCATCGGATCCCGCCCATGTCATGCGACATTTTGAAGAGCATCGTGAAACGATTGCGCGCGAAGGCGAGGCTGAAATCGCCATTGAAGGACGGCCGTTTCGAATCAAAAAGCAATTTTTAGATGATTTGGGTGAAACGCAATTGGAAGAAGCCGTGCGTAATCTTAGAAAGGCGTTACTCATTTTTCATTCACCTTTAGACGATACTGTCGGAATCGATAACGCTGCCCGACTGTTTCAGTACGCGCGCCATCCCAAAAGTTTTATTTCCCTGGACCAGGCCGATCACTTACTCTTGAATGCCGCTGATGCACGCTATGTAGGCGCGATGATTGCGTCCTGGTTTCGGAAATACCTGGATTTGGCCCAGCCGCAAAAACCAGCGAGAGATGCTGCTGACAGCCGTATCGTGGCCCGAATCGGAAAATCGGGATTTCGGACCGAGATCATGGCCAACGGCCTGTCCATGGTCGCGGATGAACCGGTATCTGTGGGTGGCACCAATATGGGACCAACGCCCTATGATTATCTTGTGGCTGGGTTGGGGGCCTGTACAGCCATGACCCTGCGGATGTATGCGGATCGAAAAAAAATTCCCTTGGAAGATGTGGCGGTATCCTTGTCCCACCGGAAAGTTCATGCCAAAGACTGCCAGGCATGTGAAACCGACCGAGCCATGGTGGATTTGATTGAGCGGGACCTGGAATTAACAGGCGCGCTTTCAGAAGTCCAATTGCAGCGCTTGATGGAGATTGCCGACCGCTGCCCAGTGCACCGGACATTAGAATCCAAGGTCAAAATCCAAACCCATCTAAAACCGTCTTAAGACCCATCTAGAGGAGCTGTGCAATATGAAACGAAAAGCATGTGAGGTGACAGATCCGGTGGTTATCCAAAAAATATTGGCCAGCACGAATATTGGACGTATGGCCACAACCGATGCGGATGGGTATCCATACATCACGCCCGTAAATTTTGTATATTATCAGGGTAATATTTATTTTCATTGTGCTTTAACCGGTGAAAAACTGGACAATATTCAGCGGGATAACCGGGTCGGATTCCAGGTGGATATCCCGTTGGCATACCTCGATTCAGGTTTCACCCAGCATCGTTCGCCTTGCAAGCTGCACCAGTTTTACCACTGTGTCATCATCCGCGGAAAAGCCCGTGTGGTGACCGACCAGCAAATCAAAGCAGATGCACTGAATGCGCTGGTGGAAAAACATGAGAGGGGTATCGCTCTCGACAAGGTGCATGCCGACATGCCGGACGCCAAGGCCTGCGTCGTGGTCGAAATAATTCCGGAGCAATTGTCAGCCAAAAGCGATCTCGCTCAGGGCAAGTCGGATGCGGTACGGACTGCCTTGGCAGAATATTTCAAAAAACGCAACTGGCCCAGAGATCAAGAAACGGTTCAAGAAATGGGAATGGACATGTAACTATCGTGGCAATAAAATGCCCGTGCCAGCCAGAGGCATCATCGCCATTGGTCAATCCGGTGCGCCAAATATCCGAGATTCTACCGCGGTTTTAATAGTCCAATTTGTGGTTTATTGTTACCACGATAGGAATTAAAACACTCTCACTTATTACGTTATGGAACACATCCTCATCATCGGCGGCGGGGTGGGTGGCGCCCTGGCTCACGATCTGACCCTGCGCGGGTTCACGGTTACTTTGGTGGAAAGGGGTGCCTTGCTGTCAGGTACCTCCGGCCGTCACCATGGGTTGCTTCACAGTGGTGCCCGCTATATTCTCCACGATTTGGAGACCGCCCGTGAGTGCTATGAAGAAAATCAGATTCTTAGGCATATCGCGCCCCAGGCATTGGAATGTAATGACGGCCTGTTTGTGGCGCTTGACGATGGGGACATGGATTATCGGGATCGATTTGGTGATATGTGTGAACAGGCCGGCATCCCCACAGAGTCTTTAAGTGCAACCCAGGCGTTAGCCCAGGAACCAAATCTTGTCCCCTCAATAAAGGGCGCTGTTCGCGTGCCGGATGCCAGCATGGACGCATGGCGGCTGCCGATGCAGTTTTTTGCCACGGCCCAATTCAATGGTGCCGTCATTCGAGAATACTGCGAGGTTCAAGCAATACACATATCCCATGGATCTGTGGTCGGTGTTGATATCCGCAATCACCGGCTGAACCGACTAGAAAGACTGAATGCGGATCTGGTGGTCAATGCCGCCGGTCCTTGGGCTGCCAGGGTTGCCGCCATGGTTGACCTGCAGATTCCCTTGCAGACTGTTCCTGGTGTGATGGTTTCCGTACCGGAACGGTTAAACCAGATGGTGATCAACCGACTGCATCCAGCCGGTGAAGGCGACATCATCGTTCCCCAGCGCAATTTGAGCATCCTGGGTACAACAGCGTGGACAGCCGATGACCCGGATGCAGTTCAAATGCCTCCAGATCATATATCCCTGCTTTTTGAGTTGGGAAGCAAACTTATCCCAAAGGTCAGTCAGTTGGAACCCCATGCAATTTGGCACGCCAGCCGTCCAGTCATTGCGGCAGATACGCAAAACGACCCCATGCGCATGAGCCGCGGATTCGATTGTGTGGATCATGCCGAACATGATGGATTGGAAGGTTTGGTAACCTTGCTGGGCGGCAAGGCCACCACCATGCGGGCCATGGCCGAACAGACGGCCGATTTGATTTGTCGCAAAACAGGTCGTGTCTGTGGTTGCCGAACGCGTGAGATGGTTTTAAAATCGTATCGATCTTATTATCGGAAGGGTGTGAGGTGAACGGGTGTATAAAAAGGGTCAAAATGTGACATTACGTGTATTGCGTTACAAGCCGGGTCAAATAGAGCCCCCACGATTTCAAGACTACCGCGTACCGGCAGAAGTGGATTCGAACCTTACCATCCTGGACTGTCTTGAAGAGATCCGTCTGCATCAGGACCCGACATTGATATACCGCCATTCCTGCCACCACAGTTCTTGCGGAACCTGTGCTTGTCAAATCAATGGCAGGCCCCGGCTGGCCTGCACCACGCAGTTGCGCCAGCTACCGATGGATCAGGCAATCACTCTGGAACCGTTAAAGCATTTTGAGATTATTGCGGATATAGCAGTCAACATGGAAGGATTTTTTAAGGACATCGATCCGGATTGGTCCTACCTAAAAACGGGTAATTTCGACGACCGCCGGCCACCACCGCAAGGAATCGCGGCTTGGCAGCAGTTGGAAGCTTGCATTGAATGTGGTTGCTGCGTATCAGCCTGCCCGGAAATGCATGCACCCGCAGGCTTTCTAGGGCCGGCCACCTTGACCGCCATCAGTCGACAATGCCTTAAATTCCCACAGGAAAGAAATAGCTTGCTGTCTCTGGCCGGGGAGGATCGGGGTGTCGAGCGTTGTAAGCGGGTTCTGGCATGCAGCCGGGTCTGTCCCACCCGTGTTTACCCGTCACGCCATATTGAAGATTTACGACGTCAACTCACGCATCATTTAACCAAAAACTAAAAAGTGAAATTATTCCAAAGCTCAGAAGACTGCAATCAAAACCACGCCCGCTAAAACGGACGTACACCCCAGTATGGTCAGGCCCGTAATCGGTTCACTGTCCTTTAAAAAAATGGTACTGAGAGCCAGCACCACGAGTGGATGCAGTGCCTGAGTATACCATAGGAGAGCCTATCCGCCAATACGATATTAAGGCACTTGCATCACATTAAAACTGTCTTGGTGGGCGTTTTCGTGACTATTTTGGTGTGGGTGCGCGAACGAATACATGTTTGAAGGGCCGTATGGGTTGATTGACATGGTATAGTGTTCATGTTAACTCAAAAAACTCTGGATTTCGCTGTTTTATCTGCCCTTACAGAAGATCACGGATATTTTAACGCGACCAGGGATAGGGTTCAATGCAAACGTCTACAAAACCAGGGGCGTGTTTATATACGACCTTGCCCCCGACTCGGTATGAAGAAGCCTGGAAATTACAGCAAGATATCGTTGCTGCGAAAATAAACGGCCGGCTGAATTCGGATGTAATTCTAAACCTGGAACATCCGCCTGTATTCACCCTGGGCCGCAGAGGCGGCCGGGACAACTTGTGTGTGGCTGAAAGCTTTCTAGAACAGGAAGGCATCGAAGTCGTTCAGGTGGAACGGGGCGGCGATATCACCTATCATGGACCCGGGCAAATGGTGATCTATGTATTGTGGGATATCAAACGTTCCCGGACCAGCGTGACCGACCTGGTATCGGCTCTGGAAGACATTATGATTGGGACGGCCGCATCGTTCGGTGTGGAGGCCCAGCGTAATCCCATGAACCGGGGTGTCTGGGTCGGCAATGCCAAGCTTGGCAGCATCGGCATCGCCATTCGCAAGGGTATCTCATTTCATGGGCTGGCATTGAATGTCAGCACCAATTTGACCCATTTTTCCTGGATTAATCCATGCGGTCTGCAAAACGTGGGGATGACAACGTTGGAGAAGGAGCGTTCCTGTGTGATTGACCCGCAGGCGGTGCGCCGTATGTCCCTAAAACAGATTGAGTCGGTAATGGGCGTCAAGCCAACCCTTGTGGATTCTGAAGAATTAAACGCCTTAATCGCGCAGGTGGGAAATTGATCTAGACATGAAATCACATCACAAAAATATTCGCAAAAAGCCGCCCTGGTTGAAAAAACGTTTGCCAGCGGGCAAGGAATATGAAAACGTCCGCCGGTTGCTGGACAAAAACTGCCTGCATACAGTCTGCCAGGAGGCCAAGTGTCCCAATCTTTGGGAGTGCTTTACCGAAGGAACGGCAACATTTTTAATCATGGGTGATCGCTGTACACGCAATTGCCGGTTTTGCGCTGTCGCCCAAGGACCTTTGGGCCATCCGGATCCTGAAGAACCGAAGCGGATCGCTGATGCCGTCCAAACACTTAATCTAAGTTATGTGGTGGTAACATCCGTTACCCGGGATGATCTCCCTGACGGCGGCGCCGAACAGTTTGCCGCCACAATCCAAAGCATCCGTAAAGTCAAACCAGATACCCGGGTGGAAGTTCTGATTCCAGATTTTCAGGGAAGCCAGCCAGCTTTGGACCTTGTTTTGGAAGCAGCACCGGATGTACTCAACCACAACCTGGAAACTGTCAAACGTCTTTATCCGCAGGTCAGACCCCAGGCGATTTATGAACGGTCGTTGGCCCTCATGATGTATGTTTATGGTCATGGTGCCATGGCGGTTAAATCAGGTTTGATGTTGGGCTTGGGCGAAACCGATGATGAGGTCCACGGCGCATTGCAGGATCTCCTGGACAACGGCTGCAGCTTATTGACCCTGGGCCAATACTTGCAACCCTCCAAGTCGCATTTGCCGGTTGTGGAGTATATTCCGCCGGAAGTCTTTGAATCGTTGCGTCGCCAAGCGCTGGCTATGGGATTCAAAGACGTTGCCAGCGGGCCTTTTGTGCGCAGCTCGTATCATGCCAAGGAACTATTCGGTGACTAAGTACGCCGAAAAGAACATAAAAAATATCGGCGATAAAAATGCATATAAAAATTTTTGCAACCGGCGGCACCATTGATAAAGTTTACTTTGATGCCATGAGTACGTATCAGGTGGGGCCGCCCAACATATCGGCGGTTTTTGAAGAATTGAAATTGGGATTCAGCTACAGTATCGAATCTCTGATGAAAAAGGACAGTCTGGATATTACCGAAGAAGATCGGGCTAAAATTCACCGGGCCGTGGAGAAAGATTCTGCCGATAAAATCCTGATTACCCATGGCACCGATACCATGGTAGCAACCGCCAGGTCACTGGCCGACATCCCGGCAAAGACCATTGTCTTGACCGGTGCACTCAAACCGGCACTTTTCAAGACGACGGACGCGGTTTTCAACATTGGTTGCGCCGTTTCCGCGGTTCAGACGCTGGCACCGGGTGTCTATATTGCCATGAACGGGTGCATTTTCAAACACGATCAGGTTCGCAAAAATATTGAAGAAGGCATATTTGAGGAATTGTCATGAGCCAATACTGGAGCCAAGTTATTCGTGAGCTAGAGCCCTATGTTCCGGGGGAGCAACCTAAAAATCAACGTTACATCAAGCTGAATACCAACGAAAATCCCTATCCACCCTCACCCAGGGTCATCGAGGCCATCAAGGCGGCCACAGATGCTTCCCTGCGTCGTTATCCGGATCCCAACTGTGATGATCTCAAGCAGGCGATGGCCGATTATCACGAAATCGGTCGTGAACAGGTGTTTGTGGGTAATGGTTCCGACGAGGTACTTGCTTTGGCCTTTATCAGCTTTTTTAAACAGCAAGCACCGATTCTATTTCCGGATATTACCTATAGTTTCTATATCGTCTATTGTCGTTTTTTCGAGATCGCATATGAGTGCCTGCCGCTCACAGACGATTTCGATATTTCCCTGAGCGATTATGAGCGCCCCAACGGCGGTATCATTTTTGCTAATCCCAACGCACCCACAGGCAAATTGCTTTCTTTGGAAAAAGTTGAAACACTATTAAAACGGAACCAACAAAGCGTGGTGATTGTTGATGAGGCCTATATTGATTTTGGCGGCCAATCGGCTGTCGCCTTGATTGCAGACTATCCCAACCTGCTGGTGATCCACACATTGTCCAAATCGCGTTCGCTGGCCGGTATGCGAGTGGGGGCCGCCATGGGCCCGGTAGCGTTGATCGAAGGGCTCGAACGCGCAAAAAATTCATTTAATTCCTATCCATTAGATCGACTGGCTCTTGTTGGTGCGGTTGAAGCCCTAAAGGATACAGGGTATTTTCGATCTACTTGTGAAAAGGTGATTCAAACCCGAGAGTGGACCACGGCGGAACTGGGAAAAATGAATTTTGAAGTTGTGCCCTCCAAAACCAATTTCATATTTATGAAGCACCCCCGGATAGCCGCTGAGACGCTATTTACACAGTTAAAGGCACAAAATATTCTTGTGCGTTTTTTTGATAAGCCGCGAATCAAAGAATTCCTGCGCATCACAATCGGTACTGATGAGGATATGCAGATCTTTGTTCAAACCCTTAGGCAGATTGCGGGATAGATCCAAGAACAAGCCAGCTTGCTTCAATTTATACAAAATAAAAGCCAGCGTTCGGATTTGGCATCATCTGAATTCCGAACGTTGCGTTACAAGAGAAGGACACGCGGCACAAGCACCTGCGCTGCGTGAAAGGCAGGGTCCATGGACGTCTGGTATGTAACCATCATTCTTGTGGTGGCGTTGATCCTTTTTATTAGCGAAAGGATTCCCATCGCCCTGACCGCCATTGGCATCATGGTGGCATTGGTGCTGGGCAATGTATTGGATCCCCGGACGGCCGTGGCTGGCCTGGCACATCCTGCCGTCATCACGGTGGGGTCCATGTTTTTAATCAGTAAAGGATTGGTGCGTACCGGATCGGTTGAATATCTTGCGCGGCGGATTGTTCAGCTTGCCAAAGGCAATCCAAGCCTGGCTACAACGGCAGTGATTTTGACGGTGGCATTCGCGTCGGCATTTATCAACAACACGCCCGTGGTCATTCTCTTTATTCCCGTGGTAATGACCATGTGCTGTGAGTTTGACCTGAGTCCCTCGCGGTTTTTGATTCCGATATCCTATGCGTCCATACTTGCGGGGACTTGTACCCTGATCGGAACTTCCACCAATATTATCGTCAGTGATCTAAGCGCCCAATATGGACTGGGCCCCCTTTCTTTTTTTGAGCTTTCCATCGTTGGCATCCCCATCGCTATTATCGGTATTCTGTTTATCATACTAGCCGGACCGTATTTATTGCCCTCGCTGGCCAATCCGGTATGCCAGATCAAGGATCAGGAAAACAGACGCTATTTGGCCGAAATGAAAATACCACGGGGCAGCAACCTGATAAATATGGATCCCAGGTTCATGTTTGCGGACAAATACCCGGAGGTCAGCATATTGGAAGTCATCCGCTATTCGCATATTTTTCACCCGGGTCGGGATGCAATTCAGGTAGCAGCCGATGATATCATACTCGTAAAGGGGTCGGCCAGCGATCTCGTGGCACTGCTAGATCGAGAAAATGTGGTTCTGCCGGCATCTGAAAAGGGACTATCATTTGAGGCCAGTAACAATGAAGCCTTGGTTGTGGAGCTTATAATTACGCCCCAATCGGCACTACGCGGGCAACGTTTGATTGAGTCACGGCTCATGAAAGATCCGGATATTCATGTAATTGCCATCAAGCGCAGCAATCTTCATTTCACCGAAAAGCAGGTTCAGGATGTACGCCTGAAAAATGGTGATATGGTCTTGATCTGGTGTTTCAGTGACAGACTGACGCGCATGCGCGCCAACAGCGACTACCTCATTATTGAAGACGTGTACGAAGAAATAGTTCACAAAAAAAGGGCTTGGGTGGCCACCACAATTTTTGTGGGTATGGTTGCCGTGGCCGCCCTGGGCCTGGCAAGCATTATGACCAGCGCCTTAACCGCGGCGTTTCTCATGATTTTAACCGGTTGCATTCAGATGCGTGATGCCTATCGGGCTCTGCAGGGCGACATATTGGTGCTGATCGCCGGAACCATTGCGCTGGGGACTGCCATGCAAGAAAGCGGTGCCAGCCAGGTATATGCGCAAGCCTTTTTATCCCTTTTTTCCGGTATGCCGCCGGTTCTTATTTTAGGTGGAATGATTCTGCTGACCAGTTTTGGCACGCAAGTATTGAGCAACAATGCCACGGCGGTTTTAATGGTACCCATCGTGCTGTCAACGGCTGCCAATATTGGTTTGGATCCAAAGCCGTTTGTGATGGGCATCTGCTTTGGGGCCAGTGCCTGTTTTGCCTCGCCGATCGGCTACCAAACAAACCTGCTGGTTTATGGACCGGGCGGCTACCGGTTCAGTGATTTTTTGAAAATGGGGATTCCGTTGAACCTGGTGGTCGTTGTTCTGGCAACGATATTAATTCCCATGGTCTGGCCATTTTAAAGTGTCCACCCATAATTGGCCTGATTTCACCTAACCGGTGTTGATTCCGTGTGAACCGGTGGGTTCGAAAAACATGAACGAACAAAAGCCGCTTTTCGAAATAATTTACGATGCGGTGCGAACCATTCCAGAGGGCATGGTGGCGAGTTATGGCCAGATTGCGGCCTTTGTGGGACGCTGCTCGCCCTTGATGGTCGGGTATGCCATGGCGGCGCTATCCTTTGGCAGCGATGTGCCCTGGCATCGGGTGGTCAACCATAAGGGCTATATCAGCCCCCGGGGTGACGGTGATGACGCAATTCGGGTTCAACACGCTTTGTTGGAATCCGAAGGGATTTGTTTTGACGACAGCGGCCGGATTGATATGGCCACCTATCAATGGCAGTTTCCGGATACCGATCCCATTTAATAGTTGTTGGAGATGGTTTTGAAACCACATCTACACAATATCAGCGATGGTCATCTGATCCGTTTTATAAAGGCGGTGATATTTTAATACTTTTTTAACAAATGTCCGGGTTTGTAGAAAAGGTGGTATACCGTTGTAATGGCGAACATAACGGCTGCCCGCATTATAGGCAGCCAGAGCCAGTTTTGTATTGCCTTTAAACCGCTTGAGCAGTTTCTTCATATACAAGACGCCCCCGTTGATGTTATCCGCCGGGTCGAAAAGATTGCGGACACCCAAGGATTTTGCCGTGTGGGGCATGAGTTGCATCAGGCCGCGGGCACCTTTTTTGGAAACTGCCCGATGGTTATAGCGGGACTCGGCCATGATAATGGCTTTGACCAAGGCCGTATCTACCTGATGTCGTTTGGCAGCTTTTTCAATAATATCAGCAAAAAGGCGGTCGGGCATGCCCAGGTAAAGGGAAACACCGGCCCCAATTTGCGCTAAACCGACCTGCTGGGCCGTTGACCCGCCAACCAGGGATGGTATCGGCATCATGGCCGGTTGCGCAGCTTGATTCTTACTATTTAAGCGGCCACTTTGTTGACTGCTGATGGCATCGGGAACCGAGAGCAGGCTGAAAATAAGCAAAGTTGCCAGTATGTTTTTTACAGTATTCATTGATAAGCACCATTGGCAGAAAAATAATAACACGATATATGAACTGGCAAATTTGATGCCATTTCAGTCGAAGAAAATTTTTCTAATATTCTGTGTGGGTTGTGAATCTGTGTTTCTCCGTCTAGGTAATTAATTACAATCGAATTGGGTAATGTTTTACCGGGATGAACCTAATTACATAGTTTTTAACAACCACCTCAACATAGGTAATAGTTAATCAGCATTATTCCTGTGTCAAATATTTCTGATGGAAGGACAGATTCAAAATAAGTGGCGCCTGTTTATGGCATAAAATACCAGTTTCAAAAGAAAAGAAAAATGCACCCGGAAAAGGAGATATTTATGGAATATCAGCATCTTATTGTGGAAACGGGAGATGATTTTGTGGGGGAGATCACCCTGAACCGGCCAAATCAGATGAACACATTCAACACCGAAATGGCTTTGGACTTGGATCAAGCGCTTCTATCTCTGGATCAACATAAAGAAGTGCGTGTAATTATTATAAAAGGGGCGGGTAGGGCATTCTGCGCGGGTATTGATGTGAGTGAAATCAGTGGCAAATCCACCCTGGAATATCGGGAATGGATCGAGCGTATGGAAAATCCCTTGCTGCGTATCAGCCAAATCAGCAAACCGGTCATTGCCCAGGTTCAGGGTGTGGCCGCTGCCAATGGTGCCGGGCTTGTGGCTGCAGCCGATCTGGCGGTCATGGCCCACAACGCCCGCATGGGTTTAACCGCCATCAATGTGGGTCTTAATTGCGTGGGACCGATTATACCGGTTTCACGATCCGTGGGACGTAAAAAAGCCTTGGAATTATTGCTGTATGGCGAGCTAATCACAGCGGATCAGGCCGCAGAAATGGGACTGGTGAATCGGGTGGTACCCAAGGACGATCTCGAAGCGGAGACGCGTGCCTGGGCCAAAGATCTGGCAATTAAGAGCCCTATCGCAGTGCAAATCGCCAAACAGGCCTTTTATACGGCAGCAGACCTGGAATATCAAAAATCTTTTGCTTACATGAATGAGGCATTTGCCCGTCTTTGCAGCACCGATGATGCCAAGGAGGGTGTTAACGCCTTTTTTGAAAAACGTGTGCCTGAGTGGCAGTTGCGCTAATCCCAATATAGCCATTCAGCTTTTTTAAATTGTAACTTCGGCGTCCAAGCGGTGGTACCACTATCCATGTTAGCTACGCACTGTCATGACCGACGCGATATTTCTACGTATTATTCGTAAGCTGATCCGCCATAGCTATGGCCTTGTTGCCACGAAATGTTACGTAAGATTCGCTGGGGTAGCGTTTGCTCACATTGCTCGTTAGGAGCATAACTTGTAGTCTGTTTCGGGAAAAATTTCGGGGACACCCCTGATATTATTAAACGCTCATCTTGGGTCAGTAGCCGAAACGTCGCAGAGCCTTGGTGTCTTTGGTCCAATTCTTTTGTACACGGACGAAAAGCTTTAAATAAACCTTGGTCCCCACCATGCGCTCGATTTCCTTACGGGCGGCTTCGCCGATCTGTTTGAGCTTAGATCCCTTTTTACCAATGATGATGCCTTTTTGGGAATCTTGTTCCACATGGATGGTGGCCTGGATGGAAACGAGTTTGCCTTTTTTCTTGGTCTTGAAGGTATCGATGGTGATGGCCACGGAGTAGGGAATCTCCTGACCGGTGAGCCGGAAGGCTTTTTCACGGATCATCTCCGCGGCAATAAAGCGCTCGGGCATGTCCGTCAGCATGGTTTCGGGGAAAAGGGGCGGGCCTTCCGGGAGTGATCGTGTCATCGCATCAAACAAACTTTTGACCTGGTCACCGGTTTTGGCTGAAATGGGAACGATGGCCTTAAAATCATGGGCTTGGTGCCAGATGTCGATTTGGGCCAATAATGCTGGTTTGGGTACCCGATCGATTTTGTTGAGGGCCAGCACCACGGGATTGTTCTGGCTTTTCAAAGCCATAAGCAGTAATCCTTCTGAGGTTGGGTCGGACTTGGATGCATCCACCAGCATTAAAATCAGGTCGACATCACCTAAGGTGGACAAGGCCACTTCCACGATGCGTTGATTGAGCGGTTTTTTGGCCTGATGAATGCCGGGCGTATCCAGAAAAATAAATTGGGCTTGGGGCTGATTCGAGATGCCCAGGATGCGGTGGCGGGTAGTCTGGGGCTTTTTTGAGGTAATGGACAGTTTTTGTCCCAGCATCTTGTTTAGCAAAGTGGATTTGCCAACATTGGGTGCGCCGATGATGGCCACAAAGCCGGATTTGAACGCTTGTTGTTTAGCGGTCATAATTGATGTGCTCGTAACAAGTCAATATTTTCATATTTCGACTCGTTATCCTTTTTAAATTACTAAGATTGAAATTTGAATAGCGCCAATTATCGGACTTTTTACGAGCCCATCTTAATTAAGCCGCTCCCTCATTTAGAAAAGATTCAATGGCTTGCCAAACATCTGTTAAACCGGCACGGGTTTTGGCTGAAAAACCAATCAATTCATCGGACGGCATCCCCAATTTTTTACCGATGATGCTGCGTTGTCTGATCTGTTTGTTTTTAGAAAGCTTATCGATTTTGGTCAGGATGGGGATGCAAGGAATGTTGCGCTGGTTGAGCCAGTCAATAAAATTGAACTCATCGATCTTGGGGGTTCGGCGGATATCCATGATCAGTACCACGCTGGTCAAAGTTTCGCGTTTGGATAGATAGTTTTCGATCATGGGTCCCCAGGAACGTTTAATCGCTTCCGGGACTTTGGCGTAGCCGTATCCCGGCAAATCCACAAGGGAAATGGCATCATTGACCATAAAAAAATTGATCAACTGGGTTCGCCCCGGGGTTTTACTGGTTTTGACGAGGTTTTTCCGATTTACCAGTACATTCAGCAGAGAAGATTTACCCACATTGGAGCGACCGGCAAAGGCCACTTCCGGGAATTCCGGTGCCGGATACTGAGAGGGCTTGACGGCGCTGGTAACAAAGCGAGCGGACTTGATTAACATATATTTTCCTTTCGGCCGTCATTCTCTCTGAATCCCTAGATCAAGCCTTCGCAGGTAGAGGATAAATTATAGCATTTTGATATATGTCTCTAACCTATTCATTCCCTCAGTGATGTTCTTCATGGAATTCGCATAGGAGAAACGCAGATAGCCTTCGCCATGGGGGCCGAAATCGATGCCCGGGGTGACGCCGACGCAGGCTTTATTGAGGATATCGAATGCCAGTTCGTAGGAGTTATCAGAAAGATGTTTGGCGTTGGCAAACACGTAAAATGCACCGGTGGGTTCTACGGTGATCCCAAAACCCATTTCCCGTAGCCTACGGATCATGAAGCGGCGGCGCTGATTATATTTTGATTTCATCCTCAGCACATCTTCATGGGCCTTGGTGAGGGCGGCCAGACCGGCTTTTTGGCTAATGGCATTGGCGCATATAAAAAAATTCTGGTGAATTTTTTGCAGGGGCCGGACATATTCCGGCGGTGCGATCAGGTATCCCAGCCGCAGCCCGGTCATGGCGAACAGTTTGGAAAAACCATTGAGCACAAAGGCCCGGTCCGTATATTCGAGAACCGAGTGGGCTCTGCCTTCGTATACCAGGCCATGGTAGATTTCATCGGAAACAATATGGGGCGACAGTTCTGCCAGGGCAGCCATACGCTTTGGTGATAGCAAGTTGCCGGTCGGGTTGGATGGCGAGTTAATGAAAATGGCTTTGGTTTTTGTATGGATCTTTTTCCGAATTTCCGCGGGTCTGAACTGAAATCCGTTTTCTTCGAAAACAGGAATGGGTACCACCTTACCCTGGACAAAGCGGATAACATTCGGGTAACAGGCATAATGCGGATCGGAAATTATGACTTCATCACCCGCTTCCAATAGCGCCGCAAAGACCATGAAGATGGCCGGTGAACTGCCGGAGGTCACCAATACTTGTTCGGGATCGACGGTGACACCGTAGGTCTCATGATAATAGGTGCAGATGGCCTCACGCAACGCCGGCAAACCCAAGCTGTGGGTATAATGGGTAAAACCCGCTTCCAGGGCCTTGCTGGCAGCTATCTTGACACAAGCGGGCGTGTCGAAATCCGGCTCGCCCACTTCCAGATGGACAATATCCTGGCCCTGGCACTCCAGGTCACAGGCAGCTTCCAACACATCCATGACGATGAAGGAGCTGATATCTTGTGCTCGTTTGGAAACCATAATAAACTCACAAGGTCAGGCTATTCGGCTGAAGCCTGTTAGGCTTCTAGCAGCTAATAGCCTACCAGTCTATTTTAAGTCATACGACCTTATTAAGCGGATATTCGATAATACCCTCTGCACCTGCCCTCAGAAGAACCGGGATTAGGTCGCGGACCACCCCGATGTCAACAACGGTTTCTACCGAAAACCAATTGGTATTGTAAAGCGAGGCCACAGTGGGGGCATTTAAACTCGGCAGCAACTTGATGACACCCTTCAGACGTTCCTCGCTGACATTCATTTTCAATCCGACTAATTTTTCGCCCAGGAGAGCACCCTGTAATAGAAGCGCGATCTGTTTGATTTTGTTACGTTTGGTTTCATCTTGCCAGGCGTCATGATTGGCGATTAACTGCGTATTGGTTTGCATCAATTCGTGGATAATGCGAAGGCCATGGGCTTTGATGGTACTACCGGTTTCGGTCACTTCAACCACCGCATCCGCCAGACCGGAAACGACTTTGGCTTCGGTGGCACCCCAGGAAAATTCGACGCTGACATCGATGCCGTGATCTTTGAAATAGCGTTCCGTAAACCCAACCAGTTCGGTGGCGATTTTTTTACCTTTGAGATCCACAAGGGTTTGTATCTCGGAATCAAAAGGAACCGCCAGCACCCACCGGGCCGGCCGGGAACTGACTTTTGAATAGACCAGGTCGGTAACCACATGGACATCGGAATTGTTTTCTGCGATCCAATCTTTACCGGTGAGTCCGGCCTCGAGGGTCCCACTTTGCACATAGCGGGACATCTCCTGGGCCCGACAGATGGCGCATTCGATGCTATCATCGTTGATTTCTGGGAAATAACTCCTACCGTTCACATTTATGGTCCATCCCGAGCGCTTAAACAATGCAATTGTGGCATTTTGTAGGCTACCTTTGGGGATACCCAGTTTGAGTGGTGCGATCATTTCGTGTAAACCTCCTTGGGGTCGAATACGGGCTCGCCAACAACTTGGATGCTATCACCTTCCAAGCGTTTGAAAAAACAGCTTCTATGGCCGGTGTGGCATGCGGCCCCACCAATTTGTTTCACTTTTAGAAGGACCGTGTCATTGTCACAGTCTATAAAGATTTCTTGAACTTGCTGAATATTGCCGGATGTGAGTCCCTTGACCCACAATTCCTGACGACTACGACTCCAGAAGGTTGCCTTCCGGGTTTTTTGGGTCGCTTCCCAGGCTTCTAGGTTCATGTAGGCCATCATGAGGACATCACCGGTTTCTGCGTCTTGTACAATGGCGGGGATTAATCCACCGGTTTTTTCAAAATCGAGTTGGTTCATGTTGGATGCGTGTTCCTATCAAATAAATCATTATATTTCAATTAGTTAGTGCCTTATTGCCCGCTGCGTGAACGACCGTTGGGGTGCGTGACTCCGATTCGTCCTGGACCTCCTTAACGACACGGTACTATATTGTCAATTTATTTTTTAGGTTGTGTAATGCAGGTACCTATTGTAGATACTATCCTTTTAGCCGAGACGTGTTGCTGCTGTTCCATGGCAATGGAACGATCAGGAAATGTACCGAAATTTTGGTTGACCGGATTAAATAAAATGACCACTTCAAAAAAGGACCTGAAGCTGAATAATCGTCCCAAAAAGAAAAAACCACTCATCAAAAGCATATTGCACTGGGCCTTGGTGATTCTGGTTGCATGCGTTATAGCCGCTGGGATCGCCATGGGCACCTTTTATTTTTATCTGGGCAGAGATTTGCCCAAAATCAACTCCCTGGCTTCTTATCGGCCGTCCACCATTACCGAGGTCTTTTCAGATGATAATCGTAAAATAGGCGAATTCTATCGTGAGCGCAGAAAAGTTGTGCCCTTATCTGAGATTCCCAAGGTACTCAAAGAAGCTTTTATTGCCGCGGAGGATGCCCGTTTTTTTAAGCATAAAGGGGTTGATTTTGTAAGTATTATCCGGGCATTTTTCAAAAACCTGGAGGCGGGGACCATTGTTCAGGGCGGCAGCACCATCACCCAACAGGTTACCAAATCTTTTTTCCTGACCCCGGAACGCAGCTATCGGCGAAAAATTAAAGAAGCCATTTTGGCCTATCGGATCGACAAGGCCTTTACCAAGGCCGAAATTCTATATCTGTATCTCAATCAAATCTATCTGGGCCATGGCGCCTACGGCGTTGAAGCGGCGGCGGAAAACTATTTCGGCAAATCCACCATGGATTTAAATCTGGCCGAGTGTGCCGTGCTGGCCGGCTTACCCCAGGCACCCAGCCGCTACTCGCCCTTTCGGTATCCGGATCGTGCCAAGCAGCGCCAGATCTATGTACTCAATCGCATGGTCAACGAGGGTTATATTACCAATATTCAGGCAACCGAGGCCATCAATGTAGCGTTGGATATCAAGCCGCGGCGGAACTGGTACATAGAGAAGGTGCCCATCTACACCGAGCACATTCGGCGCTACATCGAAGCGCAATATGGGGCGGATGTTCTTTATCAGGAAGGATTGAAAGTCTACACGGCTGTCAATATCGAAATGCAGAAAGTTGCCCGGGCTGAAATCGAAAAGGGATTGCGTGATTTAGACCGCCGTCAGGGATATCGCGGACCCATCAAACACATTCCACCCGAGGAATTCGAAATATTTTCGGCCGAAATCGAAGAAAAAGTCCTGGAGGCACCTTTGATGCCGGAGGCGGTCACCGAGGCTCTGGTTATCAAGGTTGACGACGATCAGGAAAAAGCCTGGGTACGGATGGGAAAAGCCCAGGGTACGATTTCTCTGGCCGACATTCGCTGGGCCCGCAAACCCAATCCCGACATACCCTATTATCGGGTCAAATTGAAAAAGATCAGTCAAGCCCTTCAGGTGGGTGACATCATATCCGTTCGTCTCAGAGAGCAGGAACCTGAGACTGAGTCATGGTCCCTTTCTTTGGAACAGGTTCCGGATGTCCAGGCCGCCCTGATGTGTATTGAAGCCGAAACCGGCCATGTGAAGGTTATGGTTGGGGGGCGGGATTTTCGTGAAAGTCAATTTAACCGGGCGGTTCAATCCCGCCGGCAACCAGGATCCGCATTCAAGCCTGTGATATATGCTGCGGCTCTGGACAAAGGTTATACCCCGGCCAGCGTCATCATTGATTCGCCCATCGTCTTTCAGGACGAACAGATGGATTTCAAGTGGAAGCCCCGAAACTACGGTAAAAAGTTTTACGGCCCCACATTATTGCGCGAAGCTTTGGAGAAATCCCGCAATGTTGTCACCATAAAAATCATGCAGGATATCGGGGTACCCTATTGCATTTCTTATGCCCGACGTCTGGGCATCACCTCCGATATGAGTAATGATCTGTCCATTGCCCTGGGATCTTCGGGAGTGTCCCTACTGGAAATGGTTACCGCATTTTCAGTTTTTGCCAACCAAGGCTACCTGGTCCAACCCGTTTTCATTCTCAAAATTGTCGATCGGGACGGTAATGTTCTGGAAGAAGCTGGTCGGGTTCGCGAAAAGGTCCTGGAAAAAAATACCGCGTATATCGTCACCCATCTTCTGGAAGGGGCTGTTCAAAATGGTACCGGCCGGCGGGTCAAGGCCTTGAAACGTCCGGTAGCCGGAAAGACGGGAACCAGCAACGCCTTATATGATGCCTGGTTCATGGGATACACCCCGCGATATATTACCGGTGTTTGGACCGGATTTGATGAGGAGAAGTCCCTGGGCGAGGGTGAACAGGGCGCCCGTACTGCAAGCCCCATCTGGCTGGGATTTATGCAGGAAATTTTAAAGGACCAGCCCATCAAGGTCTTTCAGGTGCCGGAAGGGGTTGTTTTTGCCAAGATCGATGCCGAGACTGGGCTGTTGCCGATTCCGGAATCCAAAAAGACACGCTTCGAATGTTTCAAAGAGGGAACGGTACCCACGGAATATACCAAAAAACCGGATACCGTCACCGAAGCGGAAGATTTTTTTAAACTGGATATGTAAGCACATACCCGAACGCCAACGCCAGCGATCCAATTTATTGGAAACATGAGATTACGTCTTATCATTCTGGTTCTTTCCCTTTTGGCCTTTTTATCGGCCTCTACCGGCGGTTATCTGTATTATTCTTCCCTCAGAGAATCAGCCTTTAGCGAAGCCGAGCGTCAGGCTGTCACGCGCATTGCCCTGATCCGTGAAACCCTGTCTTCATATCTTTCGGAAAACATCAAGACTGTGCGCGTCCTCGCTGGTATGGATGAAATGTTGGAAATGCTGGTACGCCCCGACGAAGATGCCCAGAACAATGCCAATGAAACCCTTGATTTATTTAAGGCCTCCTTGGGCGCCGATGTCTGCTATCTTATGAATCACGAAGGGGTCACCATTGCGTCTTCCAACCGCGATGCGCCCGACAGTTTTGTGGGTAAAAATTTTGCTTTTCGACCTTATTTTCAACAGGCCATTCACCGGGCGCCGTCCACCTACCTGGCCTTGGGTACGACATCTAAAAAGCGCGGTGTTTATTACAGCTTTCCAGTATTTGAAGCCGGCGAGGACATCCCCATTGGGCTGGTCGTCATCAAGGGCTCCATCGAAGAAATCGAGAAGAAAATCAACCTGTCCGAGGATGAAATCATGCTGGTGACTGATCCCGCCGGTATCATTTTCATTTCCAACCGCAAGGGATGGCTGTTTCAAAGCATTCAAGAACTTTCGGCGGCAGAGGAAAAACGGATTTTGGATTCGCGCCAATTCGGACAGGGACCCTGGCCCTGGAATGGGCTGACCATTCATGCCGACGGCAGTGCCGTTGACCAGGAGGGTATTCAATTCCTGGTCCATAGTGCCGCAATCGATAATTATCCGGGGTGGCGCTTTATCCATTTACGCAATCGGAATGCCATCGAGAAACTGGTCTCGGATCCGTTTACAAAGATCGCTGGCCCGATCGTCTTCTTGTTGTGCATCCTGATCGGCATGTCTGTGTTCGTCCTTTACCGGAAAGCCTCGGGCGAGATCCTCCAAAGAAAATCAGCTGAAACGGCCCTCAGAAAAAGCGAAGAAAGATACCGGTCCCTCTACCATCACACACCGGCCATGTTGCATTCCATCGATATGCAAGGTACCATCGTGAGTGTCAGTGATTACTGGGCGGAAGTGATGGGATACGAAAAAGAAGAGGTTGTGGGTAAACGCTTGACCGATTTTTTTACGGCGGCTTCACGCAGACATGCCGAGGAGAATGTCTTTCCCCAATTTTTTAAAACCGGTTATTGCAAGGACGTTCCTTACGAGTTCATCAAAAAAGATGGTGAGATCATAGATGTTCTGCTTTCGGCCATCAGCGATCGCCGGGAAGATGGTCAACCCGTCCGATCTCTGGCTGTTTCCATCGATGTAACCGAACGAAAGCGCGCCGAAGAAGCTCTCAATCGGGCCAAAGAAGAGCTGAGTCGTTATTCTAAAGAGCTGGAAGTCGAGGTTCGCAAACGCACCATCGAGATCAGCAACATATTGAAGTATACCCCCGATGTGGTTTCCATCAAAGATGGCCAGGGGCGCTATCGCCTTATCAACACCCGGTTTGAGAGCATTTTAAACCTGACCAATGAACAGGTGCGCGGCAAGACCGATTTCGATATCCTGCCGCAGGATGTGGCCCAATCAATTCTAAAGCATGACCAGCAGGTCATATCTGAAGGCCGTTCGATTCAGGCTGAGGAATACTTGCCCCACGATGATGGCATGCATACCTATCTATCTGTCAAATTTCCCATATATGATGATGAGGGCGCTACCAACGGGGTCGGAGCGATTTCCACAGACATCACGGAAGTCAAAAAAGCCCAGGACCAGTTGCGGCGGCTATCCGGCAGCATCATGGCCAATCAAGAAAAGGAACGTTCCTATATCGCCCGCGAACTGCATGATGAGTTGGGACAAATCTTGACCGCTTTGCGCATGGATGCGGTCTGGTTTCGGGATCGGATGCAGGGCTCCGATCCAACGGTGATCAAACGAGCCCAGGCCATGTGTAAATTAATCGACAGGACCATTGAAGAAGTCCGCATGATGGCCGTACGCTTGCGGCCAGGTGTTTTGGATCATTTGGGCTTGGTGGATGCCCTGGAGTGGTATGCCACGGATTTTGAACGCCGTACGGATGTAAGCTGTGTCTTTGACCACACGGGTGTTCCCAAGCTCAATGAGAACATTGCCACCACGGCCTATCGTATTACCCAGGAGGCCTTGACCAATGTTGCCCGGCACGCTGCGGCCAAATATGTTACGATCACGTTAAAATCCAACAACGGCGAATTGCGACTTCACGTTGTTGATGATGGTAAGGGGTTCGAACAGCAAATCCTTAAAGATGGGGAGGGTTTGGGCGTTGCCTTTATGCGCGAGCGCGCCAGCCTGGTTGGCGGCGACTTGGAGGTGGCTTCATCGCCTGAGCATGGCACAACCGTAACATTTACGGCACCACTTTAGAGGTCTGGGTATTGTTGAGGCAAGGATGATAAAAGTACTACTGGCCGACGACCATAGTATCGTGCGCGAAGGGCTGCGCCGGATCGTGGAAGAAAGCGATGATATGGAAGTTGTTGCCGAGGCCGCCGATGGTAAGGAAGCCATCCATAAAATCCGTAAAAACAGGCCAGACGTGGCTGTTATCGATATCTCCATGCCGGAGATCGACGGTCTTGAGGTGCTGCGCCAAATCCAACCGGAATATCCACACCTGCCATTCCTGATATTAACCATGCATGAAGAGCAACAGTACGCGGTACGGGCCATCGAATCTGGTGCCAAGGGATACATCACCAAAAAATCAGCACCGGAACAACTGGTCAAAGCCATCCGTAAAGTCCATGACGGCTCTTTGTATCTTTCCGAAGAGGTGGCTGAGTCCCTGGCGCTGCGCCTGGCCAAGGGAACGGTCGGCCAGTCTCCCCTGGATCTTCTGTCCACACGCGAGCTTCAGGTTTTGCGCCGTCTGGCCCTGGGGCACACCAACCGCGAAATAGCTGAAAATTATAACATCAGTGTTAAAACGGTGGATACCTATCGACTGCGACTGCTTAAAAAGTTGAGCTTGCGTAACAATGCCGAATTATCCCGGTTTGCCATTCAAAACAAGCTGATTCAAACCTGATCCGCTCACGCGCTGGCTTTTTTGGGAACATTTTTCTGACAGATGCGATAACAACCGCTATCATGGGCTGGTCTGTAAGAAAAAAACTGACACAAAGATCAGAAATAGTCCACTTGACGCTTTGAAAGTGAAAGGCTATCCCATGAACTGGAAAGCCAGAGCTTGACCCTTGTTGCCAATCGCCAGCGTGGCTGTCTGCGACAAGACGAAAGGCCAGGCCAAAAATCGGTTTGCCGGTTCGAAAGGAGGTCGAGCCAGTAATATCGGCTGCCGATACCGGGCCTCTGGCTACAATTTTGGTGTTTAACAAAAGGCAGGAAATTGTATGGCAAATTCAAAGGCCCGCAAATAACGGTGTCTTTTAGCTAAGCCATCAGTCAAAAACTGAAAAAACAAATCAGGAGGTGTCAGATGAAACAAAAGCATTTTACAATGGTAATCGGGCTTTGCGCCGTATTGGCGCTCACCATGGTCTTTGTGGCCCCGTCCTTCGCCAAGGAGAGAATCGTATTTGGTGGGGGGCCCGCCGGTGGAACTTTTCAAGTGGTGGCCAATGGCGTTCAGGTATATAAACCGGTCAAAGCCGTAAAAGATTTTACCGTCAAAGCCCAATCTTCAGCCGGATCCGTAGAAAACCTACGCAAGACCGATGCCGGTCGTCAGCAGATGAGCGTGGTCTATTCCGGGCATGTGTATCTGGGCCGCAACGGCATGATGAAAAACGATACCAAAAAATATACCAATGTATTGGCCGTGGCCTGGCTTTACGGCGCCCCGGCGCGGTTGGTTGTCAAAAAGGGATCGGGTATTAACAGCGTAAAAGATCTTGTTGGCAAAAAGGTTGGGGTCGGCAATGCCGGATCCGGTGCCTTCGCCAATTGCGAATTGTTTTTCTCGCACATGGGCATATGGGACAAGATTGAGCGGAATGCTATGGGGTATAATGATGCTGCCGCCGCTTTTGGCAACAATCAGCTGGATGCTTTCTGGCTGTTTACGGCCTTTCCCAGCGGTGCTGTGATTATGGCCGCCCAGACCAATGATATCGCTCTGCTTGATCTGGATGCCGATGCCAAGGCATCTGGCTTTTATGACAAGTATCCCTATTTCGGCAAGCTGGCAGTGCCGGCCGGAACCTATCGCGGTGTCGATTATGACGCCGGCTCATTTCAGGACAGCGCCCTGTGGGTAGCCAACGCCAAGGTGTCGGCCGATGCAGTCTACAAGCTGCTGTCGCTGATCTATTCGGATGAAGGCCTCACGCACATGTATGCTCAGAAAAAGACCTTTAAGAAGATGAGCCTGGACACCGGCGCTACCAATATTGTCACGCCGTTCCATCCAGGAGCCGAAAAGTTCTGGAAAGAAAAAGGCAAACTGTAATATTTTTTGTTTAAGGTTCTAACTTAAGAGATTGAAATATGAGGTGCGGGCGTTGTATCTATCATTTGGTTGCCCGCACCTCATTTATGACGTTACAGGTTGTCTTTGCGGTTTGCGTGAGAATCGGGATATTCTTGCCGGCAAACCCCAGAGAGAATTTGTAAAGCAATATTGTAAACCAGGGGTATCTTGACGATCTTGGATCCTGCGATCCTGCAAAACCGGTTCGAAAAAACAGGTGGTGAAACGTGTATGAAAAATTAAAGAGTTTTGAAAAGATCATCTTTGACATTCTGGCCGTGAGCCTGGTGTTGTTTTATTCTTACTCCGCGGTTGTCGCACCGGCTTCAACGCAGTATCACCGGGGGATCTATGTTATCATTACCTATGTACTCGTATTTTTGACATACCAGTCCAAATCCAAAAAATGGCCGGGATTGAATCCGATTCTCCGGGCGGTCGATTACGTGTTGATCCTGCTTTCCATCGTTACCATCGGATACTGGATTATTAATTTTGAAGTTATCAACTACCGCACCGGGGCGGAAACACCATTTGATATGGCCATTGCCATGATCGGGGTGCTTATCGGCATTGAATTGGCACGTCGGGTAGTGGGGAACGTGTTTGTTGTCATTGGCGTTATCATGCTCTTTTATGGTGTTTATGGGGCCTACTTTCCGGACATCATTTCGCATGCCGGTGACACGTTTCCCCTAATGTGCACCAGCATATTTTACAAAAGTGATGGGGTTTTCGGTATCATGGCCAACGTTCTGGCAACTTATGTCATTCTATTTGTTCTGTTCGGTGCTTTTTTAGAAAAATGCGGTGCCCAGAAGTTTTTCATCGACTGGCCCCTGGCGGCGGTGGGTCATCGAATTGGCGGACCGGCCAAGGTATCGGTGATTGCCAGTGGTCTTTTTGGGTCGATTTCCGGCAGCGCCATTGCCAATACCGTCTCAACCGGCGCCTTCACCATTCCCATGATGAAAAAAGCTGGCTTCAAACCCCATGTGGCCGGAGGCATCGAACCGGCCGCATCCATCGGCGGGATGTTCATGCCGCCCATCATGGGAGCCGGTGGATTTATCATGGCGGAGCTGACCGGTATGCCCTATTCCAGAATTATGCTGGTGGCCATCTTTCCGGCGATTATGTATTTTTTCAGTGTCTATGTCATGGTCCACTATGAAGCCAAAAAGCATAATATTATTGGAGAAAAATCAGCGCAGAGCGCTATGCAGATTCTCAAAAAGCAATGGCTGTATATTATGCCGCTGGTGATTATTACCATATTTATGCTGAGCGGGTATTCACCGGCATTCTCTGCTATCTTGGGATTGGCAACCTGTATCGCCGTCAGCTTCAAGGAAAAGGACACTCACATCGACTTGGCCCTGGCCATTATCATGTTGGTGGTGATGTTAGGATCCTTTTTGAACATGACCTCTAGCGATACGATAATTTCGGCCAACAAACTGGTGATCCTCGGTGCCATCGTGTACGGCGTTGTTTGGATTTTCAGGAAAAATCGGCGGGAAGCTGCCGGTTTTGAGTTGATACAATTTGTGGAGGCCGCCAGATCCGGAACCGAAAACAGTCTCAAAATCGGTGCTACGGTGGGCGTTATCGGCATCATCATCGGTGTGCTGACCTTCAGCGGTTTGGTGCTGACATTTGCCGACATCGTGATTGAGCTGGCAGGCGGTTCGCTGGTATTAACCATTCTGCTGATTGCCCTGGCTTCCCTGGTTTTGGGCATGGGCGTTCCGGTGACGGCTGCCTATCTGATCACAGCCGTTGTGGCCGTGCCCGCCTTGCTCCATTTGGGCGTCAATGAAATCGCCGCACACATGATTGTCTACTGGTTGTCACAGGATTCCAATATTACACCGCCCGTCTGTATTGCGGCCTTTGCCGGAGCAACCATTGCCAAAGCCAATATGTGGCGGACAGCCTTCACTTCCTTTAAATTCGCCAAGTTTCTCTATCTGGGGCCCTTTTTATTTGGTTACGTTCCGGGCTTTTCCTTGAATGGCAGTGCCATGGATATTGTTAAAGCCTTTGTTCTGATTCTATTCGGAACCTGGGTCTACTCCTATCTTCTCAGTGGGATCTGGATCGGCTCCTTGCGAAAGATTGGCAATAAAGCATAATTAAAAAGGGTGGCACAATGATTTCTACAGACGTAAAAATTAAGAATATACTGTACGCAACCGATTTAAGCGAAAATGCCCGCTATGCCTTTGCTTACGCTATCAGCCTGGCAAATCAGTATGCGGCCAATCTGGTTTTGCTGCATGTGTTGCCGGAAACGCCTGAACTGGTCGATAAAAATGTGATCGGCTATATCGGCGAAGACAAATGGGAAGCCATCAAGCAAGATCATTTTCAAGATGCCAAAGCCGCCCTTATCGGCAAAAGGCGGGATCACCAGGTTGTGGGTGAAATCATGGATCAATTCAGCCAGGATGCCAAGGCCGAATTGGGTGACCATGCGATCCCATCGGACGAGGTTCTGGTCGCCAAAGGAAATCCGGTTGAGGTTATTCTGGAAACAGCCCATGAGAAAAATTGCGATCTGATTGTCATGGGCACCCATGGGGAAGGATCGCTGGCCGATACCATGATGGGCAGTACGGCTAGGCGCGTTGTTCGTCGGTCCTTAATACCTGTGATGGTCGTGCGTCTTCCTGAAGAACATCGCTAGGAGTTTGCACCCGTAACTGCGGCGACCATCTGTTCACCGGAACCCATTGATGCTTCTTCCTATTTCAAACAAAACGGAATTCATAAAGCTCTTATCCAATTGAGTTGAAGGAAAGGGCTTAATAATTCAGGTCAGGGGAGATACAACTCGGACTAAATATGATCGAAATCGCTATCCGTCTCGATTCCGATCCCGATAGCAATCCCGATTTCGGCACGGCTTCAACCAACAGCATTCCTACAATAAATCGGGAGATGATCCAAAAAGATTAATACAATCTACTAACATATACTTCATCTATACAGCCACTTTCACCGCATCTTCAGCCAAAGAATCATCACCGAGCACTTGCACAGATTGAACTTTAAATTTCGTTTGCAGTCTTTTTATATTTCTGTTTTTGAGCCCTCTCATTTTGGGGATGCTGTTGGGATGGACGATGATGGTGATGGTGGTGTGTGGCTGCGACATGGTATTCAGCTTTGCGACGGCCTTATCGAAGAAGCACTCGGAATGGACCAGATGACCGAACGCTGGGTGATAAGGCCCGGCCACCAGGGATTTGTCCAGATGCAGCTCTGCGGAAGCTTGCAGGCCCATACGAATTACCGCTATTTTCTCCTTATGAAAAACAGCAAGGATGTTTTTGGTTTGATCTACGGCTGCTTCGAGGGTCAAGGGCTCATACGTTCCGTTTCGAAACACTGTTTCTAGGCGGCTTCCTTTGAGCACCACCGTCGGGTAAATCCGAACGAAGTCCGGGTGGATCGCTGCAATCTGGTGCGCGGTGTCCAGGGCGGAGTTCGCATCCTGATACGGCAAGCCAATCATCATCTGGGCACCGATGTCGTAATCATATGACTTTAAAATGTGCATCGCCCTCTGGGAGTCATTGGCGGTGTGGCCACGCATGGCATGGCGCAAAACCTCATTGTCCATGGACTGGATACCCAATTCAATGGTTCTAATACTGAAGGGCTTTAGCCGGCTGAGCTTTTCGGTCGTAATCGTATCCGGACGGGTGGAGAAGCGGATACCCTGGGCTCGTTTTTGCTTTATAAATTTTTGAGCGATGACGAGTAGTTTTTGACCGTACGCGGCATCCAGGCCCAGAAAGTTGCCCCCATAAAAAGAGATTTCAACTGTGGTATGATGGGGCTGCCGGTATTGCAAAAACTTTTCAATGACAGATTCGACTTCAGGCAACGGGAGGTGCTGCCGATGCTGCTGCGTTAGGATATTTTGATTACAAAAGGCACATTGGTGGGGGCAACCCGCATGGGGAATGAAAACCGGAACGATAAAGTATGGCGCACCAGACGGCGGACAAGTCGTCATGTCGGTTTAACAACCAGTTTAAAAAATTTTATGAGTTCATGGGTTTAGTTGACTTAGGGCGTTTCGAGCAGCATCCTGTTCGGCCGATTTTTTACTTTTACCGTGACCCAATGCCTGAAGATCGCCAATGGTAACTTGTACACTGAATGTCTTATCATGATCCGGGCCGCTTTCACCAACGATGTGATATTCAGGTGTCGGCATTTGCTGAAACTGGACGACTTCCTGCAGTTCACTTTTATGATCAAGGTACTGAATCCCGGTATCAACAGTGTCAAATAGGTCTGAAAAATGGTGTTCGATCATGGCATAAGCAGCTTGGTACCCACCATCCAGATAAATGGCGGCAATTATGGCTTCCATGGCATCAGCTAGAATTGAATTTTTCTGATACCCACCGGTGAGAAATTCACCTTTGCCGAGTAGGAGATGCTTACCGATTTGCATGGCTTTGGCCATGGAAGCAAGTTGGCTTTCATTGACCATGTTGGCACGGATGCGGGTTAGATCACCTTCTTTCAGGTTTGGGTGCCGGTGCATTAAAATATGGCCGACAACCAAATTCAATACCGCATCTCCCAAAAACTCAAAGCGCTCATTATCTCTCAAGTTAAATTGGGCCATTTCATTCACATAGGAACTATGGCGAATCGCCTCGGCTAAAACCTGTGAATCTTTAAAGCGATAGCCCAGAATCGTTTCCAAACGAGCTAAATTATCAGGTGCCTGCACATGGGTGCGCATGCGTTCATAGATCTGATAGGGCGTTTGCAGGTTCCCATAACCGCTACCCAAGTGCACATCCGGTTTTAAAGCCCCATGAAAGTCGGTGCCGCCGGTAATCAACAAATCATAGCGGTCCGCGATCTCCAGTAGAAATTCAATCATTTCTTCAGAGTGCTCAGGATAATAAACCTCAATTCCCATCAAGCCCTTGTGTTTAAGGACGGCGATACGATTTTCGAGTTCGATGCCTGGATCGAGATTGAGCAAACCAGGATGGGCCAAAACAGGAACACCGCCGGCGCCTGCAATAATCCGAATGGCGTCCTCACAGCTCAGTCGCTTTTTATCGATGTAAGCCGGCCGGCCTTTACTTAGATATTTTTCAAAAGCCTCATCAATGGAACCCACAATACCCTTTTGAAGGAGGGCGGTGGCGATATGGGGTCGCCCCATCTCTCCTCCGTCAATGGGTGTTTCGATATCTCCGAGATCGAGCTCGATTCCGAGCTGGTTTAAGCGTTCAATCATTTGATGGTTGCGATCCCGCCGGAACGCCTGCAGTTGATGGAGGGTCTGGTTTAAGGTGGGATCATCCAGACGAATGAAGTATCCCAAAATGTGATAGCTGCTAACGACGTCGGAGGAAATAATGGGGGCTGCGCTGATTTCAACACCGCTAACCAATTCGATACTCGCGGGCACGACCAGGTCGGCGGCTAGCTTCGATCCGGCAAGGGTATCATGATCGGTAATAGCGATGGCACCCAAGCCTAGCTCATGGGCCAGGTTGATGATTTCTGATGGTTTTAAGGTGCCGTCGGATGCATTGGAGTGAACATGCAGATCTATGCAACAATTTTGTTTATATTCCAAGGGCTTTTTCGAAGGCTTCCTCTTTGGTTTTACAATCGATGCATTGGGTGGTAACCGGTCTGGCCTTGAGTCGCTCGATTGAGATGTCTTCACCGCAGGATTCACACACACCAAAGGTTCCGTTTTCGATACGCGCCAGCGCTTTCTTGATTTTTTTTATTAGCTTGCTTTCCCTGTCACGAATACGCAGCATGAAATTCCGATCCGATTCCAAGGAGGCCCGATCGGTGGGGTCTGGAAAATTCTCTTTTGGGGCTGTCATGCCGGAAACGGTATTGTCTGCCTGGCTGAGCAGGTCTTCGATTTTGTTTTCCAATAGCTCTTTGAAGAATTCGATATCTTTCTTTTTCATAATACCTTCCTTAACAATACGGAATGATATTCGTTAAAGGAAATTTAGATAGCATAGACAAAATTGGTTGTAAAGGTGAAAGTTGTCTAAAGTCAAAACGAAATTTGATGTTCATATCTTTTTGTGATGAGGGCCTTAAACAATATACGCGGGTATTATTTTTGATAATCCGTATAAAGCGCTTCAGAGAATGGAATTAGGTGTTGTCAGCGAGGCGTGGTTATTGTAAGGTCGAGCTATTCCGGTTTGAGATACGAGACATAAGAAACGGAGGGATATAAAAAATGAATTCCGACAATTACGACCCTGAATACAAATCCATTACCGTTCGTACCATCGATGGTTCCACCTTCAATGGCAAGGTCAACATTTCACCTGACCAGCGTGTCTCGGATCTTTTCACAAAAGGCACAAAGCCATTTATCGTCATGGTCGATGTTACCTCCATGGACACCTCGGGCAAGACACGCTTTATCAATAAAGATCACATCGTTTGGGTGGAACCGGACGACCTTTAAAATCCATTTCAACGATGTCCTTTCTTTTATCTTTCCGAGACGCCGGTTAAACGGCGGACAAGAACGCATCCAGGGATTTCATGTCCCTGATTCCATAGATGCGATACGGATAATCTGCCGGAATTGTTTTTTTCAGTAATCCTGCCAATACATTGCCCGGACCAACTTCTACAAATGTTTCAATTTCGTGATCCATCAACCGTTTCATGGTATCATACCAGCGTACTGGATGGCATAGTTGGGTTACCATGAGTGATCTTATATCAGTGGGATCTGTGTTCATATCCGCTGAAACGTTATGGAGAACCGGGAAAGCCGGTTCGCTAAAGGGAAGGGAGGCCAGAAAAGCACTGAAATCGTCTTCGGCCCCGCGAATTAAGGCGCTATGCCAGGCTCCGCTTACCTTCAGTGGGATCGCGCGACCTTGATGCGCAGCGGCCAGCGTGCTGGCCTTTTGAACCGCTGCGGGTTCGCCGGTAATAACAATTTGCTCTTTGGCATTGTGGTTGGCCACAGATACAATTCCATTTATTTGGGCCTCAGCGACAATCTGTTGAACGGTTTCCATTGGCAATCCCACAATGGCCGACATGGCGCCCTGATACCGGGTGGCTTCGCGATGCATCAACTCCCCCCGTCGGTTGACTGCCCGAATCGTATCTGCCTGGGTGAGCACGCCCGCGGCACACAGGGAACTGTATTCGCCCAGGCTATGCCCGGCCGTGATGCTGGCTGGTGGGCCTTCTTTTTGCAGTATCGCCAAGGTTGCCACGGAAACAACCGTTAATGCCGGTTGTAGGTTCAGCGTGGTGGTCAAATCTTCCATGGGGCCTTTAAAACAGAGTTTGGAAAGATTCGTTTGAACCAACTCTTCGGCCATATCAAATATTTCCCGAACGATGTCATATTCTTGATAGAATTCCTGGCCCATGCCTACACGTTGGGATCCCTGGCCCGGAAATAAGAATGCCATTTTTTTCAACGAGGTTCTCCTTTTAATTGTGATGTGCTCTTAAAAAGTCAAAATTCTCAAATTTCGACTAGTTAACCTGTTGAAATTATTTAAAGTAAAATTTGAATAATGCCAATTGTCGGACTTTTTTAGGAGCCTATCAATTGTCTAACTTGAACAAGCGCCGTGTTAGATCCAAATAAACGGGCTTATTAATATGGTGGCCTTCCTGTTTTAATAAACGCGTGGGATCATGCATAATTTTGTTTACCATGGCATCGATCATTTTTTGGATGGTTGTGTCGCTGACTGACTGCTCCGACTGAACATTCGGCAGTGTTTTGAACACCTCTGCCTCGATTATATTACGAAGCTTATTCCGGAGGCTGACAATCGTGGGCACGACATTGAGGTTGTCATACCACTCCCGAAACCGAATTACCCCCTCATCGACGATTCGTTCGCCTTTGAGCGCTCCTTTTTTCCGATCCGCTATGTTTTCATCAATAATATTCTGAAGATCATCGACATCATATACATAGGCGTTATTTAGTCGATTGATCTCAGGATCAATATCGCGTGGGACAGCAATGTCAATAAAAAACAGGGGTCTATGGCGTCGGGCTCGCATGGCTGCTTTAACCTGATCGCGCGTTATGATCAATTGGGTTGATCCGGTGGAACTGATAATAATGTCCACCTGATCCAGGAGGCCTGGAATTTCTTCAAGCCGAATGGTGAGTCCCTTGAATTTTTCAGCTAAAGTTACCCCGCGCTCGAAGGTCCGGTTGGCCACATACAGCTTGCCAATCCGTTGTTTTAAGAGATGTTCGACGGCTAACTCGGCCATTTCACCGGCACCGATCATAAGAACCTGTTTGGCTTCCAGGGTGTCGAAAATCTTCTTGCTCAGCGCGACCGCTGCATAGCTGATGGAAACAGCACGGTCTCCGATGCCGGTTTCGGTTCGAATTTTTTTGGCGATGAAAAAGGCCCTGTGCATGAGACGATTTAAAATCAAACCCGACGCTTTTTCCTGGGTTGCCGTGTGATAAGCGGATTTGATCTGCCCCAAGATCTGGGGTTCGCCCAGAACCATGGAATCTAAGCTGGCGGCAACCCGCAATACATGTCGGACTGCCTGGTCGTTTTTCCATTGATAGAGAAAAGGTTCAAATTGGTTTGCAGATATTTGGTGGAGGGTGGCGATATGTTGGATGGCCAGTTTGGCAGCTCCGGTGGGGTTGTTGCTGACCATCAGGATTTCCACGCGATTGCAGGTGGAGTATAGCAGGACCTCCTCTATGTCAGATTCCTGTTTTAACTGGTTAAGAGACACAATCGCATCTTCCGGTGTGAAGGCAATGCACTCCCGCAGTTCAACCGGCGCTGTGGTGTGATTCAATCCTATGAGTATAATATCGGGCATGCTACTTGTAACGACCTATTACCACCGGGTGAATTCACCGTGGTGTCCTTTCAGAAGAAAATTAACACCGAAAAAGGTAAACATCAGCACGCCAAACCCGATAATCGCCATGATGGCTGCCTTGCGACCACGCCATCCCAGGCTAATGCGGGCATGTAATAAGGCGGCGTACAGCAGCCACGCAATGCCAGACCATATTTCTTTGGGGTCCCAGCTCCAGAAGCGGCCCCAAACCGTTTTGGCATAGGCAAATCCGGTAATCAGACCGATAGTCAGTAATGCAAAGCCAATAACGATACAGGCATAACCGGTGGCATCAATGAATTCCAGGGATGGTAAGCGACGGTAAAAAAAGCCGTGCGTTTTGCTTTTGATAGCCTGTTCCTGTACCAGGTAAAAAATACCCACACCAAATGCCAATACAAAGGCCGCATCACCTAAAAATACTGTAACAATATGAAAATAAAGCCATAAACTGTTAAACGCCGGGGACGAATGAATCGTTTGTGAAGATAACTGCAAGCCGACAATCATAATCGCTGCAGCCAGAGGGGCAGCGAAAGCACCTAAAATTTTCAGTTGGTAGCGTGTTTGAAATAGAACAAAAAGACAGGTAATGGCCCAGGCGGTCATGGACAACGTTTCCCGCAGGTTACGAATCGGAAGATGACCGGCCATCATGGTGCCATAGCCGATCCAGAAGGTATGCATTACCACACCTAGGATTAAGATATAAAATCCAGCTCGATACCAATTGGTTTCCTGACGAATTAGGTAAGCCAAATACCCGATAGCACTTAAGACATAGCAGAGGGTAACCGCAATATTAATTGCGTTCATTTCTGTTCCTTATGGCTGGCGTTCATTTTTTAACAATTCTCTATATGTGTAGCCGGGCCCCAGCACATTGAATAACAGCTGGTCAATCTGATCGTATTGCTGGTTTTGGATTAGCAATATGATATTGCTGTAAATGATTTTGTTAAAAAGAGGTTTATGCTCCTCGGGAGCATGTGCTTGTTTGAGCAGCCGTGCACGAATGGCCCCCATAAGATCCAATAAAACGGCGTAAGGTTCCCCAAACTGACTTTCCAGATCCTGGCGCAACTTTTTGGCAAAGGCCGGACTTTTGCCTGAGGTGGATATGGCCAGGACCAGGTCGCCGCGTTGGATAATAGACGGTAGAATAAAATTGCAGACCGAAGGTCTGTCCGCAATATTACAAAGCAGATTACGCGCCTCTGCATGGGTGCTGATCTGATGATTTAAGACTTCATTATTGGTGGCACCGATGACGAGGAACTGGCCTTCCAGATCGTCTGCCTTGTAGGCCCGTGTCTTTAGGGTGATGCGCCGGGCGTTCGCCAGGTCCTGCAAGGACGGGGATATTTCCGGGCTCACCACCGTTACGACGGCACCACATTCAAGCAGTGTATCAACTTTGCGCGAGGCAACGCAACCCCCACCCACCACCAGGCAGGCGCGGCCCTGTATGTCAAGAAAAGCTGGATAGTAGCGCATTGTTTACGTTCCCAAGTCGAAAATTTGATTTATTAACGGTTCTGTATACAAGCTGTACGTATTAAGCAGTCAGCTTTCAGCAGCTGGGTTCTTACTGCTTACAGCTCGATTTTCATATGATCCTGTGCTATCAACACCGGCCCCTGATAGGTTTTACGGCATTGCGCTACCAGGTCGGCCTGGTCACACGCCGGATATAAATGCGTGAGAACCAGCTGTTTGACCTTCGCCTGTGTGGCCATGGCACCAGCCAGAGAGGGGGTCAGATGACCGGGTACTCTCAATTCATCAGGCATGGCCGATTCACAAATGAGTAAATCCGTTTCCTTGGCCAGTAAAACGAGATTCTCATTTACATCGGTATCACCGGAATAGACCATGGAACGACCAATCGTATCGGTGATTCGGTATCCGATGCTTTCCGGTCTGTGTTGCATCGGGCGTACCGCCAGGCGGAAGTCCTTAAAATGCTGCTGATCTGGAACATCGTTGTTCAGTTCGATAATTTTTAAGATGCCCGGCGGCAATTCCAGCCATTCACCATAAACTGCTCTTAATCCATCGAAAAAATTCTTAAAGCCGTTTCCGGCCATGATGGTTAGCGGGGTTTTCCTGCGATCACTGTTGGGATACTTGGTGGCAAAGATGAATGGAACCAATTCCCCGGTATGATCCGGGTGAAAATGGCTGTAGCAGATGAAGTCGATATCAAAAATTTCGACGCCGGCTGCTAGCAAGCTGCGCATGGTGCCTGGTCCGGAATCAAAGAGGAGCTTGGTTGAACCAACTTCCAAAAGCACGGAACAACTGCTGCGCTTCAAGGAGGGCACACACGTACCGGAACCGACAATGGATGCGATGGTCTTACGCATGGTTCTATGCCGGCAGCCGTGTCCTGGATTTGCTTTTAATCTGGTTCATAATCCAACGGATGACCTTGCTATCGTCTTTATGGTCTATGAGCGGCCTTAAGACCGTGAGGTCGATTTCCGCTCGGGCCATGGATTTGTGGCCGCCGGCTGATCCAAATCGGTTGAATCCCTGCTCGGCGATTTTACCGGCATCGGTTCGCAATCCATCACTTCGGAATATAATAATTAATTTTTTTTGGTGGTAACCGGCAACGATACTCCACTTGATGGAGCTGATTCTGAGAAAGAAGTCCGCGATCAGCACAAAGATGTCGGGGTTGGGAACCGGCCCCAGAAAAACAAAGACACGTCCTTTATGAACACGCCGGTTTTCAAGTGCTTTCTTAAAGAACTTCAAATAGTCCGGCCTGATTTCAGATTGTTCTATTTTGCGTACCAGGTGCTTGTTGGCGTGACGGAAGAGGTATTGAAAAGCACGTACATCTTCCACCAGCGTCTGCTGCTCAAAATTGCTGGTATCGTTTTTGATGCCCAATAGCAAAGCAGTCGCCAATTTGGTGGCCGGCTTAATGTGTGCTGCCCTTAAATATTCCGTCATGATACTGGCCGTGGCCCCATATTTAGGCCGAATATCCACAAAGGGCAATTTGTTGCTACATGAATCTGGGTGGTGATCGATAACGATATCGATGGGGTACTTTTCAAAAAGAACATGGTGTGAGGGTTGCGAATCCACCATGACGAACCGATTAAAACGGCTTGCGTCCAGATCCTTTATCTGCGTGAGGCTGACACCCAACAGTTCCACCATGGCACAATTATCGGGTCGATCAATCACATTGATATTGGAAATGTTGATATTGTTTACTTTGCGCCATAATAAACGTTTGACAGCCATGGCACTGGCAATGGCATCCGGGTCCGCATTGATCAGTATGAGTACGCGGTCATCGGATGTAAATTGATTATAGAACTGGCGAAGCTTATCTTTGGCGGATAACGGCATTTATTTTTCTATGTACAGTTGATGGCTTTGGTTTTTAATGTCGATCTAACAAAAATAATGATTCCCCGTAGGGTATGATGAGTTAGACAATATAGCAATAATAAAATCGGCGGATTCATTCAGTACAATAACTATCTGTAAAAATATGTCAAATTTTCATTGGAGGATTAGGTTGATCGTTCGAACACGAGTTCGTCACCCTGAACATCAACCCGAACGCGATTTCCTGAGAAAATATCACCTTGAAGGATTTTCATGGACATCGGATTCTCGATATGCTTTTGGATCACCCGTTTTAACGGCCGGGCCCCATAAGTGGGATCATAGCCTCTCTCGGCCAGGAAAGTCACGGCTTGGTCGCTCAGAACCAGGTCGATCTGCTGCTCCGCGAGTCGCTGCTCCAACTGTTTGATTTGAATAGAAACAATTTTAGACAGCTGTTCTGGCGTGAGGTTGTGGAACACAATGGTCTCATCGATTCGATTCAAAAATTCGGGTTTAAAATTGGCACGCAGAGCCGCCATAATGCGCGAGACCATCTCGGACCGATTTTGCTGCCCCAGTTCCTGTACATGCTGGCTGCCGATATTGGACGTCATAATGATGAGGCTGTTTTTAAAATCGACCGTACGGCCATGCCCATCCGTCATGCGGCCGTCGTCCAGAATCTGGAGCAGAATATTAAAGACTTCAGGATGGGCTTTTTCAATTTCGTCGAACAGAATAACCGAATACGGTCTACGACGAACGGCCTCGGTCAGGTAGCCGCCTTCATCGTAGCCAACATATCCGGGCGGTGCCCCAATAAGCCTGGAAACCGCGTGTTTTTCCATATATTCGGACATATCGATTCGTACAATAGCCTGTTCGCTATCAAAAAGAAATTCAGCCAGAGCCTTGGCAAGCTCTGTTTTTCCCACCCCAGTGGGTCCCATAAAGATGAAGGAACCGATGGGACGATTGGGGTCTTGGAGCCCCGATCGTGCTCGGCGCACAGCATTGGATACCGCTGTAATCGCCTCAGATTGACCCACGACCCTTCGAGATAACCGGTTTTCCATTTGGACCAGCTTTTCACGCTCGCCCTCCAGCATGCGGCTGACGGGAATTCCGGTCCACCTGGAGATGACCTCGGCGATATCGTCCTCTTCAACCTCTTCTTTCAGCATGGTTTTATCTTCTTGCAACTGAGAAAGTTTATCCCTGGCTTCCGTGAGCTGATTTTCGAGTTCCGCGGCAAGCCCATAGCGGATTTCGGCAACCTTGGCCAAGTCGCCTTCACGCTCATATTTCTGGGCCTCAATACTCATCTGTTCCTGCTTTTCCTTTATTTCGCGAATCGATTGAATGGCCTCTTTTTCATTCTGCCAATGGGCCTTCATTTGGAGCATTTCTTCCTTTAGGCCGCTCAAATCCTGCTCCAATTTATGCAGGCGTTCGCGTGAGGCCGGGTCTGACTCCTTTTTGAGAGCCTGCTTTTCAATTTCAAGCTGAGTGGTCTTGCGTTGGATATCATCAATTTCCGTCGGCATGCTATCGATTTCAATCCGCAGTTTGGACGCGCATTCATCGATGAGGTCAATGGCCTTATCCGGCAGAAAACGATCAGTAATATAGCGATTGGAGAGGGAGGCCGCGGCCACAATGGCTGCATCCTTGATACGGACACCGTGATGAATTTCATATTTTTCCTTGAGTCCCCTTAGGATGGAAATGGTGTCCTCCACCGAGGGTTCCCGAACCATGACAGGCTGAAACCGCCGTTCCAGGGCAGCATCTTTTTCAATATATTTACGGTATTCATTGAGAGTGGTGGCGCCAACACAGCGCAGGGTCCCCCGCGCCAGTGCCGGCTTGAGCATATTGGATGCGTCCATGGCACCCTCGCTGGCACCGGCACCCACCAGGGTATGAAGTTCATCGATAAATAGGATAACCTCACCCTCGGCTTTTTCAACTTCCTTCAAAACCGCCTTGAGACGGTCTTCGAACTCACCCCGATATTTGGCACCGGCAATCAGGGCTCCCATATCCAACGCCACCAGGCGACGATGTTTGAGCGATTCGCTGACATCCCCGGCGACAATCCGTTGAGCCAAGCCTTCTACAATGGCTGTTTTGCCAACGCCTGGTTCCCCAATCAATACTGGGTTATTTTTGGTGCGTCGCGATAGGACCTGAACGATGCGGCGGATTTCATCATCCCTGCCAATTACCGGATCGAGCTTGCCCAGCTTGGCCATGTCGGTTAAGTCCCGGCTGAATTTTTCAAGGGCCTGATATTTTTCTTCGGGATTGGGATCGGTAATGCGTTGATTGCCGCGAATGTCCATGAGAACTTTTAAGATGGTTTCCCGCGATATGCCATGCCGACTTAAAATGCCCGCAGCGATTGATCCGGTTTCATCAACGATGGCCAGGAATATGTGTTCGATACTGACATAGTCATCCTTCATTTGGGTTGCTTCGGAAAATGCGTTATCAAGTACCTGGCGGGTTGTGGTGGATAGGTACACATCACCGCCCCCGGAAACTTTGGGTAAGTTACCGAGAGCCTGGTCGATATCCTGTTGAATCGTTTGAGGCCGAACACCCAGTTTTAGCAATATACTGGTGGCGATACCCTCCCGTTCGTTTAACATGATGCTCAGGAGGTGTTCCGGCTCGATCTGTTGGTTGCCGTTCTGGTTTGCCAAAGATTGGGCCTGCTGAATCAGTTCCTGGGCTTTTATCGTCAGCTTGTCTAAACGCATGATTAACTCCATAACTTATTGATATAATGTATATAAAAATCGAATTGCGTAGATATAATGTAAGCATGACCCTTGTTATGTCAAATTGGGGGTAACATGCTTGAAATATATGATAATTATAATTTTTGACTCACCCAATAGGTGCGGAGGGTCTCATAGAGAACGATTCCGGCGGCGGAAGACAGGTTCAGGGAGCGGATTTTATCAGTAATGGGAATGAAATAAACGGCTGTTTGATAGGCATTCAGAATCGACTCCGGCAGACCTTTGGTTTCAGACCCAAAAACCAGAAAGAGTCGCTTCCTTGTCGGCATCTGCCAATAGGGTGTGGTCCCATTTTTGCTGAAAAGGAGAATCTCCTCTTTTTGAGGAGCGGTGTGCCGCAAAAACGATTCAAAATCATCCCAGACATGTAGGTCCACATGCTGCCAGTAGTCCAGGCCCGCGCGTTTCAGAAACGGGCTGTCGAGTGAAAACCCGAGTGGCTTTATCAGGTGGAGCGTGGCGCCGGTTCCAATGCAGGTGCGACCGATATTGCCGGTATTCCAGTGAATTTCAGGACGCACCAGTACAATATGACGTTTGCAATCAAGGGGCAGACGCAATTGTTGACCCGGCTCGCCAGTGATCGAGGTGGGTGTCATTATCGTGACAGTTGAATCGGGTTTAAAAATTTCTGGGCTTACAAATCACTTCACGAATGCGCAGATCAAAAAGATGGGACTGATTGGCCGGTTTAAGAATCAAGGCTGCATCCGCACCGTTGCCGGTACCGCCAATGGAAACGATATCCTTGCCGGAAAGGGCGCCGCCGTCAGCAGCCATGATGGCGATTTCCACGGCAACCTTGGTGCCCTGTCCAAAAAGTCTGAGGGTATCAGCAATAATCAGGACCGGATAGGCGCCGGAATATTTATTAAAAACTGAACGTTCGACCCCTGATAATGCATGCGTGGCGGAGATGACCGTGGCGCCGCTGTTTTGAAGATCTAAACGGACGTCTTCCGGCATAACATGCTCAAATGGTTCTTTAAAACCACAGTGATAGGTAACAACGACCACGTTGAAGCCACGAAAAACGGCCACTGTTTTTTTGGCAGTATAGCCCTTGGAAGAAGCCACGACCACCTCATCAATTCCCAATTCTTGGGCGCGTTTATGCGCCTGTGCTAATGTGCTGTCAGTATTGTCTCGTCCAGGTTTGTCAAAATGCATACGACCTCCCTAACTAAATGTATTATAAAAGGATGTTACGATGGCGGCAACACAGATGAATGGTGTTCGATGATCAGCCATTCGGATTCGATTTTCTGGTAGACAAAGGTGAACCGGGCGGCCACATCCACGCGGACACCATTGTCTGTAACTTCAAAGGTGTAGCATCCGGAATTGATGGCGATGTCATCAAAAATACGGATATTGGCTTCATCGATTCGCCCCTCTGGTGCTTTGGCACAAAAATGGACGAAGTAATCCCGAATTTCATCATGGTTATGTCGAACCTGGGCCGAAACTGTGGGTAGCAAGATGGCATCCGGCGCATAACAGGCCACCACTCGGTCGGGATCTGTCGTTTTTAATGCAGCATTCCATTGATCAAATAACGATTTGATTTTTTTGGCGCTACTCACAGAAAATTCTCCTGTTAACGGAATGACAATATGGCCGTCACTGTGGTGCCGGTATTGTTTCGACGAAATTGGGAGTTTCTACCTGTATTCACCAACCGGATGAAGCTGTCAAGCATGAAATCCAATTCTGCTGCATTCTGCAC